>Ga0105106_10002657_pt1 | contig 12819 bp, 9 predicted proteins | sample PPLLaktember2015_5_FD_79109 | JGI IMG/M metagenome (GOLD analysis project Ga0105106, IMG submission 79109) | Freshwater sediment microbial communities from Prairie Pothole Lake near Jamestown, North Dakota, USA - PPLs Lake P8 Core (1) Depth... | ecosystem: Environmental > Aquatic > Freshwater >...
CGGTTTACTGGCTTGACCTCGTCTGGCTGAGCTTTATGTCGGCATTCGCATTTTCCCTGTGGTTCAAGCTTCTTCAGCGTCCCGGCGTAAAAGTGTCAGAACTGAACCTATGGAAATTCATAATTCCGGTAGTGGGAGCGATCTTAAGCTGGTTGCTGGTTCCGGGTGAAAGTCCCGAATGGCTTACAGTAAGCGGGATGATCATTATCACGTGTTCGCTTGTCCTGTTCTTTTTAAACAAGAGGGAAACAGGCCTCAAATCAATAACAGGGAAATGAAAAGGAAACTTATAGCGCTACTTGCATATTCGGTCTTCTGGCTGGCCTTTTTCTTTTTTGCCAGGTTCTACTTCCTGACTGTTCACAACAAGGAAGCTGCCGGACTGGGATTTCAGATACTGGCCGGAACTTTCACCCACGGTATCAGGCTTGACATATCGGCAACTGGTTATATCCTTGCTATTCCGATACTGGTCCTGCTCCCGGTGATCTGGCTGAAAGGAGAGTGGTTCAGGCATTTTGTCAGAGTATTTACATGGATAATCCTGCTTGTCTCTTCAACTATTATAGCCGGAGATGCTGAACTGTATTCATACTGGGGTTTCCGGATGGATCACACGCCTCTCCTTTACCTTGCTACGCCTGAGGAAGCTGCAGCATCAGTCACGACAGGCCAGATTGTTGTCTTCTGTCTTACTGTTGTTTTATTAACAGTTGTATTCGGACTGCTGTATAACAGACTGATCGATAAAAGATTCTCCGGTTTTGAGACCGCAAGGTATAAATTGCCGCTTACCGCCTTTTTTCTGATACTTTTTGGATCGCTTATTATTCCAATACGGGGAGGGATCGGACTTGCCCCGATAAATGCCGGCACAGTATATTTCAGCGAAAATATGTTTGCAAATCATGCTTCAATAAATGTTGTCTGGAATGTCGGCAGTTCATATTTTAACAGGAAACCATCGGTTAACCCCTATACATTTGGCGATCTGAACAAGTCACTGGCAATCAGGGATTCGCTGACAATAAAGACTGACAGTTCACTGAAAGTGCTGAACACAACAAGACCCAATTTGCTTATCATTATACTCGAAAGTTTTGGAAACCTGCTTGTCGGACCCCTTGACGGTGATCCCTCAACTACCCCATGCCTTAACAAATTGTGCGCGGAAGGACTTCTTTTTACTAACTTTTATGCATCAGGCAACCGCACTGACAAGGCCCTGCCGGCAATATTGAACGGGTACCCTGCACAGCCTGCAGTCTCCATTATCAAGGAGCCAAAGAAGACGCAGTCAATGACAAGCATGGTAAAAATACTGAACGGAGCAGGTTACAACAGTTCATTCTGGTATGGAGGCGATGTTAATTTTGCCAATTTCAACTCCTTTTTGATAAGTTCCGGGTTTCGGCATATAGTAACGAAGGAAAACTTCGATCCCACAGATTACAATTCAAAATGGGGTGTTCACGACAATGTGCTTTTTGAAGTTTTGCAGGATTCAATGGCCGGCATAAAGGAGCCATTTTTCAGGGTTTTACTTACCCTTTCAAGTCATGAACCTTTTGATGTGCCAATGGAACCGGTTTTCGCCGGAAAGACGATCTGACAAAATTCAGGAATTCAGTTTACTACACCGATAAAACAATAGGAAGTTTTATTGACTGGGCAAAGAGTACCGAATGGTGGAAAAATACCCTGGTTGTGCTTGTTGCCGATCACTGCCGGCGTAATTCGCCTGATGACTTTGTATATTCCCAGGAGATTTTCAGGATACCTATGCTGTGGCTCGGCGGCGCCCTGAAAACTGGAGGGGAAAGAATAGATAAGCTTGGTACCCAGGTAGATATTCCGGTTACGCTTCTGAATCAGCTCCAACTTAAAGGTGAGTTTCCTTTTGCCAAGGATCTTCTGTCAGAAAACTCCAATTCATTTGCCTTTTATGTTTTCAATGAAGGCTTCGCATTTATTACCGACAGCTCAACTTTGATTTACGATCATAAGCTCAAAGCCCCTGTTTTAAGGGCAGGTCCCGAAGCGGAAACTAATGAAAGCCTCGGCAAGGCATTTCTTCAGGTTTTGTATGACGATTACCTTAAGAGATAAGGGATTACGTACATCTTTTCTCCCGGTGGATGTTACCTCTGTAAAAGCTAAAAACCCTTCATGGAAGAAATGTGAACAGACAACCCGGTTATCCCATCTATAACCGATCCAGTTCAATCTCTTCATCATTCTTCACCTCCTCCATCTTTCCGTTTTCACATTTGATGGTTCTGGCGCTGAATTTTTTTACTATAGTGTAATTATGGGTAGCGATTATAACTGCCCTGCCCGTATTGCAGATATCCCTCAGTAGCCTGATGATCCCTTCTGATGTTTCAGGATCGAGGTTGCCTGTAGGCTCATCGGCCAGGATTATTTCAGGATCGTTAAGCAGGGCACGGCCTATCACCACGCGCTGCTGTTCACCGCCCGAAAGTTGATGAGGCATCTTGTAACCCTTCAGGCCGAGACCCACTTTTTCGAGTACATCATTGATACGCTTTTCAATATCGTTTTTTTCCTTCCATCCGGTAGCCCTGAGAACGAATTCAAGATTGTCATTTACAGACCGGTCGATCAGCAGCTGAAAATCCTGGAAAACAATGCCTATTTTCCTTCTGAGGTAGGGTATCTCCCTGGTCTTTAATTCGGAAAGGTTATAACCTGCCACGATACCTGTTCCCTCTTTCAGCGGAAGCTGGACATTCAATGTTTTGATAAGGCTTGTCTTTCCGCTTCCGACTCTGCCTACCAGGTAAACAAACTCACCCTTGTTTACGCTCAGGTTGACACCGGTAAGCACAAGGTGATCCTGCTGCCAGATGTTGCAGCCGGTAAGCTCTATGATTTTATCTAAGGTTCCGGGATCCTGCATTTTGTAACAGTAAACGTGCAAAATACATAAAGAATTGATAAATAATATTTATATGTTAATAAAATCAGTAATAAAGGCCCGGAGCCACCGTTTAATAATTGTATTTTTACCAGTGCTGAAAAGAATCGGATTTTGTTTTATATGGCTTATTATTAAACTGTTATTGAATCGGGAATAATTCCGGTTCAAAATGGATCATATGAATACTAAGCCTAAAAATATAAGTTATGAACAGTAAAAAAGCAATATTGATCTTCAACTTCCTTTTTATCATCATTATACAGGTCATTTCGCAGGCTTCCTTCTCAGGCAAGGACCTGACTTCCGATTACAACATTGCAATGGATCTGTATAACAAGGAAAAATACGCAGCTGCGATAAGAGTATTCGATTCTTATATCATGGATGGCAAGGATAATAACAAAATCCATGTTGCCGACGCTGAATACTATGCCGCTCTGTCAGCACTGAGGCTGTTTAATCCCGATTCGGAGTACAGGATGCTGATTTATATTGCGAAACATCCCGAGAGCCCCAAAATAAATGAGGCCAGGATCTCCCTGGCTGATTATTTCTATCAGAACAAAAGCTACAGGAATGCCTGTTCCTATTATGAGACAGTCAACAGGTATGAACTGGAAGAAGATAAACTGCCGGAGTACTTCTTCAGATACGGCTATTCATTGTATATAAAGGGGGATAAGGCGAAAGCCCTGACTATGTTTTCTGAAATAAAGGATATTGACACTGAATACACTGCCCCTGCAATTTACTATTTCTCGCATATTGCGTATGAACAGAAAATGTATCAGACTGCTCTTGAGGGTTTCATGAAGCTAAGGGATGATGAGACATTTGGTTCGATTGTTCCGTTTTACATAGCCCAGATCCTGTATCTGAACAAAGATTATGACGGCATTCTTGAAATCTCTCCCGATCTTCTTAAATCGGCTCCAAAGGAGAGGGCCATTGAGATGTTCAGGTTTATCGGAGATGCTTACTTTAACAAGGGCAATTATCAGGAGGCATTGACCTACCTTGAGCAATATGCAGCGGGTGCCAAAACCAGTGAAAGAGAGGACAAGTACCAGTTAGGGTTCTGTTATTACAAGACAGGTAAAATTGATCAGGCAATAAAGACTCTTCTTGGAGCGGGAGCCAGAACGGACATACTGAGCCAGAATATATGGTTCGTGCTGGGCGATTGTTATCTTCAGACCGATGATAAGAAAAGGGCTCAGTTTGCTTTCGGACAGGCTTCAAAAATGGATTTTGACAAGAAGCTGAAGGAAGAGGCGCTTTTCAACTATGCCAAACTGACGTATGAAACATCTTCTTCTCCTTTTGGTGAGACAATAGCGGCATTTCAGGAGTATATCGATCTCTATCCGGGATCTGACAAAATAGAGGAGGCATATAACTACCTTGTTGCAACTTTCACCGAGATAAGAAATTATCAGGCTGCACTTTCCGCCCTGGACAAGATAAGAAACAAGGACAGCAGGCTTGAGGCAGCATACCAGAGGGTTGCTTTCTACAGGGGACTGGAATTGTTTAAAAACATGGAGATTGAGCAGTCAATCGGGCTTTTCGATAAATCGCTCAAATATGAAAAATACAGCAGGGAACTCCGTTCCAGGGCAATTTACTGGAAAGCAGAAGCGGAATACAGGATCGGAGATTATGAACTTGCTAAAAGTGATTATGAACTTTTCATGACCATCCCTGGGGCAATGTCGCTTCCTGAAGCCGGTCTCCTCAGGTATAATCTGGGATACACATATTTCAATCTTAAGGATTATAACAATGCACTGGCTCAGTTCAGGACATTTGAATCAGCTTCAGCCGGCGCAAAACCCGAGGTTCAGATCGACACAAAGCTCAGAATGGCTGACTGCTATTTCATAACCACAAATTACCAGCAGGCGGTCAGTTATTATGAAAAGGTAATTGCAAATGGGAATGCGGATGCTGATTACGCTCTTTATCAGAAGGGATTCTGCCTCGGACTTACAAACAATCATGCGGGCAAAGCTGAAATACTGACATTGCTTGCCACAAAATATCCTTCATCATCCTATGTTCCGAACGCTATTTATGAGAGGGGCAGAGCTTACCTGGTATTGGAGGATTTCAGGCGGGGAGAATCTGATTTTATTAACATAATCGCAAATTACCAGTCCAGCCCGTTTGTTCCGAGGGCCATTGTCCAGCTTGGATTGCTCTATTACAATCAGGGGGAGAACGAGAAATCTGTTGCCCAGTTTAAAAAAGTAATTGAGAATTATCAGTCAACACCGGAGGCACGTTACGCTCTTACCGGATTAAAGAATACCTATGTTGAAATGAATGATGTGGAGAGCTATTTTGCCTATGTAAAAAATCTGGGATACGGCGATGTGAATATGTCTGAAAAGGATTCCCTTCTCTATGCCTCCGGTGAGAATCTTTATATCTCCGGGAAATGCGACAGGGCAACAGAAGTATTCAGGAATTACCTCCGTGATTTTCCTTATGGCAGTTTCAGGATGAATGCGCAGTTTTATCTTGCCGAATGCCTGAACTCCACAGGTAACAAGGATGAAGCTCTGAGTTATTACAGGGAGGTAATAAAAACTCCCAACAATCAGTTTATGGAGCAGTCACTCGTTGCTGCATCTTCAATTCTCTTTGAAAATGAGGATTATACAGCCGCGTTTGATTATTTTGAAAGGCTTGAAAAGATCACAACAGCTTCCGAAAACAAGCTGATTGCCCTGAGGGGTCAACTTCGGTCAGCTTACCAGGAAGGTGATGCACAGAAGAGCATCAGGGCCGCTGACCGCATTAAAAACTCATCAAATATGCCTGAGGAGCTGATGCGTGAGGCAATATTTATCAGTGCTAAGGCACATTACAGCCTCAATGAATTTGATGAAGCGCTCAGGGATTTCAGAAGAACGGCTACTGAAGTTGTCAGCATTGAAGGAGCCGAATCAAAATACAGGGTTGCGGAGATCCTTTTCAAGAAAGGCAGTACCGATGAATCAGAAAAGATTGTAAACCAGTTTATTGATCAGAATTCCCCGCACCAGTACTGGATGGCAAAGATGTTCCTCCTGCTGGCTGACATAAGCATAAAAAAGGGTGATACTCTTCAGGCCAGAGCAACACTTCAAAGTCTTAGGGAGTATTATACAATCGATAACGACGGAATCCTGGATGAGGTTAAAGCCAAACTGGCCTCACTTGATGAAGGGAATTGAACAGAGTGATTAAAAATAAAGAAATTGAGCTGATATGATAAAAAGAAATATTATCATTTTATTCCTGATTACAATAATCGGCCTGCCTGTGAAGGCTCAGGTCAGAACGGAAGAATCGGATATGAAAAGGGAAGTGACGCTTTACAATCCTTATAAGCCTTCACTTGCCGATGCCAGGAAGAAAAGCTACCTGCCTGAAATCAACGACACCGCAAGGATTTACCCCGTATTCAGCTATGATGTAAGATCAAAAGCCTTTAATCCGACCTATTCCATCAGCCCCATCAAATCTGCGTCTCTTCTCTCTGATCCGCTTACGAGATTATACAAAAGCTACGTTAAGATAGGAATCGGAAATAACAATACTCCGCTGGCAGAATTAAGCGTAACCAATCAAAGATCGAAAAAGGGAGCTGTTGGATTTTATGCAAAGCATTATTCATCAAACGGCAAAGTGCCGCTGGAAAACAGACAGAAAGTCTTTTCGGGATTCATGGATAACGATGCTTCATTGTTCGGCAGAAAATTCTTCAGGAAAAGCTACATTGATCTTTCAGCCGATTTTCTCCAGAAAACAAGATACGCCTATGGATATGACACTGAAGTGCCATTTGAATTCCTCAAGAAAGACATAAAGCTGAATTATTATGATGTGGGGGGTAAATTCTCCGTGGCATCATTGAATCTTGATTCTGCCGATCTATCATACGATCTGGGTCTTTCCTACGACTTTTTCAGTAACGCCGAAATAGGATCAATGAATCACGTAGGTTTTACCGCTAAACTGTCAAGCCTTTATCAGGGATTTTATGTGGGATCGGGACTTGATATAGATCATTATAAGCTTTCTGAATCGCTTGATCTGGAACCAAAATATATACTTTCATTGAGTCCGTTTGTAAGAAAGACCACCGACCAGTGGAATTTCAATCTTGGTATCAGCCTGTCGGTTGAGAAGAATCTTGAAGAGAAGGCAAAGGTTCATTTCCATCCTGATCTTGCCTTCGGCTTCAGCATTGTTCCGGAATATATAAGCTTTTTTGCCGGATTGGGAGGGAAACTTGAGAATAATGAACCACTTAATGTTATTTCCCAAAATCCCTATATGGTACCCGATGGTTCGATTTTCAGAGTTCCGAACACAAACCATTCACTGATTATTTCGGCTGGATTAAAAGGAAATAACGGGCTGGGAGGGAACTACCTGGCCTCTGTTTCCTATTCGCTTATTAACGATCTGCTCCTTTATTCAAATATTGGTTACCCCGATACAGCAGGATCAATTCAAAGAGGTAATTACTTTGTAATTACACCAGATGAAGCAGAGGTTCTTAATTTACATGGTGAATTAAGCGGTAACTTCACGAAGAGATTGTCGTTCAATACATCGGTAAATTATTACAAGTATACACTTTCGGTAAATGATTTCGCATGGAATAAACCTGACTGGGACGGCAAGCTCGGATTATATTATAATCTAAGGAACAAGATCATTGCCGGAACTGAACTGACCGCTCTCGGCAAAAGAAAGCTGGGGACAATGGAGAGCCCTACCGGGTGGATGACGCTGGAGCAAGCGTGGATCGAAAAGCCTGCTCATGTCAACATAGGATTGAGTGCGGAATACCGTTATACCAAGATCCTTTCATTCTGGCTGAAAGTCAATAATATATCCTGGAACCGCTATTATGAGTGGGCATATTACCCATCCCAGATGTTCAACTTTATGGTCGGTTTCAGCTACAGCCTCTGACCAATACGTGGATCGTGGTACGGGTTTTTTTTCGACTGCATGACCACCCCGAAGCTAAGGTCAGGATCTCCGTTTCACTCCGACATGACTGCATGATTTTGCGGCAGTTAAAAGTGTTAATTTCTTTAACAAATTGTGCATTACTTTTAACTTGTTTTAACTAAAAAAGACAGTTTAAGAAAGTATCTTTGTTTACGTTATTAAAAATCATAAAATCAGTTGTTTATATAGTGAAAACAATTGCTTTGATTGTGATTGGGACTTACTGGTAAATGTTGATAAAATTCTTTTGAGAAATGAGTGAGAATGAAAAAAAATTGCAGGAAAGTGCTGAATACTCTGCAGAGAGTATTCAGGTGCTGGAAGGTCTTGAAGCCGTGAGGAAAAGGCCTGCAATGTACATTGGTGACATTGGAGTTAAGGGGCTGCATCACCTTGTATATGAGGTTATTGATAATTCGATAGATGAGGCCCTCGCAGGGTATTGCTCTCGTATTGACTTGATTATTCATACTGACGGCTTTTTGACTACAATTGATGACGGGCGAGGAATACCAACAGGATTGCATGAAAAAGAGCAGAAATCTGCCCTTGAGGTGGTGATGACCTTGCTGCATGCCGGAGGAAAATTTGACAAAGATTCATACAAAGTGTCAGGAGGTCTTCATGGGGTAGGGGTTTCCTGTGTAAATGCATTGTCAAGCCACCTCGATGCCATCATAATGAGGGAAGGCAAGATCTTTAAGCAGGAATATGAAAAGGGCAAACCAGTAACCAGGGTTGAGGTGATCGGAGAGACTGAGAAATCAGGTACGACAATAAGATTCAAGCCTGATTCTACAATATTTCAGACTACCGACTTTAATTTTGAAATTTTGTCGGCACGATTGAGGGAACTGGCATATCTTAACAAAGGGATACTGCTTACTTTAAAGGACGAGAGAGAGCTTACCGAAAACGGTAACGGAGGCAATCCGAGGTATGAAGAATTCCGGTCGGAACTCGGACTCAAGGAATTTGTCGAATACCTCGATTCCAACAGGGAACGGCTTATAGAAAAGCCTATACATATAACATTTGATAAAACAGACATACCTGTTGAAATTGCGCTTCAGTATAATAACTCTTTCTCTGAAAATGTGCATTCTTATGTCAATAACATAAATACAATTGAAGGAGGCACCCATCTGGCTGGTTTCAGAAGAGGATTGACCCGTACCCTGAAGAAATATGCCGATGACTCAGGAGCCACAACAAAACTTAAATTTGATATCAACGGGGACGATTTCCGGGAAGGACTTACTGCAATAATCTCGGTTAAAGTGGCTGAACCTCAGTTTGAAGGTCAGACCAAGACCAAGCTTGGTAATTCCGAGGTTATGGGAGCGGTCGATCAGGCAGTTAGTACGATGCTTTCTAACTACCTTGAGGAGAATCCTAAAGACGCGAGAATCATAGTTCAGAAGGTTATCCTGGCTGCAACGGCCCGCCATGCCGCCCGTAAAGCAAGAGAGCTTGTGCAGCGCAAAACGGTGCTCTCAGGTTCAGGCCTTCCCGGGAAACTGGCAGATTGTGCTGACCGCGATCCTGAAAAATGTGAATTATTTCTTGTGGAAGGAGATTCCGCAGGAGGAACTGCAAAACAGGGCCGCGACCGCCGGTTTCAGGCTATTCTGCCTCTCAGAGGCAAGATCCTCAACGTCGAAAAAGCTATGGAGCACAGGATATATGAAAGCGAAGAGATCAAAAATATCTTTACTGCACTTGGTGTGAATATCGGGACCGATGAAGACAGTAAAGCGCTTAACATAGCCGGATTAAGATACCATAAAATTATATGCATGACCGATGCCGATGTCGACGGATCCCACATCGATACACTTATAATGACTTTTTTCTTCAGATATATGCAGGATCTTATTAAGGGAGGATACCTGTTTATTGCAATGCCTCCGTTGTATCTTGTAAAGAAAGGAAAGAGCGAACAGTACTGCTGGACAGAAGAAGAACGCGAAGCAGCAGTAAAGGAAATGGGTCAGGGCAAAGATTCTTCAGTTGGCATCCAGAGATACAAGGGTCTTGGAGAAATGAACGCGGAGCAGCTATGGTCAACGACCATGAATCCTGAAACGCGTACGATGAAGCAGATTACAATAGAAAGTGCAGCGGAAGCGGACCGGATATTTTCAATGCTTATGGGCGACGAGGTGCCTCCACGCAGGGAATTTATAGAGGCACATGCAAAATATGCAAAGATCGACGTATAATGCGGTTGTCGTGAGGTGAAATTTACAGACTGCTCAATTACCTGAGTAATATCGTTTCAAGGAGAATCTCCTCAATGCTGTTTATTATTCTCTGGGAAGGACCAGAGAAGTTATTGATTATGATGCTGAAAGCCATTTCGTTACCTGATTTGGTTTTGAAATACCCTGCATAGCTTCTTACCCTTGTCATTGAGCCGCTTTTTGCTCTCAGATTTGAATCAAAAGCCGGGTTTATAAAGCAGCTCTTAAGTGTCCCCTCCCTGCCTGCATCAGGCAGGGAGTTGAAGAACTCGCTGAAATTCCCCGCCCTGTTTTTCATGAATAACAAAATCCCGGCAAGTCCCCGGGAGGTAACGGCATTCATCGGTGACATCCCGCTTCCATCCTCAAGAAACATTCCGGTCCTATTAATCCCGGCATCTTCAAGGAACCCGTACAGGACCTCAATACCCGATGCTGTTGTCCCGCTTTTTTTATAGATCACCCCCATCTCCTTTAAAAGATGTTCCGCAAAGAGATTTACGCTTTCATGATTAAGGACCTCAATAATACGGTAGAGGGGAGGCGAGGTCAATTCAGCAATGAACAACGGTTCTACATCAGCATTCTTCGTTATCAGCCGTTTTGAAGACGGGGAACCGGAGACAGCTATTCCTGCAGAATCAAGCATGGCGTCAAAAAGCCCTGCAAGGAGCAACGGGGGATCAGGAATTGCCGCTTTCAGCACAAAATCCTCCCTGTTGACAGGTATGGACCCAGCCATCCAGCCATAATCGGTATACGGGGCTGCAAATATATATCCATTGTCGGCATTACCTGATGCAACCAGCCGGTTTGTAAGTTCATATCTGCAAAAATCAGGTACCGTGGCTGTGATCTGCGGGATTGAACCTTCTGCAGAGGTTCTGAAATGAATTTCAAACATATTGTCGAATACCGATAATCCATAGGTTCCTGTCCCATAATAGTTCCCGATATCCTCCCAAATCCATTTCGGAGGTACCGGCAGATGATCATACCTCGTATCATCGGCTATTATTCTTCCTTCTATGCTTTTTATCCCGAGTTTCCTTATCGTGGTGATCCAGTCTTTAAGGAAATTTCCGTAATGATCTTTAAAATATTGCGATCCCAGCGAAGGATCACCTCCTCCTTTTATCACGATATCTCCGGTAAGCAGGCCGGTAATTTTATTCAGACTTCCGGTATAACCAAGACGGGTTTTGAAAGAGTACCCGGGACCAAGCAATTCCAGGGCTGCCGCAGAGGTGACAATCTTAAGCACAGATGCAGGCATAAGGCTTTCCTCCGGATTGTATTCAAAGACCGTCTCCTCGGATGAGGTATTCATAATACACAGTGAAACCGAGGAACTTATCATTGAAGAATCAGACAGGAGTTTATGGAGGGCCCTTTCCTGGCCACCCAGAAGTACCGGAATCCAGAAAATAACGAATACCAGGTCTCTTTTCAGCATGAAAATCATACTTTGTTTTGTTCAAGCGTTGATAAGAGTCCGCAGGCAGCATTTATATCAACCCCCCGGCTCGACCTAATGGTTGCAACCATTCCTTTTGCATTGAGGGCTTCCCTGAAAGCAATTGTCTCCTCCATGCCCGGACTGCCGAGATCAGACCCGGGAAAAGAATGGAACCTGATTATGTTTATCCTGCATCGAATCCCGTTAAGAATACGTGCAAGTTCCTTTACATGGCGGGGAGAATCGTTGATCCCTTTAAACAGGATGTATTCGAATGATACCCTCCTCTGCCCTGTAAAACCATAGTTTTTAATTATGTCGATAACCTCTTTGACCGTGTTTGTTTTCTGTATGGGCATTAGCTGTCTCCGCTCTTCATCGAACGGTGAATGAAGGCTGACTGCAAGATGGCACCTGCTTTTTTCAAGGAACTCAGTTATCCTGTTCACAAGGCCCACTGTACTCACCGTAATTCTTGAAGGCCTCCATCCGTAACCCCATTCGCCTGTAAGAATTTCAAGACTTTTAAGCACCTCAGTCAGGTTATCCAGTGGTTCCCCCATACCCATAAATACCATGTTGGTCAGCTGTTTGAATTCAGGAAGGCTCCGGAACTGGTTAAGTATTTCATTCGATGAAAGATTACCCTGAAATCCCTGTTTTCCCGTCATGCAGAACACGCATCCCATTTTACAGCCTGCCTGTGATGAGACGCAGATTGTTGCCCTGTCATATTCAGGTATATATGCAGTTTCGATGAATTTATCAGTCAGAACTTTATAAAGATATTTTTTGGTTCCGTCCTTGCTCTGTGAAAAGCTCACCGGATCTGAAAGCCCTATCTCATAATCGTTCGACAGAAGCTCTCTCATTTTCATTGAGAGGTTGGTCATTTCGCCGACACTCCCTATCTCTTTCCTGTATAACCAGTCAGCGATCTGTTTTGCAGCAAAACCAGGCATTCTGATCCTCTTTGTGACGGCGATCAGCTCATTCAGGGTTTTACCATATAGTTTTTCTTTCAACATAATTTTAAGGCTCAGAGCTTCTTTAACCCACCCCTAACCCCTCCACCACAATTCTTCCCTGTAGTCTGGCTCTTTCGCTAAAATAGCCCACAGGGCTATTTCTTCACGCTCGGCCCCCCGGGA
>Ga0105106_10002659_pt1 | contig 12806 bp, 9 predicted proteins | sample PPLLaktember2015_5_FD_79109 | JGI IMG/M metagenome (GOLD analysis project Ga0105106, IMG submission 79109) | Freshwater sediment microbial communities from Prairie Pothole Lake near Jamestown, North Dakota, USA - PPLs Lake P8 Core (1) Depth... | ecosystem: Environmental > Aquatic > Freshwater >...
AAGAGCGAAGAGGCCCCCCTCAAGGATGCGGGCTGGCGCCCTCAAACCTGTTGCGCGGAACCGCACGACGGCATTATGGTTAGCCCACCCTGCGGCTGGCTGGCGACACGCGATGAGCACCCGGCGCGAATTCGGACAACGTCTGCGACAGGAACGAGAGCGTCGCGGCATTGCGCTGCGAACGATTGCAGACGCCACGAAAGTTCCTTTTCCTCTACTAGCCGAACTCGAGCGCGGCGAAATCAAGAATTGGCCGGGTGGACTCTTCGGACGCGCCCACTTTCGCGCCTATGCAACTGCCGTCGGCTTGCCGACCGAGCCGTTGCTCCGGGAATTCCTCAGGCTGTCGGGCGATACAAGTTCGAACCGGTTACTCGACCCCACTGCTGATGGCTCGCGACTGACGCTCGCGGATGATCGAGGCTGGATCGCCAAATCCACCGGCATGCGTGCCGTGGCTGCGGCCGTGGACTTTTGCGCGGTCGTCGCACTCTCGGCGGCGCTCGCGCGGCTTCTGCAGGTGGACCTCACGCTCACATGTGCAGTGGCCGCGCTTACCTACTGTGCGCTCAGCACGATGGCTTTTGGCCGGAGCGGCACACTTTGGTGGATAGGACGGCGCGTGCTCCGACGCGCTGGCACTCCCAATATCCCTAATCGCGCCCTGTCGCTGGACTCTTCTCCGCCCGCGACACGTGCGGCCACCGGCTGACCATCTGTTATCGCATGCGCCATGACGTCGATGCGAAATGGTGTCGAAAGCACTCGCACATGAATCGTGCCGTTCGCCGCTTCGTAGAGCTCGTCACAACCCTGTCGGTCGGTGCCTCGGGACTCTCGTGCGGCGGCTCCAGTTCGCCCCCCGCCAGCTCCAGGTCCGAGTCGACGCCACCCCAAACCAGGCCACCAGCGGCCGCGCTAGCTACGCCTGCGTCTGTCGCAGACCTGAACATTCCCGTCGAGACCTTGATGCAGGCCGGCAGGCAATTGATGAAGACTCTTCCTGCGGACGAGTACGACGTCGCGGCTGCGGCCAAGACAATTGGTAAAGACATCGACAAGACGTTCGCGTTCGTTCGCGACAACCTTGCCTTCGATCCGTACGCCGGCTCGCTGCGCGGGGCAACCGGCGCGCTCACGGCCCGGGCAGGCAACGCGGTCGACCGTAGCCTGCTGCTGGCCGCCCTGCTCGAAACCAACGGTCACAATGTGCGGTTGGTACAAGGAACCCTCGACGCCAGCCTCGTCGAGAGGTTGCGTGGGCGCTCGAAAGAGCCAGCCGTTCCAGCCGATGAGCCGACGCTGGATCTTGCAGCCGCGGCAAAGGCGAGCGGACTGACCGACGCGGCCCTCCGCAGTCTTCTGGACACTACCGATGCACTGTCGCGGAAGACGCGTGACGAGGTCGACAGCCGCGTGAACCGCCAGTTGGATTCGATTGTCCAGCAACTGAAGAGTGCCGGCATCCAGTTATCGCCGGCCACAGCGGTCGGGCCCGAGTCGCTGCGGCGTCATGTCTGGGTTCAGGTGCTCAATGGCACTGAGTGGCAGGACCTGGATGCATCGTTCCGTGACGCCAAACCAGGCCAGGCCTTTGTCCAGCCCGAAGGCACACCGATTCAGATGGCCGCACTTCCACCGGAGTGGTACCACACTCTCAGGGTTCGAATCCTTGTGAACCGCCAGGGAGCAAGCGCACCAGAGATCGCGCTCGATCATGAGCTCAAGATCGCAAGCCTGGTCTTGCAGCCTCTGGCGTTGGCCTTTGCCCCGCAAGGCAACAACGATCCGTACGAAGCGACGTCGTACCAGCCAACGCTGATGGCGGGCACAACTCCTGTCACTGGCAGCGTCATCGACCTTGGGCTGCCGAAGCCCCCAACGGGTCGCGGCGGGAGCTTCTTCGGTGGTCTCAGCGGTGACGACCTTGGAGGTGAGAACGCGGTTCTCAGCATTGGGTTGGAGCTGACACTGAAAGGACCGGGCTCGGCGCAGAAATTGACCACACGGCAGATTGTCGAGCCGCCAACAACCCAGGATGTCGCGCGACGAGGCGTCGAGATACGCGATCAACTCGTCTCGCTGTACCACATCGCGGGAGGTGTCGGACCTGTACCTCTCGCCTTGCTGGCGCGCCAGCAGATGGCGCTTGCCGAGCAGCTGGCCGGCTCGGACGCGCAGGAGCGGGCGGCTTATCCCGTCGATCTGATGAACTTTGTCGGTATCGTCGCTTCGGGCAACGCCCAGGCGGGGCGTGGGCGCCGCTACTACGCGCAACCATTCCTCGTCGCTCAGCGGATACGATTTGGTGGCGCACCCGGCAGTCCCAGAACACTCATCCGCACCCTCGACATCCTTCACAATCGCTTGGAGTTCATCGACGGCGATCCTCTGGCGGCGATACGTCAGGGGGTATTCGAGACAGAGCTCGAACGGGCGGCGTTCCCGGGCGGTGAGATCGTGAACACCTCGACGGTGTTCGATCGCGCGACGTCCGGCATGCAGGTGATTCGTCCACGCGAACCAGGTAAGCTGAACGACCTCGCTTTCAATGAAGACGCGAAGCTGCGCATCGTCGAAGACCTCGAGGCGGGTTACGTGGTGATCGTGCCGAACGCGAATGTGACGATCGGCGGACGGCCGGCGCTTGGATGGTGGCGCGTGCACCCGCTCGGAGGGGAAACGCTCGGTCGTATGCACAGTGGGGAAGGACAGAGCACAACGGAGTACATTCTGTCCGTTCTACCGTCTGGTGTTTCGTTTCTCGGGACCATTTACTGCAACCGCAAAGGCCGAACGGACGGCTGGTGTAACCCTTGCCTGCTTGGCGCCGTTGGCATTTTCGGGTCGGGCATCGGCCTCTATGGATGGGCTGTCTCCTCACACTCGCTGTTGGTCAGCACGGCGCGATATGCCTGGGTCGTGGGAACCGGAGGGTACGGCGGCATCACGAAGGGCTTGGCCTGCGTCGATTGGCTCACTGGTGGAGCACTCAAGTGATGGACTTTTCGCCGCGATACCGCTCCTGTTCACGCACGGCGACAGCCGGAGCGTGGCTGTCGATCGCCGTCGTCGTCGCGTCGTGCGGATCGCCAACGCCCGTCCCGAAAGACGAGCCGGTATCGAGCGAGAAGCCGGCGCCAGTGTCAAAACCGGCGCTCACGACCGTAAATATCGCCTTCAGCGACATGGGCGGCGCCGTCGAGGAGGTCACCGGGATGTACGGGCCGGGCTTCATCGGCCGCCGCCTCATCGACGGCCTGCTCGATCCCACGTGGAAGATTGGCGAGAGCGGAAAGGACGTTCCGTATCCGCAGGAAGCGGTCATCTCGTTCTTCGAGCGTCACCCGGCCCTGATTGGAGCCGTGGCGATCGTGCTGCCCGAAAAAGCCGCGGCCGCGCCGAAGAACGTGGAAGTCTGGACGTCGATGCAGAGCCCAAGCGAGGGGTTCGCGAAGGTTGCCGAACAGACGCTGGCTGCGCAGCCGGGCGAGCAGACGATCTCGTTTCCGTTCACCGAGGCGCGGTTCGTGAAACTGCGTGTGCTGTCCGGCGCGGTGAACGACGCCCTCGAAATCGCCGAAGCGCGGGTGCTCGAAGCTGCGCGCCCGGGGTATGTCCCGCTCTTCACGCGGGCGCCCGCCGTGAAGTTCTGGAAGGGAAGCCCGCGCGAAGCCGCCCAGCGCGGCCTCGACTGGCTGCAGCATGCGGCGCCGATCTGGGCGAAGGCCAACAACTGCTTCGGCTGTCACGTGCAGGGTCAGGTGCTGATGGGCCAGGCTGTCGCCTTGAAGCAGGGCTACCGCGTGAACATGCGTTCGGTCCGCGCACTCGATGATTACACGCGCGCGCAGAATTCCTGGGGGACGTGGTTTGCCAACTCGCACTCGGCCACGGTCTTCGGCGCGATGGGAGTGGCGTATGCCGCAGAGGCCACCGGCATCACCACCGACAAAGGGATGCCCGGCGCGCACCCGTACTCGAAGGGTTTGATTCTGGAGGCGACCGATCGGCTGATCGAGCGGCAGGCGCCGGGTGGTGCCATCCCCATCGACCACCCTGAGCCCCCGATCGTGCAGGGGCAGTTCATGACGACTGCCAATGCGCTCGTGGCGATCAATTGGGCGGGCAGCCACTCGTCCGATCCCCGGTACAAGCAGGCAGCCAGCCGGGCGACTTCGTGGATCGCTGCGAACGAGCCGCAAACCGTCCTGGACAAGGCCTCTAAGATCATCGCCCTGATGCACTACGGCACGCCGGATCAAAAGCGCTCGGCCTGGTCTGTCGTGGAAACGTTGTCGGCCGAGCAGCAGGCCGACGGAGGATGGAAGGAATCTGACACTGCCGACGGATCGAACGCCATCGCGACAGGCCAGGTACTCTATGCGTTCAAACAGGCCGGCGTGAGCATTCACTCCGAGATGTTCCGGCGCGGAGTCGATTTCCTTCTACAGCGCCAGGTGAACGATCCAACGCCTGATAACGGACTGTGGAAGGCGACTCACACCGCGAGCAAAAGACCGTCGGATTTTGCTCACACGATGTGGGCGGTCATCGGACTGGCGGGAGCCTACGGGACCGACCCCACCGGCGCCCTGCGGGTCATCAAGCAGGAAGGCACCAAACCGCCGACACGGAATCTCGAGATTGTGCTCGATGTGTCGGGATCGATGAATGCCGCTCTTGGAACGAGCACGCGCTGGAAGACCGCTCTTGGCGTCCTCGAGCAGGTGGTGAAGGCGCTGCCTGACGACTTCAACGTGGGCTTGCGCGTCTACGGCCACCGGCATCCGTCGCGATCGGCGCAAACCTGTTCCGACACTGAACTGGTCGTGCCGGTGGCGAAGCTGGATCGCGATCGCATTCTCTCTGTCTCGTCACGACTCCGGCCCCGCGGCGAGACGCCGCTCGTTCGGTCCATTCTTCAGACCACAAGCGATCTGCGGGCCCTTGGATCTGGTTCAGTGATTCTGATCACCGACGGCGAGGAGAGCTGCAAGGGCGACCCGAAAGCGGCGGCCGAGGAACTGAAAGCTTCCGGCCTGGATGTGACGCTGAACATCGTCGGCTTCACGCTGACAGGCAAGGCTGTCGAAGCCGAGCTGAACGCGCTGGCGGGATCGACCGGGGGCCGCTATTACGGCGCGCAGGATGGGGAGCAGCTTTCGCGTGCCGTGATGCTGGCCTCGCTGCAACGCCTGCCGTACGACGTGCTCGACGCCTCCGGGCAACTGGTGGCTTCAGGTCAGACGAGCACGCTCGGCCGCGAACTCCGACCTGGCACATACCGCATTCGCGTGGACGCGCTGGGCCAGGTGCTCGAGACGCCGGTCACGATCGTTCCGAATGAGATTGTGTCATTGACCATTGGGACGGAAGGCGACCGGTTCGTGATTCGGCACTAATCGCCTCCCGAGCCCTTGAAATGGTCGTCCTCGTCGGCAAACAGGACGTTGAAGCTCGTGAGCGACCCGTAACACCCCGTCACGTAGCCTTGCAGTTTCACCTTCGTATCTTCGGGAAGCTCGGACGCGTTCACGTGTTGCTCGAGCGATCGCAGCCGGTTGCGCAGCATCACGATCTTGTGAAAAAAAGTCTCAATCGGCCAGGTTTTCTCCTGTAGCCCCGCTGTTCCCGGCCGCAGCACCAGTGTGCCGCCGCGCCACTTCTCTGCCGGAGTCACCGGGCTGATCCCGCATTCTTCACGGACGATGCGCCGAAGCAGCATCTCGAGGTCGGCAACGGCATCAGAAGGCATGGCTGGTGCGATCCTTTCGCGATCACTGACGAGGGGAAATGGCTCGCGCGTCTGCTGCGCCTGCGCTGCGGCACCCGGTCTGGGCGCCGAAACCGCCGGTCGCGCACTGTGCACGTCCACTCTTGGCCCACCACGGTAGTTGTGCTCGCTTCCGCAGAAGCCGCAAACGACGCGGAGCGGCTGGCCCTGCTCGTCGGAGGCCATCACCGTGTGAAGGCGATCCGTCTTGCATGCGCGGCAGTAATCTTCGAGCGACTCTCCGGCGCGGTATGCGCGAACTGCTGGCATGAGGCCTATGATTCTACGCGCCGGCGCTACTCCTCGGCCGCACCGAGGCTGAAATTTTCCACGAGCATGTCGAGAGCCAGCGCGAGCGGCGGCCGCAAGGCCGTCCCCGCGAACGAATCGGCCAGTGTCCGGGCAATCCTGTTCGACCGCCGGTAGTTCCGGCCGCCGCCGAGCGCGAACAGCTCGGCGCACAACTTCGTCGCCTCCTGCGTCACGTATGTCTTTGCGCGCAGCACGCGTGCCGCGTAGCCGGGACCGGCACCCGCGTGAAACCCTGCTGCCGTTTCGATGAGATACGCGCGCATGGCTTCGTACCTCATGACCGCGTCCGACAGGCGCAGCCGTAATGCGGCGGACCGCGGCGCTGGCGCGCCCAGCGAGGTCAGGATCGTTCGGGCACAGCCAAGCGGGATGGCGGCAAACAGGCAGTACCAGTATTGAAGGGGCTGCACCAGCGCCAGGAAGTTCGGAAACCCTACCAGGTCGCGCGCGGGCGCCTCGACGTAACGAACCGTCTGGCTCTCGGTCGGGCGCATGCCGAAGCCGTCCCAGTCGTTGAGGATTCCCACGCCTGGCGATCCAACCTGCACGAAGAAAAATTCCACGATGCCGGCACCGGGCAGATCGTCCTGGCTCACTTTGGCCGTCGAGAAGAACATGTGCGCGTTGCGCCCGGACGACGCGAGGATCTTCTCGCCTGTCAGCCGGAACCGTCCATCGTCTCCGCGGTTGGCGACGGTCTGCGTCGCCTCCAGCGACCCGCCCGCGCCCTTCTCGGAGTTACAGGCGGCATAGACCAAACCCTGCTGGTAATCGGCTGCGACCTGTTCTATCTGCTTTGCCCACTGCGGCCTCCAGGCCGTCGGCGCGATATCGGCGCCGAGCCCGAAGATCCCTGCCAATCCCAGCGGCATGCTGACGATCAACGCCGTAGACGGCGAGGCTGCCGCGATGGACTCGATAGCCAGGACCGCGTCGGTCAGTTGCCAGCCCGAGCCACCAAGTGGGGCCGGGAAAGGCGCACCGATAACACCGGCCTCGTACAAGGCGGCGATGCTGGCTTTCGGATAGCTTTCAGGCGCTGAATGCTCGCGCTCTGCAATTCCCGGAAGGACGTCTCGCAGTCGGTCGGAAGAAGTCACCATGCCTCGCTGCCAAAAGCGTCATCTTAGCTGATCGAGGAACTTCCTGGAGCCTTACTCCGCCGGTGTGAGTCGTTCGATCTCGATCCGCATTCCCTCGGGGATGTCTGCCTGCAGCACTCGCAGCCGTTCGTCGGGAAATCGTCGAACGAACTGGACGCCGGGTAGTTTCGGCCAGCACTCGCGACCCCGCCTCCACTGGTCGGGCCATCGAACCCGCGGCGGCAGATCGCGATCTGCTTCGAAAATGAAAAATCTGGCAGGCCCGCTGATGTGCGTCGCCCGCAGAGCGTCGCAGGGTTCCCATCTCATGATTCTCGAGCGATCGGCCTCACGCTCGGCATAGAACCATTGCTCGCGCGTCGTGATGAGCCGTGCACGCGGCTGGTCTTTCATGAGGCCGAGCACGAACGCGCGAGCCGGTGAGGATTCGTACGTCAGCCGGGATGACGGCCACGGCCGAGGCTCAGCGCCCAGCAGTGCCCTTCGCCAGACGTCGCCTCGAGGCGTCGGGACAAGCACAGACGCGATCTCCACGGCTGTCATCACGACGAACGCACACAGGTACGCGCGGCTCAACCATGCGACGGCAGCCAATCGCCTGCCGACGCCGGCAACATCGATAGTCGCCAGGAAATACGCGACGCACACCGCCAGGGGTCTTAGCGGCGCGTAGTAGCGAACGTCGCGGATGTACACGTAGGTGCCGAACAGCCCGCACGTCCAGAGGAACACCGGTAAGGCAACGAGCATGCCGGCGCCGACGACTCGCGAATCGTGATACCACGCCGAAATGGACTCGCGTCGCGTCGAAATCAAAATCAACGGCAGCCCAATCAGTGCGACAGCCGCAAGGGCGAGAGCTGGCGGTTCGTACCGAACGTCGGTCCACACTCGGAAGCTCGTCGGCAGCCAGAAGAAGAGCCCGTGGTTCGCCGACGCCAGGGTCGTCACGCTCTCCCACGCGCGCGCCGCGGCTATCGCGGCACGATAGGGGCTGACGGTCACGCCGCCAGGAGCCGTTCCGTCGGGTGCAACTACAAAGTTTATGTAGGCCTGAACCGCCACGCCGGGAAGCAGACCCGCGCCCAGAGCGGCGAGACGCTTCACGACAACCGCTGGTCGAAATCGGCTTTGGCCGACGACCAGCAGAACCGCATAGACAACAAGAAACACGCTTGCATAACGCGCCAACACGCACACGCCGATGAGAAGGCCGGCGAGAACATCGGATCTGGAGTCTGCCTGCGCGCGCGAATCCGGAGCTCGTGTTATCAGTGCGAGCACCCATGGCGTCGCCGCCCAAAGAACAATGTCTGTTCCTGCCCATCGACTCGTGAAAAGCAGCGGCGTGACAACGGCGACCCAATATCCGGTGAACCGCCAGAGACGGCCGCGGCCTCTGTCGCCACCCATAAAGGCAAACGCTAACCGCGCCCAACCCCACCAGCCGACGATAGTAGCGAAGGCTCCCAGGATCTTCACGAGCGCGCCTTCGCCGACGCCGATCGCCATCAGCGCTGCCGCATACAACGAGTAGCCGGCAGAATAGTGGGTCAGCACTTCCAGCGTGAGAGGCGCCGCGAGGTCCTGCGAGGTTGGCCAGTAGATGGCCAATCCTTTTCCTGCCAGAAGATTCTGGCCGGCCTGGATCTGAAGGGCCGGGTCGTATCCGAGGTCGCTCGCGTGCAGCAGTCGTATGAACGTAATGACAACCGCCGACGCGAGCCACGGCAGCAGAAACTTTCGTTCCGCTGTCACTTCTTGCGCGCCAGCACGAGATACTGCGCTCCCAGCGGGATCGCCGCCAGCCATCTTTCGAGCGGCCGAAGCAGGCGCAGCATCCGCGGAAAGAAGAAAAGATGGTCCGTCAGGACGATCTCGAAGCCGGCGTCGCGAAGCAGGCGCCTCGCATCCGGGGGTGAGATGGTGATGGCGCCGCGATCGAACGGGATTCGGCTCATCACGAATCGGGTACCAGGGTTCCAGGGATTGTTTTCCCAGAACGCGAAAAGCCCGCCCGATCTTAGCGACCTCGAGACGTAGTCCATTGCCTCAGGCCTTTCCGGCGGCCGGACATGGTGGAAGACGCCATTGCAGAAGGCGATGTCCACCTGTCCCGCGGGCTCGTAATCGCTCTGCAGCGCGAAGGTTGCCCCGGTCGAACCGTGCAAGCGCCTGGCGTTTTCGAGCAGGCGCCGAGAGACGTCGACCCCCGTCACCTCGATCACGTTCAGCAGCGAGAGGAAGTACGGAGCGCTCGCGCCGGTGCCGCACCCGAAATCGAGAAGCGATCGCGGCGCGAACTGCAGTTCCTCTAGTCGGCGCGCCAGCCACTGCACTCTGGCTCTCGCGAAGTGGGTCGCATCCTCGCCGGAGTACTTGAGGCCCTGTTGCAGCGCCTCGGCGTAATGGTCTGCGTAACCGTCGAATTCTGCCACTTCACATGATCGAGGAGACACGGGTCAGCGAGTGATCGCGAGCGGGAGCCATTTCTGCGGCCTCGGCAATCGTCGGCTGCTCCCGCTCGAGCCGCTGCTCCTTCCAGATCGACACAACCTTGAACAGAACGCCGAAGACCAGAACGTGCCCAACACTGAACAACGCGAACGCGCCCGTCAGCAGGCGCGACCAGTGCAGGGTCACCTTGCCGGTTGTGACAAATTGGACGATTCCAGGCCAGAGTACGATCACAGCGCCGCACACAAGCGACGCAATCAGGAAGGCCACACTCGTGCGGCGGCGCAGCAGCCCGGCGCAAAGCGACGACCAGAACCGGTCGGCTTCGGCGCGCCGCGATCCCAGATAGGCCATCTGATTTGCCAACGCAGTCGCCAACAGCAGGAGCAGACCAAACGACCCGAGAAGAAAGCAGGCCGTGAACCGGTAGATCATCCACTCCTCTACCCGTCCGTTGCTCACGTAGAACTCGACCGGGTACGCGCCGACCAGGAGCGCCATCACCGCGCACAGCACGACACCCATCAGAAAGATCTTCTCCGGCCGGTAGCACAACACGCCCGAAAAGATCGCGCGAAGGAATCGCACGCCGTCGCCGAGCACGCTCAGCTTGCTCCTGCCGATTCGCTCTGCGTACGGAATCGGGATCTCGATGACGCGCAGTTCGTTGAGCAGCGCACGAGCGCTCATGGAGGGGGTGAAGTGCAAGCCGTCGGGCAGCGGCAGCAGGTCGCGGAGCGCGTTTCGTTGAACGACCCGCATGCCGCTCGCCGCGTCGGTGACATGACGTCCGCAAAGGAACCCGAGCAAAAGCGCGTAGACACGATTGCCGAAACGCCGAACGAGCGGCATCCGCGAGTCTGGACCGAGTCGAGATCCCAATACGACGTCGGCGCGCTCGTCGATCGCCGCGCGACACATTCGAGCGAAGTAGACAGGGTCGCACGTGCCGTCGGCGTCGAGAAAGCCCAGGAGATTGCCACTGCCCACTCGCCACCCTTCTTTGATAGCGGCCCCGTAACCACGGTTCCTCTCGAACACGATCACGCGCACTTCTCTGAAACTTCTAGCAATCTCGGTCGTGCGATCGGTCGAGCCATCGCTCACCACGACAATCTCGACGTCATCCAGGCCCGCAACGGTCGCGATCTCTTCGCGAGCCTGCAGGCACCGCGCGATCGTTGCGCCGACCGCGCGCTCTTCGTTGAGCGCTGGAATGACGATGGTCAGGCGGTGCATCACAGATGGTCGAGTGTGGGCCATCATGAAATATCGGGAGCCGCAGCGGCAGGCGATACCGCCGGAAGGGAACATGGCATTCTCCCTGACCGAGGAAAGCGGGCGACGTTCTTTACGGCTTTTTTACGCGTAGGGCCCGCCGGCCTGTGTCCGACGTTTCGCGACTTCGCCTGCAACCTGCGTTACAGCAAGGCGTTACACGAATGCCATACTCTCTGAGCGAGTATGTCCATGATGCAGCAGTGGCGGCGCGACCTATGGGCGGGGCTCGCAGGATTGACCGCGATTGCGGCCATCGTCGGCGTGCTGCGCGCGACGCAGGAACATCCGAACGCCACGATCGCGGCCCTGCTTCTGCTGCTGGTGGTGCTGGCTGTGGCGACGGCGGCTCGCCTGCGCATTTCGATGGCCATCTCTGTCGCCTCGATGCTGGCCTTCGACTTCTTTCTGCTGCCCCCCCTTCAGGGATGGGCCATCGCCGACGCCCAGAATTGGGTGGTGCTTTTCGTGTTCGTGCTCGTCGCCATCATCGCGAGTCAGCTCTCCGCTGCGGTCCGGCAGGGGGAAAGTGAGGCGGTGGCGCGCAGACTCGAAGTCACGCGATTGTTCGACCTGAGCCGTGACATCCTGCTGACGACCGACAGCGACAGCGCTATTGGCGATCTCGCGCGCTTTGTCGCGCGACGCTTCGAGCTCGACGCCATCGCGATCTGCGTGCCGACACCGGCAGGGTGGGCCTTCCATCAGGGAGGTGAGCGCCCCATTACACCGTCACACGACCGCCTCGATCGTGCGTTTGCGCGGCTGCGCGATCCGCTCGAGCACAATACGCACCCGAGCTCGGAGCGCACGACTCTGGTTCCGCTGCGGCTGGGCGGGAAGCCAGTTGGCATGCTCGCAACCTGGAGCTCTGGGCTCGATGCCGGCATTCTCGATGCTCTTGGCGGAGTCGTCGCCATTGCGATCGAGCGCGCCCACTTCCTCGCCGAGCGCAAGAAAGCTGAAGCAGCGAGTCAACGCGCCGATCTAGCCTCTGCGCTTCTCACCTCGTTCAGCCACGATCTGCGAACGCCGGTAACCTCGGTGCGCGTTGCGGTGACCAACCTGCTGGATTCCGCGCTGCCGCCCGAAGAACGTCGGGCGCAGGCGCAACTGGCCCTTCACGAGCTCGATCGCCTGATGCAGCTCTTCCAGGACATCCTGGACATGGCGCGCATCGATGCGGCCGCCGTGAACCCGCAGCGGCAATGGGTGTCGCCGGCGGACGTCGTGGATGCGGCGGTGGCGCATGCCGGCCCCGCGCTCGCCGAGCGCACATTGCAGGTGGATGCGGATGGCCTGAACGAAATCCAGGTCGATCCTCGCCTGACGTCCACCGCTCTGGCGCACGTGCTCGAGAACGCCGCCAGGTATTCGCCGGTGGAGGCACCCATTGTTGTGCGGGCGTGGACCAACCCCGATGGCGCGCACTTCGTCGTGCGCGACCACGGACCTGGCGTCGATGCGTTTGATCTCGATCACCTGTTCGAGCCGTTCTATCGCGGCCGGAAGACGAGGCACGCAACGGGAACCGGGCTGGGCCTCGCGATCACGCGGGGTCTGCTGGCAGCCGAAGGCGGCCGCGTGTGGTGCGAGAACGTTCCTGCCGGCGGCGCTCAGTTCAGCATCATCGTCCCTTCGCCGGTCCGCGCGCTCCACGCAGACGTATCGTAGCCATGCCATCTCGCGTGCTGATCGTCGACGATGAGCCATCCATACTCGCCACGATGGCGCCGTTGCTCCGCTCGCGCGGGTATGACGTCTCGACAGCGATGTCGGGCAAGGCTTGCCTCGAGAGCGTAGAGCGCGAAGACCCCGACCTCATCATTCTGGACCTCGGACTGCCAGATCTGGACGGCGTCGATGTCTGCCGGCTGCTC
>Ga0105106_10002661_pt1 | contig 12801 bp, 12 predicted proteins | sample PPLLaktember2015_5_FD_79109 | JGI IMG/M metagenome (GOLD analysis project Ga0105106, IMG submission 79109) | Freshwater sediment microbial communities from Prairie Pothole Lake near Jamestown, North Dakota, USA - PPLs Lake P8 Core (1) Depth... | ecosystem: Environmental > Aquatic > Freshwater >...
GGTTTAAAACTACATTATTCAGGATTCTCAATCATTATCTTCCTGACTATCCTTGAACCGTCAGTAAAGGCCAGAGTAACCAGATACATACCTCTGGTCGGCTTTTTAAGCAGGACTTTTGTCACTGAAACCGGATCACTATATTGAGCTCTGAAAATATTCTGACCAATCATGTTTGTTACCTTAACTGAAACCATGTGCCTGTCGGCCTTAATCGTAAAACTGTTATCCCTGACAGGAACCGGGTAAATAGTGATGTTTGAACCGGGTGTTTCCTTCACGAAGGTTTTCTGGGGGAAATTTCTGACGACACTGACTGTATCCTTCTGGGAATGAAGGCATATTGGAATTAATAAAAAAGGGATAAGGAGTAGAATATGCTTCATAAACACCTTTTTCTTAACCTGTAACAAAAACTGTGCTAAAGGTACGCATTTTATTTAAACTGCTCATAGAATTTTTTTGCATTTTCAAGATCTCCCGGGGTGTCGATACAGATACTATCCCATTTGGTCACTGCGGTCCTTATCTTATACCCGTTTTCAAGCCATCTGTTCTGCTCCAGCGATTCAGCTTTTTCAAGTGAACTGCGTGATAATAAGGTGATTCTGGCGAGAGTCTCAGTTCTGTAAGCATATAATCCGATATGCTTGTAATAGGTATGCAAACGCGTCCATTCAGCCATATCCGCATCACGGATAAAGGGGATGACTGACCTGCTGAAATAGATGGCATTTCCCGACAGATCAAGAACAACTTTCGGATTATTCGGATTGGAAATATTCTCTCCGGGTCCGGCTTTGCGCACAAGTGTCGCTATCTCAACAGAATCATCTTTAAAGCACGAAACCAGGAGGTCGATCTGCTCAGGCCGGATGAAGGGCTCATCTCCCTGGATATTGACGACAACGTCAGGTTTTGTTCCATCCAGGAGGGCTATTTTTCCGACAGCTTCAGCACACCGGTCGGTTCCGCTCTGATGTTCGGAGGAGGTCATTACGGCTCTCCCCCCGAAGCTCACCACAGCATCAAATATCCTCTGGTCGTCGGTGGCTACATACACGCATTCAAGCGAGAGGGAAGCCTGTTCGTACACTCTTTGAATCATCGGCCTGCCTCCGATGCTTGCCAGAGGTTTCCCCGGGAACCTTATTGATGCATATCTTGCAGGAATAATGGCGGCGAAATTATATCCGTTAAATGTTTTCATGATGCGAATTTACGAAAATTGAATTTTCCAATGTTTTAAAAATATCTTAAATTCGCACCAGCATAAAATGGCAATGAAAGATCTTCAGGGCATAAAGCAGAGATTCGGGATCATCGGCAATTACGCAGGTCTCAACCATGCCATAGATATTGCCGTACAGGTTGCTCCGACCGATCTTTCGGTGCTCATTTCAGGCGAAAGCGGAACAGGGAAGGAGGCTTTTCCCCAGGTGATCCACCATTTCAGCACAAGGAAGCATGGGCAATATATAGCAATGAACTGCGGGGCTATTCCTGAAGGTACGATCGACTCGGAGCTGTTTGGTCATGAGAAGGGATCATTCACGGGTGCCACTGAAAGCAGGAAAGGCTATTTTGAAGTGGCCGACGGAGGTACCATATTTCTCGATGAGGTGGCAGAACTGCCGCTATCGACACAGGTCCGCCTGTTGAGGGTGCTTGAAACAGGAGAGTTTATAAGGGTAGGCTCTTCGAAGGTACAGAAGACAAATGTCCGCGTTATTGCTGCAAGCAATGTTGATGTAGTAAGTTCCGTTGAGCAGGACAGGTTCAGGGAGGATCTGTTTTACAGGCTTAATACGGTTCCGATAAAAATTCCCCCGCTCAGGGAGAGGGGAGAGGATATCTTCCTTCTTTTCAGGAAATTTGCCGTTGACTTCGCCGAGAAATACAGGATGCCTTCAATCCGGCTGAGCAATGAAGCAAAGAATATTCTTCTGAATTATTCATGGCCGGGAAATGTACGCCAGCTTAAAAACATAACTGAGCAGATCTCAATTATTGAACAGGAGAGGGAAATAAGCGCAATGGTTCTTAGTGCATACCTCCCTGAATATACCGGCGTAAAGCTTCCTGCGGTAATAAGAAGAGAGGAAGATAAAAATTTTTCTTCCGAGAGGGAGATATTGTACAAGATCCTCTTCGATATGAAGAGTGATATGAATGACCTGAAAAAGCTTGTTCTCGATCTGATAAAGACAGGAGAAATAGATATAAATTTTCATGAGAACAATTCCGGAGTGATCAGGAATCTGATCAGGGATACCGGACGGCAGGAACATTTCGAAACTACCGCAGAGACGCATCAGGCAGATTTCTCCCATCACTCAAGAGGCAATATCCAGGACACGGAGGAAGTGGTGGAAGAATCCCTCTCTCTTGCCGGCAAGGAAATTGAGATGATAAAAAAAGCTCTTGAAAAATACAATGGAAAGAGGAAGTTGGCTGCTCACGAACTGGGAATTTCCGAACGGACTCTTTACAGAAAAATCAAAGAGTATGAAATCGAAATGTAAGCCTGCGGCATCTGTATCAGGGAGGATAATTATCAGTGTATTCCTCGGAATAATTTTAATTGTGCAGGGCGGGTGTGGAATATATTCCTTTTCGGGGGCGAGCACGGAAGGATTGAGCACAGTAAGCATTCAGTATTTTCAGAACAGGGCCAGCCTGGTCCAGCCCGGATTGAGCCAGACCCTTACCGATGTCCTTATAGACAAGTGCAAGGCTCAGACGAACCTTAACATAACAAATGGACTTGGTGATGCAAATTTTGAAGGCCAGATATCGGATTACAACACCAGACCTCTGACAGTATCTGCCGATGCCACTGCCGCAATGAACAGGTTCACAATTTCAGTATTTGTAAAATTCACAAATTCAACCGACCCTGACAAGAGTTTCGAGCAGACATTCTCGCGGTATGAAGATTATAACAGTTCCAGCGACCTTAACGATGTGGAAGAGGAACTCTCCGAAAAGATTATAGAAATGATTGTTGAGGATATCTTTAACAGAGCATTTGTCAACTGGTGACCATACATGAACAAGAACGATTTTTTACGTCTGTTAGGAAGCAATATCCCTGTTGACAGGCAGGTTCTCGCCGAGTTAAGCGAGGTGGTCAATATATTTCCGTATTTTCAGACTGCCCATCTTCTTCTTCTTAAAGGTCTTAAGGATAATTCGGATATAAGGTTTGAAAATCAGCTCAGGAATTCTGCAATCCATATTGCCGACAGGGAAGTATTGTTCAATCTGCTTAAAATAGCTCCAGTCCGGTTCGAAAGGGAAGAAATTGCTGAACCGGGAGAAGAACCGGTAACGGAAGTGAAGCCGTTTGAAGAACCGGTGATCGTTGAACCAGTGAAGGAAGAACCGGTAATGGAGGTTCAGCCGTTTGAAGAACCGGTGATCGATGAACCAGTGAAGGAAGAACCGGTAATGGAGGTTCAGCCGGTTGGAGAACCGGTGATCGTTGAACCAGTGAATGAAGAACCGGTAATGGAGGTTCAGCCGGTTGGAGAACCGGTGATCGTTGAACCAGTGGAGGAAGAACCGGTAATGGAGGTTCAGCCAGTTGGAGAACCGGTGATCGTTGAACCAGTGAAGGAAAAACCTGAAATTGAACTACAGCAGGTTGAGGTCCCGGTTATTGAAGAACCTGTAACGGTTCGAGAGCCACCGTGGGAAACGGTAACTGAAGAGAAGGTTGTTTCGGGAGATATTGAGCAGACAGTGATCGAATCCGCAAGGAACAGTGAGGACCTGATAACAGAGATCGAGAAAGACTTCCCTGAAAAATATGAAGAGGATCAGTCCGACAGTGCTGAAAAGCTTCTGGCGCGGACGATCCTGGGAACATTTGACGGGGATATAGAGGAACCTGTCAGAGGCGCCCTGATAATTGATGATTTGACATCGGAGGCTGAAGAAGATATTTTTTATATGGATCCGGGCTTTTCTGTTCCTCCCGGCGATGAACAGACTGAAACAGGGACCGTTTTAACAATTAGTGAGACAGAACCACCTGCAAGAAATCTCACAAGGCAGGTTCAGGATGACCTGATTGATAAATTCATTTCTTCCAATCCCAGGATAGAACCAAGGACGGAAAAGACAGAGCACCCGGTGGAAGATTTATCAACCCCGTATGTTGAGGAAAAGGGTGGAATTGTTACTGAAACACTGGCCAGAATCTATGTAAATCAGGGATATTATTCAAAGGCAATAGATATTTATGAAAAATTATGTTTGAAATTTCCGGAAAAAAGTGGTTACTTTGCGTCTCAAATTGATAAAATTAAAGAGATTATTAAATAGTTGACACATGGGATTATATATTTTTATTTCAATAATTGTAATTATAGCCTGCATACTTCAGGTGCTGGTTGTTCTGGTTCAGAATTCCAAAGGAGGCGGACTTGCTGCCAATTTCACATCTGCAGGACAGTCGATGGGTATCAGAAAGACTGCCGATTTTCTTGAAAAATCTACATGGACCCTTGCAGGAACAATCCTAATCCTTTGCGTTGTCGCGACCGCTACCATTCCCCGTGGATCAGCAACCGAGCGTTCGAGAATTGAAAACTCAATCCAGAATGCAGTCGATCCGAATGCCATTCCGACGCTGCCCACAGCTGTACCGACAGAACCGGCAACAACTCCGTCAGGCAACGAGCAGCAACCCCTGAATTAATCCCAATGATATAGAAGGTATAAGCGAAGTGCCAGTTTGTCATAAACTGGCACTTCGCTTTTTAAATACATAATGTATTCAAAAACAATGACATATACTGAAATATGTCAGGACCGGCCTGAAAAATGTCAGGAAATTAGCGATAAAATGTCGGCTATTTGGCCGGTACTTCATGATTTTCCCGTTTGGCATACATTATGCTTATGGAACAGGCAGAAAACAATCATTAACTTTAAAACTAAATAAAATGGCACAATTAAAAGGAAAAGTATTGGCAGGAAAGGTTTTGGTAAAACCTCACGAAGCTGAAGCAAAAACTGCTAGCGGGATAATTATTCCTGATTCAGCAAAGGAAAAACCTCGTCAGGGCACAGTAATTCTGGTTGGCGCTCCCAAGAAAGATGAAGAAATGGAAGTAAAAAAGGGCGATGTCGTTCTCTATGGCAAGTATTCGGGTCAGGAACTGACAATTGACAATGAAGATTATCTTCTTGTTTCACAGTCAGATATTTTGTTCATTTCATAATTAAGCAAACCAATAAATATTAAACAATATGGCAAAAGAGATTAAATACAATATTGATGCACGCGCCCAGCTTAAAGAAGGCGTTGACATGTTAGCCGATGCAGTAAAAGTTACACTCGGACCTAAAGGTCGCAATGTTGTCCTTGAGAAGAAATTTGGCGCTCCTCAAATTACAAAAGACGGTGTAACAGTCGCTAAAGACATAGAATTATCCGATCCATATCATAATATGGGTGCCCAGATGGTTAAGGAAGTTGCTTCGAAAACCGGTGATATTGCAGGTGACGGAACAACCACTGCCACAGTCCTTGCTCAGTCAATTATAAATGTAGGTCTGAAAAACATCACAGCAGGTGCAAATCCTATGGATATAAAGAGAGGCATCGACAAAGCAGTTGAAAAAGTTATCAAACATCTGAAATCTCAGGCACAGGTTGTAGGTAATGATCTTGCAAAAATCGAGCAGGTTGCAAGGATCTCTGCAAACGATGATGAAGAGATCGGCAAGCTTATTGCTGAAGCAATGAACAAGGTTCACAAGGAAGGCGTTATTACAGTTGAGGAATCAAAAGGTACAACCACCTCTGTTGAAGTTGTTGAAGGGATGCAGTTCGACCGTGGCTATATTTCCGCATATTTTGTTACAAACGCCGAAAAGATGGAAGCCGACCTCGAGAATCCTTATATACTTATCTACGACAAGAAGGTATCTTCGATGAAAGATATGCTTCCAATTCTTGAAGCAACAGCCCAGACAAGCCGTCCTCTTATTATCATTTCCGAAGATGTTGAGGGTGAAGCTCTCGCTACACTGGTTGTGAACAGGCTGCGTGGTTCATTAAAGGTATGTGCCGTAAAAGCTCCCGGTTTTGGTGACAGAAGAAAAGAAATGCTTGAAGATATTGCAATCCTTACAGGAGGCACAGTGATCTCTGAAGAAAAAGGTCTTAAGCTTGAACACACTACCCTTGACATGCTCGGCACTGCAGAAAAAGTTACCGTAAACAAGGAGAATACTACAATCGTAAACGGTTATGGCGACAAAGATATGATCAAGGCAAGGGTGGCACAGATCAAACAGCAAATGACAACCACCACTTCAGATTATGACAAGGAGAAGCTCCAGGAACGTCTTGCAAAATTGTCAGGTGGAGTTGCAGTTCTCTATATTGGAGCTGCATCGGAAGTTGAAATGAAAAACAAGAAGGACCGTGTTGATGACTCTCTCCATGCAACACGTGCCGCCATTGAGGAAGGTATTGTACCCGGTGGCGGTGTAGCCTATATCCGTGCAATTTCCGCACTTGAAAAACTCAAGGGTGACAATGAGGACCAGACCACCGGTATCGAGATAGTCAAGCGTGCAATCGAGGAACCTCTTCGCCAGATAGCTGTCAATTCAGGTAAGGAAGGTGCTGTTGTTGCCAATGCCGTAAAAGCAGGGAAAGGCGATTTTGGCTATAATGCACAGACTGACAAATTCGAAAAGCTCTATGATTCCGGAGTTATTGATCCTGTTAAGGTAGTCAGGGTTGCCCTTGAAAATGCTGCCTCGGTTGCAGGTATGTTCCTGACCACTGAAGCTGTAATAGTTGACGAAAAAGAAGAAAAACAGCCGCCTATGCCGCCTCAGGGAATGGGTGGAGGAATGCCGTATTAATAAGGAATAATATAATGGTTTATAATGTAGAGCCAGGTCGGAGACCTGGCTCTACATGTTTTGCCCCCTTCCCCCTAAAGGGGGTTTAATCATTAGTTGAATTATTAAGTCCCCTTCAGGGGATTTAGGGGCATATTTTTATATATTTGCACCTGTTTTCCAGATCTTTTGTTCGATGCACCGTATTCGTAATTTCTGTATCATAGCTCATATTGACCACGGCAAAAGTACCCTGGCTGACCGCCTTCTGGAAAAGACCAACACAATTACGGAAAGGGAATACCAGGATCAGATCCTTGACAACATGGATCTTGAAAGGGAGAGAGGCATCACAATAAAGAGCCATGCGATCCAGATGGAGTATGATCAGGATGGTGAAAGATATTATCTGAACCTTATCGATACTCCCGGGCATGTCGATTTCTCCTATGAGGTCTCAAGGTCTATCGCAGCATGTGAGGGTGCCCTTCTTGTAATTGATGCGACACAGGGAATCCAGGCACAGACAATTTCGAACCTCTATATGGCAATTGACCATAGTCTCGAGATAATCCCCGTCCTCAACAAGATGGATATGACGAATGCAATGCCAGAAGAGGTTAAAGACCAGATAGTTGACCTTGTAGGATGCAAAAGGGAGGATATAATCGAAGCAAGCGCAAAAACAGGAATGGGTATCGACAGGATCCTGAATGAAATAGTAACCCGGATACCACCACCTGCCGGAAGTCCTGATGCTCCTCTGCAGGCATTGATCTTTGATTCGATATTCAATTCGTTCAGAGGAATAATAGCCTATTTCAAAATTATGAACGGTACGATCCGAAAGGGTGACCGGGTCAAATTTGTCAGTACAGGACATGAGTACAATGCCGAAGAAATCGGTGTGTTGAAGCTGAAACAGGATCCTCGTGATGAGATGGGAGCCGGGGATGTCGGGTATATTATTTCAGGGATCAAGGTTTCCTCGGAAGTAAAGGTGGGTGATACAATAACTACCGTAAAGAATCCCTGCGACCAGGCCATTTCAGGATTTGAAGATGTAAAGCCGATGGTATTTGCCGGGATGTACCCTGTTGACGCCGACGAATATGAGGACCTTAGAAACTCAATAGAGAAGCTTCAGCTGAATGATGCCTCGCTTACATTCATTCCGGAGTCGTCAGCTGCCCTGGGATTTGGGTTCAGATGCGGATTCCTGGGTCTTCTTCATATGGAGATCATTCAGGAACGGCTTGACCGTGAATTTGACATGGATGTCATTACGACTGTCCCGAACGTATCGTTCAAGGTTTACACCACAAGGGGGGAGGAGGTTGATGTTCATAATCCTTCAGGAATGCCGGCTGTAAACTATATCGACCGTATCGAGGAACCATATATTGTTGCACAGGTAATCACGTTATCTGATTACGTGGGATCGATAATGAACCTGTGCATTGACAAAAGGGGAGTTCTGAAGAACCAGATCTATCTCACCCGCGACAGGGTTGAGCTTACCTTTGAAATGCCTCTTTCGGAAATTGTATTTGATTTCTACGACAAGCTGAAAAGCATTTCCAAGGGATATGCCTCATTTGATTATTACTACACAAATTACCAGAAAGCCGATCTTGTCAGGCTGGACATACTTCTGAACGGGGAGATGGTGGATGCGCTTTCAACACTCATTTACCGGGGTCATGCCTATGATTTCGGGCGCAAAATGTGTGTGAAACTAAAGGAACTGATACCGCGCCAGCAATTTGATATTGCTATCCAGGCAGCTATAGGTGCAAAAATAATTTCGAGGGAGACTGTCAAAGCCGTAAGGAAGGATGTAACTGCCAAATGCTATGGAGGTGATATCACCCGGAAAAGGAAGCTTCTTGAGAAGCAGAAGAAGGGAAAGAAACGGATGCGGCAGATCGGGAATGTTGAGGTTCCCCAGCAGGCCTTTCTTGCGGTGCTTAAGCTTGACTGAGATCTGCAGCCAAGCCATTTTGAAAATAAATACCCTGACCAATAAATACGGTCAGGGTATTTTTTAGCAGATAAGCCTGTAACCCCTTCCGTGGATATTCAGGATCCTGACAGCTGGATCTTTTTTCAGGTATTTCCTTAATCTCGTTATGTAAACATCCATGCTTCTGGCATTGAAATAGTTGTCGTCTATCCATATGCTCTTTAAGGCATAGTTGCGTTCAAGTATCTCGTTCCTGTGGCGGTACAACAGTTCCAGCAGTTCCGATTCCTTCGTTGTAAGGCTTATTTGCTGGTCTCTGAAAGTGAGAAGTTGTCTTTTACTATCGAGTAAATATTCCCCTATATGACTGAACTCTTCCTCTTTTTCGGTCACCGGACCCGTTGTTCTCCTGAGAATCGCTTCAATCCTGTACAGAAGTTCCTCCATGTTAAAGGGTTTGGTAATATAGTCATCAGCCCCGGTTTTAAATCCTTCGATAATGTCATCCTCCTGGTTTTTGGCAGTCAGAAAAATTATAGGTATGACCGGATCAAGCTTCCTTACGGCTTTTGCCAGGGCAAGGCCATCCATTTCAGGCATCATGATATCGAGGATGCAGAGGTCGTATATCCCTGCCGAAAATGATTCCAGGGCCACTCTTCCGCTCACGAACAGAGTAGTCTCATAATTTTTGGCATCAAGATAATTCCTTAACAGTGAGCCAAGATTGCTGTCGTCTTCAGCAAGCAGAATTTTTTTGTTCATTTTGTCCGATTTGTGGGATGAAAACTGTAAATTTTGAGCCTTTGCCGGTCTGGCTCTCAACTTTAATGATTCCGTTATGTTCTTCCGTAATCTTTTTCACATAGCTCAATCCAAGGCCAAAACCCTTGACATTATGTACATTACCTGAGTGCACACGGTAGAACTTGTCGAAGATCCTTTTGATATTCTCCTTGCTGATTCCAATGCCGTTGTCTTCGACTGAAATTACAAGGCCTTTTCTGTTATTGCGAGTTGCTATTGTTATTTCAGGCTTGCCAACAGTATATTTGATGGCATTGTCTATAAGGTTCGACATTGCATTGAGGAAATGAATTTCATCAACCAGGGCAACAGGATTTGCAGCCTGGAACTCTTTCCTGATGGTTCCGCCGCGCGATTCTATCTGCAGCGAGAAATTATCAACTGCCCTGCTGATGATATTATGAATATCCATGCTTGAAAAGGAGAATTTCGTTTTCATCCTTTCGAAAACTGCCATCTGTAAAACTTTTTCAACCTGGAATTTAAGCCTCATGCTTTCATCGGAAATAATTCTGGCGAGGTGACTTATATTCTTACCCTTGTCGGGGATAGTTTTATCAGCCATCATCTGTGAAGCAAGAGAAATTGTCGATATAGGGGTTTTAAGCTCGTGGGTCATATTATTTATAAAATCACTTCTTATTTCCGACATCTTTTTCTGACGGAATATCACGATAAAGGTGCTTGTGGCAAGCACCAGCAAAAGAAGAGTGAAAAGCAGTGATAAGATTCCAAGAATCCCGATCTGTTCAAATTTGTAGTGTTTCTCCTGCAAACAATAGAGGACAATCTGGTTCTGACTCGGTACCGGATCGTTTGGGAAAAGCTGGATTATGAATTTGTTTGTCCCCGGCTTGTCAGTAAATCCCGGTGTGCTCCAGATGGTCCCAAGGCGTCCCGACCTGATTGAAAATTCAAAATCCAGATGAATTCCGACATTATTCAGGGCCTTCCTGAGCTGGTCGTTTATTTTTGCAGGGTCATCGATCCTTTCCCTTATGTCAGGTGTAGTCTGAAGTATCTTTTCCAGGATATTTTCAAGATAAACAATCTTGTTGCTTACCCTCTTCGACAAACCTGCGCTTATAACCTGTTCTGACGGTTCGGTGATATCCTCTTCAGGTATCGGTGATATATCCTTTGCTGAAATATAGATTTTCTGCCCCGAGGCCGCGATAATGAATTCCTTGTCAGGGTTGCCGAAACCATATATCTCGGGGAGGTTTGGGTCGGAACTGTATCCTCTCAGCCTGTTGGCAAGAGGTGAACCGGAAGGGATTATTGCAGTAACGGTATCGGACGATTCCGGGTCGATCTCATCCACAATGTAATCGATAAGCTCCTGTGCTTCAAGGTCAAGGACAACCGATTCAAGGGCTTTGTTTGCATTATAGCGGAATTGCTGATCAGTTATGGTAATGGCATTCCTGATCCAATACAGCTGGATCAGTATCAGGCCCGAAATGACCAGGAAGAACAATATGGCCATCAATACTATGGTCTTACGCTTCATACAGTTGCAAAAGTACTTGTATATATTTTATTAATGCCAATCTTTAACGTTCTTTAACACCGGGGATGATTTCCCGATAATAACTTGGCCTCTCCCCAAACCTCCCGCCAGGGCGGGACAGCCTCTCCCCCGGAGTGGGAGGGGCTTAAAATACGGCAGCAAAGTGGGGTTGTTAAAAAAGTCTTTCTTAACTGCGAGCACGCAAAGTTAAAACGTTAATAATTAGCTCTTTGCGATCTTTACGTAAATCCTTTGCGACCTTTGCGGTTAATGGATTTCGACTTTTTAAACTACCCCATTTAGGGGGAGAGGCCGAAGGTTAAGAAAGACTTTTTCAACAGCCCCATTGGGTTAGGGCTCAAAAACTTAGAAGAAAGAATACATCTTTTAAGAGATCTCCTTTTAAACCGGATATTTCATGTCAAAAGGTTAATAATTTTAACAATTTATTAAAGTATTGTTAATTCTGTTCTTAAAAGATAAAAACATTTTTTTATTTGAAATTGACCCTTTATCTTTGTAAAGTATTTGGCATGATATTTGAATCTTACGATATAGAGGTTTTTTTCATAGGTTAGGTTAGTTTTAGGGTTATCAAAAAGTGAGCCGTCCCGCCCGGGACGGCTTTTCTTTTTATATCAAATCATAAGTTTCAGATCAGGAACTTCAGGTTTTTATCCTTAAGTGTTTTTTTTTCAATATTGAAAACACCTGTTACCGAATCGATTTCCCTGAGCCGCGACATAATCATTTCGGGGTCCTTTGCGGAATTACTCAGGAGCAGCAAAAAATCAATGTTCCTAAGTTTCTTAAGCAGGAAATTCTTTCCCGATCTGGTTGATATAAGCTGGAAGTTTGAATCTGCAGCCTGTAATGAATCAGAAAACCGGCTGAACGCCAGTTTATCGCCTTTTTCATCCTGAAATTCAACGGGATCAATATTCTTTAATGAGATCGAGAGCTTTTTATTCAGTTTCAGCGACAGCCTGTAGTCAGGATCAGCTGATACAATTCCTATAACCGCCGGAATATCCTCATCATTGACAGTCAAATGGATCTTCGTTATCTTTTGAGAATTCTTCATTCCGGGTAACTTGAACCATAAAGTTAAGAAAAGTGGGAGAAGCTATGCCTGAATGGCAGAAATTTCTTTAAGTTTTGCCAGGGCTTTTCCGGCAGCTTCCTGTTCTGCCTCCTTTTTTGAGGCGCCCTGTCCTGTCCCGACTTCTTCCTTATTGATCAGCAGGGTTGCAGAAAAAACGGACTTTTTATGTTTGAAATCATACTCTTCCTTGTATTCGAAGGTAAGATTTGTTTTATGCTTCTGGATCCATTCAAAAACAAGGCTTTTATAATCGGTATCGGTATCAACTATTTTATTCAGGTCGAGGTATTTGTTGAATACCCTCTTTATAAAAAGGTTTTTTGTCTTTTTAAATCCCTTGTCGACAAACAGGGCTCCTATAAGTGCTTCAAGAGCATCACCGTAAAGGTTTCTTGTCGAACCATTCAAACACACATTGCTTACAAGGACCTTGTCGATCCCCATTGAAATGGCAAGATTATTAAGAATTTCACGGTTTACGATCCTTGACCGGATTTTTGTCATGAATCCCTCATTTGCGTCAGGGAATTTCTCGAA
>Ga0105106_10002663_pt1 | contig 12798 bp, 10 predicted proteins | sample PPLLaktember2015_5_FD_79109 | JGI IMG/M metagenome (GOLD analysis project Ga0105106, IMG submission 79109) | Freshwater sediment microbial communities from Prairie Pothole Lake near Jamestown, North Dakota, USA - PPLs Lake P8 Core (1) Depth... | ecosystem: Environmental > Aquatic > Freshwater >...
AGCACGTGCACGGGTTATCTCTGCCCCGGTCTCACGAGCTACGTGATCGAGCGCCTCGGTCTGAGGCACGACGTGGTCGCGCTCGATCTCGTGGGCCAGGGGTGCGGCGCGGCGCTGCCGAATCTGCGCACTGCGGAGGCCCTCCTGTCGGCGCGGCGCTGCGGCAAGGTCCTCTCGATCTGCGTCGAGATCTGCAGCGCGGCGTTCTACATCGACGACGACCCCGGCGTGCTGGTGAGCCTGTGCCTGTTCGGGGACGGTGCCGGCGCGGCCGTGTTGGACCGCGAGCCCGTCAGCGGGCGCGTGTGTCCCGAGTGGAAAGCCGCGGGCTCGCTCACCGACCCCGCCGGGCGCGATACGCTGCGCTTCGAGCAGCGGCACGGGATGCTGCGCAACATCCTCACGCCCGAGGTTCCGACGCTGGCCGCCGAGTATGCGGCGCGCGTGCTCGACGGCGTGCTGGGCGAGGCCGGCGTCCGGCGCGAGACCATCGGCGCCTGGATATGGCACGCCGGCGGACGCAAGGTGCTGGAAGCGCTTCAGCGGCGAATCGGACTCGACCCGGCAGACCTCGAATGCAGCGCCGGCGTGCTGCGCGAGTACGGCAACGTGAGCAGCGCGTGCGTTTATTTCGTGCTGAAAGCGATGCTCCAGCGCCGCGCGCAACCGGGCTGGTGGTGGATGTCTTCGTTCGGCGCGGGCTTCAGTTGCCACGGTGCGCTGCTGGAAGTGGCAGCTTGAAAATGGATTCTGGCTTCGCGCCAGGTTGACGGCGGAATCGCTGACGACCATCACCAGACATGCCGTCATTCCGGCGAACCGCCGGAATTCTTTTGACGTTTACAGATGACGACTTTCCCACGCAGGCTCGAGCCCGAATGGCTCGACGAGCTTCCCGCCGGCGATCGGCGTGCGGTGCGTGCGCGGCGCGATCTGCGGGTCCTCAACCGCATCATGGGTCACGGGTCCATTCTCGGGCGCGCTTTGCGGCTGCGGGCGACGCGCGAGTCGCCCCGCATCGCGGAGCTCGGCGCCGGCGACGGGACGCTCCTGCTTCGCATTGCGCGTCGCATGCGCTTTCGCGGCGACGCCGACATCGTGCTCGTGGACCGGCAGCCGGCCGTGACCGCGGACACCCTCGCGGGCTATCGGGAAATCGGCTGCCGGGTGAGGATAGCCGCCATGGACGCCTTCGACTGGCTGACCGGTGAGGCGCAGTACGACGCGATCGTCGCGAACCTGTTCCTCCATCATTTCGACGCATCGGCGCTGGCGCGCCTGTTCGCGATGGCGGCTGCGCGCGCCGCCGCCTTCGTCGCTTGCGAACCGCGCCGGGCGCGCTTTCCTCTTGCCGGGAGTCATATGCTCGGACTCATCGGCTGCAACGACGTCACGCGCCACGACGCGGTGCTTTCGGTGCGCGCGGGCTTCACGGACAGCGAGCTCTCCGCGCTATGGCCGCCGGGCGCCGGCTGGACGCTGGAGGAGCGCCGTGCAGGTTTGTTCAGCCATCTTTTCGTTGCACGAAGGGGGGACACGATAGCCCCTCTCCCCACCCCTCCCCAACGCCGGGGAGGGGAGTAACCGCCGCAATGAGCAGACTTTCTGAGTAGGCCACGATGAAGTACGACGCGATCGTCATCGGCGCAGGACCCGCGGGCTCGACCGCCGCGGCGCTTCTCGCGCGCGCGGGACGATCGGTCGCGATCGTCGAGAAGTCAGCGTTCCCGCGCCGCAAGGTGTGCGGCGAGTTCATTTCCGCCCAGGGTCTGGAGGTGCTGGGGCAGATGAGACTCGGCGGCATCGTCGACTGTGCGGGGCCGGACGTGCGCGAAGTCGCGGTATACGCCGGCGAGCACATCGCCGCAGCGCCGATGCCGCGACTCGCGGGAGAGACTGGCTACGGGCGGGCGCTCGGACGCGAGCGCTTAGACGCGCTGCTGCTCGAAGCCGCGCGCGAGGCGGGCGCGGCGGCTTACCAGCCGTGGCGCGTGTCGAGCTGCGAGCGTGGCGCCGACGGCTACGCCTGCGCGATCGAAGGAGGGGAGGGCGGCATTTCGCAGTTGCTGACCGCGCCGCTCGTGGTCGCGGCGCACGGATCCTGGGATACCGGCCGCTTGCCGGTGCCGGGCATGCCGCCGCGCGCGAGCGCTTCCGACCTGCTCGCTTTCAAGGCGCACTTCAGCCGCGCGGCATTGCAGCCGCACCGCATGGCGCTCGTCGCTTTTCCGGGCGGCTACGGCGGCCTCGTGCAGACCGACCGCGCACGCGTGAGCTTCTCGTGCTGCATCCGGCGCGATGCGCTTGCGCAATGCCGCTCGGACGCGCCGGGGCTGTCTGCGGGAGCGGCGGTGCTGGCTCACGTATCGGGGAGCTGCCGGGGGGTGCGGGAAGCGCTGGCGGGGGCGGTGCGTGAAGGGCAATGGCTCGCTACGGGGCCGCTGCGCCCGGGGGTGAGGGCGCTTTGCGGAGACGGCTACTTCGCGGTGGGCAATGCGCTCGGCGAGGCGCACCCGGTCGTCGCCGAAGGCATCAGCATGGCCATACAGTCGGCGTGGCTGCTCTGCGAGCGTCTCAGCGCCGCGCCGACTGCGGCTTCGAACGCGTGCTGGAACGCGATCGCGCGCGACTACGAGGCGGCGTATCGGAGGAATTTCGAGTCGCGGATCCGCTCGGCGTCGGCTTTCGCCGCTCTCGCGATGCGCCCGCGCGCCGCGGCCGCGGCAGCGGGCCTGCTGAAGTGCGCGCCCGGCCTGCTGGCGCTCGGAGCGCGCTTCGCAGGAAAAGCAAAACCACTGCGCGCCAGCGCCTGAACGCGGCGAACAGAGCGCGATTCAATCAGCTGCGGGGGGACGCCTGCAGCGATCGCGTGACTCGGGGCAGCGCGGCGTAAGCGGGCTCGCGGCGCGTGAGCAGCGGTCCGTTGCTGTAGCCGTGCAGGCGCGCGTGCGCCACGCAATCGAGGAAAAACCGGAACGTGTCGGGCGTGGTCAGAACGGTGCCGTCTTCGAGGCGGCACTGCCATGACCAGTGGTAAGGCGTATCGTCCGACCCGCTGCCGGGAATACGGTAGAACTCCCACTCTCCCATGATCGCCTCGTATGGTTTTTACCGGGTCACGCATGGCGCACTCCCGCGTGCCCGATGCATCGTCATCGGTCCTTGGTAGCATCATACCGCGGCGACCGGGATCGGCTATCCGACGTGAGGACTAGTACCGAAGGCAGGCACAGCCTTTGCAGCGCCGGTTTCCCCGAAATCCCTGCGCGAGGGCCGACACGCCCCCGGCACGACTTCATCGCAAGCGCTTCCGACCGCTTGCGAGCTCCCCGTCTTTTCCCCTACGATCAGATACTTCCGCGAGATGCGGAAGCCGGTAATCCCCGCACAAGAAAACACTGCCTTCGCGCTCGCGCCCGCGGGACGCAACGCGCATTCGAGGAGAAAATCCATGAATCGAAGCAAGAAACCCGGCTGTGCGCACGTCATCGCGCTGCTCGCGCTCTCCCTCGTCCCGCTCGCCGCGTCGGCCCAGACGAAATTCCCCGAAAGGCCGCTGCGGCTGGTCGTGCCTTTCGCGCCGGGAGGCGTGAACGACATCGTCGGCCGCAAGTACGCGCAGGAGCTCACGCGCGTCCTCGGCCAGAACGTGATCGTCGAGAACAAAGGCGGCGCGAGCGGCTCGATCGGGAGCGCGGACGTCGCGCGCTCGAAGCCGGACGGCCACACGCTGGTGATCGCGAACACGACCACCCATGTGATCAACCAGATTTCCATGCCTAACCGGAGCTACGACGCGCTCAAGGACTTCACGCCCATCGCGGTGATTGCGGTCGTTCCCACGGGCATCGCGGTGCATCCGTCGCTGCCGGTGAAGAATCTGAAGCACCTCATCGCGTTCGCGAAAGCCAACCCGGGCAAGCTCTCTTACGGCTCGGCAGGCACCGGCAGCATCACCAATCTCACCGGCGAGCTTTTCAAGAAACTCGCAGGCGGCCTCAGTATCGTTCACGTGCCTTACAAAGGCGCGGGGCCGGGGCTCTCCGACCTCGTTGCAGGGCACATCCCCATGTACACGCCCACGATCAGTCCGGCGCCGTTGACGCATCACAAGGCGGGGCGCATCCGCCTGCTCGCGGTGTGCGCCGACAAACGGCTGCAGGCGGCGCCGGACGTAGCGACCGCGATCGAGGGGGGCCTGCCTGACATGGTCGTCTATGCGTTCAACGCGATTCTCACCACGGCCGGTTCGCCGAAGCAGGCGGTCGACCAGTTGCACCAGGCGACCATGAAGGTGATGGCGGACGCGGAGTTCCAGGATTTTCTTCGCAAGGCCGGCGCCGAGCCCGTCACCGACTCGAACCCCGACAAGTCGACGCGCTTCCTCCAGAACGAGATCAAGCGCTGGACGCCGATCGCGACCGAGATCGCAAGAACGAGCGCGAAGAAGTAAGCGGCGGATGTGACGGGTGGACACACTGTCTGTAACGATGCGTGGCACGCGCCGCCGGACGAGGCGGTGACGACGGCGAATCCATGAAGCGCGACGACATCACCCGACGCTACACCGATCTCCACCAGCACCTCGACACGCTGCGGCGCGAAGGCCTGCTGCTGACGGTCGAGCGCCCGGTCGACAAGGACGCCGAGCTCCATCCGCTGGTACGCTGGCAGTACGTCGGCGGCATCGAAGAGCACGAGCGCAAGGCGTTTCTTTTCACCAACGTGGTCGATGCGCTCGGCCGTAAGTACAAGTTCCCGGTCGTCGTCGGCGCGTATGCAGGCAACCGCCGCATCTACTGCCTCGGGATGGATGCGAAACCGGAGGAAGTCCAGCCGCGGTGGGAGGAGGCGCAGGCGAATCCGATCGCGCCGCGCGCCGTCGACGAGGCGCTCTGCCAGCAGGTCGTGATCACGGGAGGCGCGCTCAAAGGGGACGGAAAAGGCCTCGATAGCCTGCCGATCCCGGTATCGACTCCGGGATTCGACAGCGCGCCCACGCTCACCGCGACCAACGTCATCACCAAAGACCCCGAAACCGGAGTCCACAACCACGGCACCTACCGCGCGGCGCTCAAGGCGTCCGACCGGCTCGTCGTGCGCATGGCGACTCGCGTGGGCGGGGCGGGCGGCTATCGGCATTACCTGAAGCACCAGCAGCGCGGAGACAAGGAGATGCCTTGTGCGATCGCGCTCGGATGCCCGCCCTATGTCGCTTTCGTGGCGCCGCAGAAGCTGCCGCTCGACGTCGATGAAATCGGCGTCGCGGGAGGCCTCGCCGGCGAGCCCATACAGGTCGTGCGCGCGAAAACCGTCGACCTCATGGTGCCCGCCGAAGCCGAGATCGTGATCGAAGGCTACATCGACACGACGCGTCTCGAGCCGGAAGGGCCTTTCGGCGAATCGCACGGGCATATCGCGCTAGAGGAATTCAACATGCCGATGCGCGTCACCGCGATCACGCATCGGCGCGACGCGATCGTCGCGTCGTACCTGAGCCAGGTGACGCCGAGCGAGTCGAGCGCGATCAAGCGCGTCGCGTACGAGCCGATGTTCCTCGCGCATCTCAACAAGACCCTCGGCATCAAAGGCGTCAGGCGCGTGACCCTGCACGAGCGCATGACGGCGCTGCGCCGCATCACCATCATCACCATAGACAAGGGGACGCCGCGCACCGAGATCTGGCGCGCGCTCTACGGTGCCACCTCGTTCAAGGCCGATTGCGGCAAGATCTGCATCGCCGTGAACGACGACATCGATCCCGAGAACTCCGACGCGCTTTTCTGGGCCATGGCTTTCCGCATGGATCCTTCGAGCGACATGCAGGTGTTGCGCCATCGCAGCCCCGGGCACGGCCCCGAGCGCGAGCACGAAGCGGAGCGCGAGGATTCGACGCTCCTCATGGATGCGACCATGAAGGAAGAGCTGCCGCCGCTCGCTTTACCGAAGCGCGAGTACATGGAGCGCGCGAGGAAGCTCTGGGAGGAGCTCGGGTTGCCCAGGCTGCGGCCGCAGCCGCCGTGGTTCGGCGCGCCGGCGGGCGACTGGCTCGCGGTGTGGGACGCAGCCGCGAAGCGCGCGGCCGAAGGGCGTTATCTCGACAACGGCCGCGACAGCGAGCGGCTGCAGCGCCCGGGCCTCAAACCCGAAACGCGCTACCGCCCCGACGAAGGGTCGTAGGTGCGCAGACGAGGCACCGCTTCGGCCGGTGCATCATCGTGCACCCGACGACAAAGATCACAATGATTTACCACAGGAGGTCGAATGAACGCAGCCAAAGTAGTAGCCATATTGCTGATCGTCGCCGGGGTGCTGGGGCTGGTCTACCAGCAGTTCAGCTTCACCAAGGAGACGCACCAGGCGAAAATCGGTCCCCTCGAGCTTTCCGTCAAGGAGAAAGAAACGGTGAACGTGCCGTTGTGGGCGAGCCTGGGCGCGATCGGTATCGGGGTCGTGCTGCTGGTTACGGGCCGGAAGAAGTAGAAGAAAGTGCGGTAGCCCCAAAGCCCTACCGGGCTTTGATTCCCGCAGCCTTCACCACCTTCATCCACTTCGCGATCTCTTCCCTGATGAGCGCCGCGAATTCCTGCGGCGTGTCGTCGACCGCCTCCAGCCCGTCGCGCAGCAGGAGCGCCTTCACCTCAGGCGTGGTCGTGATGCGATTCATTTCCTTGTTCAGCTTCGCGATCACCGCGGGCGGCGTCTTCGCGGGGGCGAGCGTGCCCACCCACGACGCGTGCGCATAACCGGGAACGCCCGCTTCGGCGATCGTCGGGTACTCGGGCGCCGCGATCGATCGCTTGGGGCTGGAGACCGCGAGCGCGCGGAGCTTCCCCGCCTTGATGTGCGGCAGGGCCGTCGAGATGGTGGCGAAGTACAGATGCGTCTGGCCGCTCAAAAGCCCCACCATGCCGGGGCCGCCGCCCTTGAACGGCACGTTGACCATTTTCACGCCGGTCAAGTGCATGAAGAGCTCCGCTGCGAGGTGAGTGCTGGTCGCAATGCCGCTCGACGAGAAGTTGAGCTCGCCGGGCTTCGCTTTGGCGAGCGCGATCAGCTCCTTCACCGTTTTCGCCTGCACCGAAGGATGCACCACCAGGATGTGCGGCAGGGTGGCAAGCCGGGTGATGGGCATGAAATCGCGCGCGGGATTAAAAGGCAGCTTAGCGTGCAGGCTCGGATTGATCGTGAACGACGCGGCGACCGTGAGCAGCGTATGCCCGTCCGGCGTCGCGTGCGCGACCATGTCGGTGCCGTTGATGCTGCCCGCGCCGGGCCGGTTGTCCACCACCACCTGCTGCCCGAGCGTTTCAGTCAGGCGCTGCGCGACCACCCGCGCGATGAGATCGGTCGAGCCGCCGGCGCTCTGCGGCACGATCATGCGCACCGGGCGCGTGGGGTACGCCGCTTCGGCGGCGAAGGCACCGGGGAAAGGGGACAAGGCTGCTGCCGCCAGAACCACCGCGCCGAGCATCCGTTTCAAGCCATCATCGATCTGCCGCATGCATTCCTCCTCGTCGTCATCGTTGTTCGCTGCATCAACGTTTTTCGTCATTCGCCGTCGTACCCCGGCAGCACGCGCGCGTCGATGATGCACACGCCGCCGGCGCTCACCGCTTCGATCGCCTGCTTCATCGCCGCGTCCATCGTATCCCGGCTCGTGACCGGTCCGATCGCGGTGGCGCCCTGCGCGCGCGCCATTCCGGCGATGTCGATGTCGGGCTCGGAAATGCGCTGACCGATCCAGCGATTCTCGGGAGGCCGCCCGCGCGCGACCGCGACGCGCTCCTGGTGCAGCTCGTCGTTGTAGTACGAGCGGTTGTTGCAGACGATCATCAGGCACGGTATGCCGTAATGCGCCGCGGTCCACACCGCGGTGTTGCCCATCAGGAAGTCCCCGTCGCCCATGAGCCCGACCGGCATGCGGCCGCTCCCTTTGAGCGCGAGCGCCGCCCCGACCGTGATCCCGGGTCCCGCACCCACGCCGCCGCCGCCGTCGAATCCCACGTAATCGAGCGGATGCCGGAAATGCGCATAGCCGCCGTGCCAGCCCAGCGGGAGGCGCGTGATGCAGCGCTCGCGTCCCTGCATCGCGGTCTCGAACGCGTGCGCGACGCCGGCGATGGTGAGCTCGTCTTCCGGCTGTGGAATCTTCGCGGCGGGTATCGAAGGCGCGCTCGTGCGCGGCTGCACCGCCGCCGTGAGTAACGGCACCGCCGCATCCGGATCGCACATGAGGTACACGTCGACCGGCGGCAGCACGTGATAGTCCATGCTCCATCCGCGGTGCGAATGCTGGTCGCACGAGACCTGGATGATTTTCGCTTTCACTTCACCGCTGCCGTAAGCCTGCTTGAGCGCGCCGCCGAGATCGAGCCAGTCGAGCGCGAGGATCACGTCGGCCCGCGAGAGCAGCTTCTTCGCTTCCCCCGAGAGACGGTTTCCCGGCGGCGCGGCGTGCAGCCGGTGATCGGTCGGGAAAGCCGCGGCGAGCTTGATGTGCGTCAGCACCGGGATGTTGAGCTTCTCCGCGAGCGCGATGCGCGCGTCCCACGCCGCCGTGCTGCGCGAGCAGCGGCCTGCGAGCATGACGGGATTCTTCGCGTTCGAAAGGAGCTTCGCCGCCTGCTGCACGAGCCCGGGCGAAGGTTGCGCCGGTTGCGGAACGGGATAGCGGCCGACTTCGGGCAGCGGCGGAAGCGATTCGAGATGCTCTTCCTGGATCGAGACGTCGAGGTTCACGTAGACGGGCCCGCGCGGGGCGGTCTGCGCGATCTGCGCCGCGCGCAGCAGGGCTTCCGCGGCCGCCGACACCGAGCCGGGCTGGTTGTCCCACTTGGTGTAATTGCGTATGAGCTGCCCCTGGTCGGAGCACGTGTGTATCCACTCGATCCACGGCCTGCGCTTGGCGGCGTCCCACGCTCCCGTCGCGCCGACGATCAGGACCGGCGTGCGGTCGCACCACGCGTTGAAAATCGGCATCGTCGCGTGCATGAGCCCGACGTTCGAATGCAGCGCCGCGGCCATCATGCGATCCGAGGCCTTGCAATACCCCTGCGCGATCGACACCGCGTGCTCGTCGTGCAGGCAGAGGATCATCTGCGGCGTGCGATTGCCGAGATAGTTGACGATGCTGTCGTGCAGGCCCCGGTAGCTCGCGCCGGGGTTGAGCGCGATGTAGGGAAGGTCGAGCGCGCGCAGGACCGAGGCGATGGCGTCACTGCCGTAGACCTTGTCGGCCGGCTGCGTCGGAACCGGTGCGTCGTGGATGATGCTCGTCGTGTCGTTCATGTCATTTTCCCCTCGGGAACCATCAGTTCGCTGTTGCGCCCGAGGCCTTGATCACCTTCGCCCACTTCGCGTACTCGCTCTCGAGGTGTTTCGCGAACTCCGCGCGCGTGCTGCCGACCGCCACGCTGCCGGAGTCCGCCATGCGCTGTTTCATTTCCGGCGTGTTCATGATTTTCATCGTTTGCGCGTTCAGCAGGTTGAGGATGTCCGCCGGCGTTCCGATCGGCGCCAGGAAGCCGTACCACTGGCTCGATTCGTAGCCTTTCAACCCCGACTCTGACACCGTCGGCAAAGTAGGCAGCGCCGGGAGACGGGTGCGGCTCGTAACGGCGAGCGCGCGCACGCGGCCGCTCTTGATCAGCGAAACGGCGGCGAGCGAGGGCATGAACATTGTCGTCACCTCGCCGCTGACAAGCCCGGTGATCGCGGGGCCGGTGCCGCGGTAAGGCACGTGAATCATGTCGGTGCCGGTCATCGTCTGGAAGAGCTCGCCCGCGAGGTGCGGCGTGCTGCCGCTCCCCGAGCCTGCGAATCCGATCTCGCCGGGCCGCCATTTCGCTTCCGACCATGCCGTTCGCGCCGCCGCGGTTGTCGATGACGAACTGCCTGCCCATCGCTTCGGTGAGCTTCTGCGCGAGTATGCGGCCCATGCTGTCGTTGCCTCCGCCGGGCGGGAAAGGAACGATGATGCGCACCGCGTTGGCGGGATAGGTTTGTGCCATCGCGCCTGTGCTGGCCGCAAGCAATGCTGCAACTATCAGTGTTCGCATATCTCCTCGTTTCGTTTCCAACCGCCAAGACGCCAGGAGAATCTTGCGGGGCGACGATCTCCGGTTTTGCTGGCGCCTTGGCGTCCTGGCGGTCATTCCTTCTGTTTACTTCAAACCGAGCAGCTCCGCGCCCGTGTCCCAGCACACCGCGCGCTCGTAGAGCGCGCTCAGCTCCTGCCGTTGCACGGTCGCCACCGGATCGGGGTCGCGCAGCGGGAAAGGATAATCGCTTCCGAGCGCGACCCGATGCGCGCTCACGCGCGAGATCAAAAAACGCAGCGCCGCATCGTCGTGCAGGATCGTGTCGTAATACAGGTTGTCCGCGTAGCGGTCGAGCTCGAGCTTCGCGGTGCCGCGAGCGCCCGGCGGTGACGCGATGCGTCCGCGCGCGATGCGTCCGAACTGGTACGGCACGCAGCCGCCGCCGTGGACGAGCAGCACGCGAAGCTTCGGGAAGCGGTCGAATACGCCGCCCAGCAGGAGCGCCGCCGCGGCGTATGTCGTCTCGCTCGGGTTGCCGGCGAGGATGTGCAGGAAAAGGCGGCGGTGGCGCGGCGGCACCGCGAGATCGGCGGGGTGGACGATGACCGGCACCGCGAGGCTCTCGGCCGTGCGCCAGAAAGGGTCGAAAGCCGGCGCGTCGAGCCCTTCGTCTTCCACGCGCGCGCCGATCTGGACCGCACGGTGGCCGAGCTCGCGCACGGCGCGCGTGAGCTCGGCGGCTGCCGCCTCCGGCGCCTGCAGCGGCACCATCGCGGCGGCCGCGTAGCGGTCGGGACGGCTCGCGACGATCTGCGCGAGCGCGTCGTTCTGCACGCGGGCAAGCCACGCCGCGGCTTCGGGCGGCAGGTGGTAACCCGCGAGATCCATCCATCCGGAGACGAGCTGGACGTCGATCTGCGCTTCGTCCATCCATTTCAGGCGCGCGCTTTCGTCCATCAGCGTCGGTATGAGCGGCATGCCCGTCACGCGATCGCCGACCTTGACGCGTTTCGCGCCGTCGGAGGCGATGATGCGCACGTCGTGGCGCGCGCCTTCGGATTCGATGCGGTCTATGACCGCCTGCCCGACGTGGTGCGCGTGGATGTCGAGGCAGCGGGGTTTGGTTACGGGTTCAGCCATTGATCCTCATGAAATGTTAGCGAGCCCGCCGCGCGGCCTCGCGCAGCGCGCGGAACGCGAATTCCACCGCCATGTGGCGTTTGTAGAGCGCCGAGCCGCGGACGTTCGCGATGGGCTCCGCCAGGTCGCGCACGCGCTCAACCACCTTGCGAAACAGCGCTTCGTCCGGCGCCTGCCCGACGCAGTCGGTTAGATCGAGGACGATCGGTTTCCAGCTCACCGAGCCGACCACCACACGCGCGGCTTTGCAGCGACCGCCTTCGTCGAGCTCGACCGCCGCCGCGGCATTCACCGTGGGGGTCTCGATCACGCCACGCGGCAGGTGCTTGAGGAAGCACGAGCCGCTGCGAGGCAGGGGCGCATCCACTTCGAAGGCGACGATCATCTCGTCTTTGCCGAGACGCTTCTGGAACAACTCTTCGAGTGTGACGGTGCGCCGGCCCGCCTGCGCCGCGACGACCACGCGCCCTCGCAATGCCAGAAGTGCCACCGGAAGGTCGAAGCCGCCGATGAGCGGCCCCAGCGTCCCGCCGACGGTCATCATGCGGCGGATCCGCATGTGGCCGACCGATTCCGCCGCATCGTATATCGCCGCCCACGACTTCCTGAGCCGCGCGTCCTCGTATAGTTTCTGGTGATGCACCGCCGCGCCCGCGTGCAGCACGCCTCTATCGTCTATCGAGTACTCGCTCAGCTCGGGGACGCGATTGATCGCGACCAGCCGCTTCGCCTGGGGATAGCCGGTGCGCTCGCGCCGCACGGCGTGCGACATGCCTCCGCACACGAGCGCGGTTTCGCCTTCGGCCAGCAGCGCCAGCGCCTGCTCGACGCTGGCCGCGTTCACGAACGTGGTGTCGAACGTGCGTGCGCCCGCGGGTTTGCCCGCCGACAGCCGGGTCCACACGCCGCCTTTGGGCGGGCCTTCCGTTTTCTGCTCGTTCGCGTACAGCGCCGGGTGCAGCGCGCGATGCACTTTCTCCGCGGTGATGGGGAGCTCGGTGATGCGCACGCCGACTGCGTTCGAAATGGCATTCGCGATGGCGGCAGGAATGGCATCGAGCCCGATTTCGCCCAGGCCTTTCGCGCCGAAAGGCCCGCTCGGCTCGTACGAATCGGCGAAGATCACGTGCATCTTCGGCATCATCGCCGCCCCCGGAATCGGGTAATCGATGAAGTTGGGATCGGTAGGCGTGCCGTTGTGCCAGTCGAAGTACTCGATTATCGCGTAGCCCATGCCCTGCGCGACCGCGCCCTGCACCTGGCCTTCGGCCGCAGCGGGGTGGATCACGGTGCCGCAATCGACGGCCGCCGCGATTTCGAGGACTTTCACTACGCCGGTGTCGCGATCGACTTCGACTTCGACCGCCTGCGCGGCGAAGTTGTAAGCGCCCGATTCGTTGCCGTAGCGGCTGTGATCGGGAAAATCCGACGGGTTGTCCCACGCGCCGACGCCGACGATGGGCTGGCCGTCGCGCTTGTAGATGTTCGCCCGCACGATCGCGCTGACCGGCTTGAACTCGCTCTCGGGTCCGCCGCGTGGCCCGACGAGACCGTTGATGATCGTAAGGGCGTTCGCCGGACGCTCGAACTGCTCGGCGGCGGCGTCGATGAGCTG
>Ga0105106_10002665_pt1 | contig 12796 bp, 10 predicted proteins | sample PPLLaktember2015_5_FD_79109 | JGI IMG/M metagenome (GOLD analysis project Ga0105106, IMG submission 79109) | Freshwater sediment microbial communities from Prairie Pothole Lake near Jamestown, North Dakota, USA - PPLs Lake P8 Core (1) Depth... | ecosystem: Environmental > Aquatic > Freshwater >...
ACTTGACGCCACTTCGGAACGAAGATAGCATCAGCCGGAGTTCGCCCCTTCCCGACGTGGGCATCCGTCGACTCCGATTGCGTTCCGAATCCGACAGTGAACCGTGCGGGCAGGCGGCGATGACAGGCAGTGGCGCTTCGACTGGCACAGTCGGTGAAAGGCACGTTGGAAATAGGCAATGCTGACTGACGTAGCCGCACTGCTGACCGCTTCTCCCGGCAATCTGGCGTACCACTTCGGCGTGGCCCTCTGTCTGGCCGCATTGTTCGGGCTGGCCCAGGTATACATCAGCGGCCCGGCTTCGCGGCCAGCGGCGCGCTGGTCGGGCGTAGCCGTCGGACTGCTCGCCGTTCGGCTCATTCTGGCCGGGCTTGAGGGTTGGGCGTCGATGAACGGCCTGGACAGCGGGCTGGTGCTGCCGTCGGCCGATCGCCTTCTGGCGTGGTCCGGGGCAGGCGTGTTCGCCTGGGCGCTGTTGATACCCTCCGAGCGCAGGCACTCTCGCCTTCTCCTCGGGCTGGGCCTGACCGTCGGATTGCTCGGGACGGCAGTCAGCGTCGTCTCCCATGCGGCCGCGGTGGGCCTGTCGTTCAACCAGACTTGGGCGGATACCCTGTGGATGGCGGCGGTACTCGGGGTCAGCCTGGCGGCTTTGGTCGCACTGCTTGTGCGCCGGCCCCAGCAATGGGCGTTGCCGGCGCTCGCCTTCCTGTTCCTGGCCCTCGGAGCGAGCGCGCATCTGTGGGTGCAGATGTGGACCGGGCCGGCCGGCGCGTTCGCCGGGGAGCTCCGACTAGGCGAACTGGCCGCATACCCGCTGTTCATGCTCGCAGCCGTGCGCGGCCTGGCCGGTGTGCGCCCCCTGCCGGCCGCGGCCGCGGCGCCAACCCCGCGCGAACTTCGCACCTTGCGCGCTTTGCGTCTTTCGGACAGCCTGGGGGGTGTCCTGCCATTGTTGTCTGCCCCCACCAGCAGCGAGTTCGCCCCCGAAATGGTGCGGGCCGTCGCCAGCGCGCTGCGCTGTGAGTTCTGCCTGCTGCTTACGCCGCCCGATCCCGATGGCCAGCTGGTCGTCGCCGCGGGGTATGACCTGATCCGCGAGGCGGCGCTCCCCGGCGCCACGCTTGATTCGGCCCAGGCTCCGATCCTCAGTTCCGCGTTGGCCCAGCGCCGGACCTTCGCCTTGCCGGCGCGCAGTCAGGCACCCGACACGCGCGCGCTGCGCGCCGCCCTGGGACTCGACTTCGCCGGACCAATCCTGCTCGTCCCGCTCATCGACGGAGCTGACCTCATCGGCGGCTTGCTTCTGCTCTCGCCATACGCCCGCCAGGACTGGTCGCCGGACGACCAGGCAGCCGCCGAAAGCCTGGCCTCCCACCTGGCGACCAGGCTGGCGGAGCTTCGCCGTCGCGAGCGAGCCATGCAGGCGGGCGGCGACCTTCAAGCGCAGCTCGAGGATCTCCGGCGAGAGAACGAGCGCCTCGCCGCCCAGCTGAAAGGCAATGTCGCCGAACCCGGCCAGACCGGCAATCTGGCGGCCCTCCTGACGATCAACGAAGAGGCCCAACAAAGGATCCGTGAGCTCGAGACCGAAGTCGACCGCCTGCAATCGGAGTTGGGAGCCTCACGGCAGATCCCGGTGCCCGCGGCAGAAGCCGATGAGATCGACCGGATGTCCCAGGAGATGCGCGTGTTGATGGCGGCCCTTGAGCAGGCCCGCTCGGACCTGGCCGTTGCACAAGCGCGTGCGGGCCCTCTCGGAAGGCTGTCGACGTCCCAGCCGTCACCCGAGTTCGAACCGATCGCGGCCATCGCCCGTGAGCTCCACGGGCCGATGTCTTCGGCGATCGACTACACGGCCGTACTGCTGAGCGATTCGGCCGGGGAGCTCGGGCCGGCGCAGCGCAAGGTCATCGAGCGGCTCCGCACCAGCATCGAGCGGATGGGGACGTTGGTCAATGACCTGGTCCAGGTCTCGGCCGAGAAGGCCGGGGCGCTGGGCGTGGCGCGCACGCGCGTCGACCTGGTGCACTGCATCGAGGAAGCGGTGATGCGCGCCGGCTCGGCATTGCGCGCCAGGAGTCTGACGCTGCGGATGGATTTCGCCGACGAACTTCCGCCGGTCCTGGCCGAGGCGGATTCGGTGATCCAGATCCTGCACCGGCTGATCGACAACGCCATCCGCGCCTCACCCAGCGGAGGCGAGGTGGTCCTGCGGGCGCGCATCCAGCCGCAGGATGAGCCGCAGGAGGGGAGCTTCGCTCTCGTCTCGGTGACCGACTCGGGCATCGGCGTGCCCCCCGAGGACATCGGGCTGGTCTTCCAGCACTTCGGACCTGATGAACAGGTCGAAGGCATCGGCGAGACGGGTCCGGGCCTGTCAGTCGTGAAGGCACTGAGTGAGGGGCTGGGCGGTCGGGTGTGGGTCGATACGGTCCGCGGCTCCGGCAGCACCTTCACGGTCCTGCTCCCATTGGCCGACGCCGAACAGCCCTTTGCTCGCCCGGTCCCTTCGGACTGAGGACCGCGACTTCGGGACTGGCTCAAGCTTGCCCCAAACCCGCCCTGTTCGGAATCGCATTAACGTTCTAGAATCGGCCTCGCCCCCGGGAACAAGCAACCCAGGTTGGGCGTCTGGCTTGAGAGGGACCTCTCCAGTCCAGGGATGGGTATTGCATGAACAAGTATGCCCGGATCTTGATCGGCCTTCTCCTGGCTGTGGGCGTGACAGGCTGCCGCCTGCCGTTGACCCTGGCTGAAGGGAGTCCCGGCGTCCCTCTTCCGACCGCCGACCCGCACTCGACCGCGACGCAGACGCCTTTCATCCCGAGTCCCCCGACTGCTACTCTGCCGCCGTCAGCATATTACACCCCGACCTCGAGCCCGACACCAGTTGATCCGTGGGAAGGATTTGCTGCTCCGGTTGAGGACTCGGCGACTGAGATCCCCCGACCCCACGCTGAGCTCGAGATGCAGGACGGGGTGATGAATATCGTCCTACTCGGGTCGGACGAGCGTTCGTATTCAAGCGGCTACCGGACGGACGCATTAGTGATCGTTTCCCTCAACCCGCAGAACAACACCATCACCATGCTATCGTTACCCCGCGACCTGTACGTCTACATCCCGGGATGGCGCATGGACCGCGTCAATACCGCCGAGCCGCGTGGGGGCTTCGAGATGCTGAGGCAGACTATCCTGTACAACTTCGGCATCCAGGTCGACCATTGGGCACGCGTCAACTTCAGAGGGTTCATCAATGGTATCGACGCTCTCGGCGGAATCGACGTCGAAGTCACCGGCTATTTGTACGACGAGTGTGGCGGGAGATGGTACGAGTACCGGGCGGGAACCACCCGCCACATGGACGGCTGGACTGCCCACTGTTACGTGCGCATGCGGAAGAACTCCGGAGACTACGACCGAATGCGCCGTCAGCAGGAAGTTATCCAGGCCATCTTCACTAGGGTCGTCTCTCTGGATGGGCTGAGCCGTGTCCCCGAGCTCTATGGGGAGTTCAGCCAGATCATCGAGACGGACATCACGCTTGACGCGGTCCTTCCTTACGTGCCTGTCGCTGCGGCCGTGGTCAGCGGATCCGGCACAATGAGGTCGTTCGCCGTGGAGTCGACCATGGTGACCGCCTGGCGCGTGCCGTCCAGCGGCGCGGCCGTCGTCCTGCCCGACCGGACGGCAATCCAGGCCTTGGTGCAAACCGCCTTCGGGCCATGATCGCGCGCCGCGCTGCGCTGATCCTGTTCGCATCTGCGGCGGCAGGCTGCGGCCTGTTCCAGCAGAGCGGCGCAGCGGTCCTACCCCCGCCCAAAGGCACTCCTACCCCGCGCAGCGCCACACCGCCGCAATCGGCTGCCACGACCATACCCATTCTGCCGCCCGCCACCCCCGCTCCGAGCCGCGTCTGGCCGGGGCCGCTGACGTACGGAACGGTCACGCCCATCCCGACCGAGATTCCCACGCCGGTCGAGGTCTTCCCCTTCGAGGCCGGCGTGACCAATATCCTGTTGATCGGATCCGATCGCCGCCCGGGGGCCACTTCCTTTCGGACCGACACCCTGGTCCTGGTCTCGATCCACGCCGGGGGACGCGGCGCGGCGCTTCTCTCCATCCCGCGCGATCTGTTCGTCTATCTGCCGGGCTTCTCCATGCAGCGCATCAACAGTGCCTACACCAGCGGAGAGCAGTACGGTTACCCGGGCGGAGGCCCAGGGCTGCTGGCCGACACGGTCCTCTACAACCTGGGAATCCCGGTGCACTATCAGGCACGCGTCGAGATGGATGGATTCCGCCGCGTGATCGATACCGTCGGGGGCCTCGATGTGCGCGTGGCCTGCGCCTACACGGACTGGCGCCTGAGGTCCCCGGACCTGCCGCCGGAGGACGAAGCCAACTGGGTGATGTTCACCGCCCCGGCCGCCGTCGTGCATATGGACGGCGATTATGCCCTCTGGTACGCGCGCACCCGGGGTCATTCCTCGGACTTCGACCGGGCGCGGCGGCAGCAGGAGGTACTGCGAGCCGCGTACCGGCAGGTGCTGCGCCTCGACCTGATCCCGCATATTCCCGAGCTGTATACCGAATTGTCCTCCTCCGTCTCCAGCGATATCCCGCTCGCCGCGCTGGTCGAGCTCGCCGCACTGGCGCCTCGCATCAGCCCGGCGGAAATCCACAGCCGTTTCCTGGGAAGAGACCAGGTCACCGGCTGGCGCGTGCCGGTCAACGGCGCGCAGGTGTTGCTGCCGAACGCCCCGGCCATCCGAGCGCTCCTGGAGGACGCGTTCCGCTTCGAACAAACGGACCCGCTCGTTCCGCAGAGCTACACCACCGTCGAGGTTGTCGGCCCGGCCTCCAATCCGGACCTGGCCTTGTTGGCAGCCGAACGCCTGGAGTACCACGAATTCCGGACCCATATCGGCCCGACGAGCGACGAGGCTGATGGTTCGACACGGTTGATCGACTATGGGCAGGCCACAGCCGAGGTCCGCGACGAACTGCTCTCAGCGCTCGGCCTGCCCGCTGCTGCACTGGAGCTGCGGAGCGATCCGATTTCCCCCTTCCCGTTCCGATTGGTGGTGGGGTCGTCTTACGATCCGTGCTTCGATCCGACGCGCGGCCAGGTTCGCTGATCGCGGTCCTTCTGCAGAGGTCGCCCGCCAGGCGGCCTCAGGCCTCGACTAGGCGTCCAGGTAGGCAGAGACGTCGGCGAGGCGGACCACCTTCCCGGTTCCACCCATCCCCAAGGTAGATAGCCCGCCGACGATGTTGCCCCAGCGGAGGCACTCGACCAGCGTCCGCCCGTCCAGCCAGGCACGTATGAAGCCGGCGTTGAAGCAGTCCCCCGCGCCGGTTGTGTCGACCGCCGTAACGGGAATGGGCGGGGCATACGCTTTCTCTCCGCCCCGGTAGGCGTACGCGCCGTTCCGACCGGCCTTGACGATGACCACGCTGCAGTGTCGACTAAGGAGTCCAGCCGCCTCGGCCGGATCGTCGGCGCCCGTCAGTTGGCGGGCCTCCTTGGCATTGGCCGAGAAGAGGTCCACGCAAGCCAGCGCCTGCTTGACCGCCGGCTCTGCCAGTTGGAGAGGCCGATTGCTGTTGGCATCCATGAACACCTGCGCCCCGCGAGCGTGCGCCAGCCTGGCGCCGGCCTCCAGCAGCAGACCGGTGACAAAGCCGGGGATCAGAGCGACCCGCGGGTGCACGTGCCTCACCGTCCGCGCGCCGGCCGGGACCGCCGGAGCGGCGTCGTAGTACGCCAGGAATGCCCGATCGTCGGGGTAGGAGGCGGCGACCGTCACATAGCGTAGGGGGCGGCGATGGTGGACGAAGAGACTCTCGTCCAGGCCTTCGGCGCGAGCGTGCTCGAGGGCAAATCGGCTGAAGTCGTCGTCTCCGAAGTCCGCCGCCCAGGCGACACGCAGGCCGAGGCGCTGCAGCGCCACGGCGCTGTTGTACGCCCCGCCGGGGGTCATGGCGAAGTCGGCGGCGACGATTTCTCTGCCGAGCTCCAACGGGCCCGGCAGACCAGCGAACACCAGGTCGAGGCAGTAGTCGCCGACGACAAAGACGTCGACGCCCGCCCCGCCGGCCGGCGGCGGCGTACCGCGCTGGCGCGCCCGGGCCTCAGGCGAGCGGCGCGGCATGGGCAGCCCGCACGCTCTCGGCCCGCTGGCGCAGCTGCTCCCTGAGGGAACGGATGTCGCCGGGGACGAAGAACAGCGCCCCCAGGTAGATCACGAAGCACAGCAGCCAGGTCGATATGCAGATAACCAGGATGGCGGTCTCGAGATTCGTCGCGTCGGCCAGCAGCCCGGCAAGCAGCGGGGCCAGGGCAGCGCCGCTATTCTCGACGAAATACTCGATGGCCATGGTGGTACTGCGCACCTCCGGCAGCGTGACATCGTAGATGCTCGCCAGGACGTTCGGAGAAGACATCGGCATGAAGACCGCGGTCAGGCACATCAGGATGAAGAATTGCGACCGCTGGTCGACCGGCGTGCGGATGGCAAAGAACAGGAAGATCGCCCCGAGCACGACGCCGGAGGACGAAACGAGGATGCGCCCGTTGAGTGTGCGCTTGAACAGTGCGTCTCCGAACATGCCGCCCAGGAAGTAGCCCCCGGCCAGTATCAAGATCACCGGGGCCATGGTGAACAGAACCGATTCGTTGTCGTAGCCGCGTTCCCGAATGAGGTAGCCGAAGAAGAAGAAGGTGATGACGTTCCAGGGAAACACGCCGGCAAAGCCCTGGGCGAAGATGAACCACATCGAGCGTTTCTGCACGGCCTGGCGCGCTTCCGCCCACGAGAAGTGGAACTGATGCAGATCCTCCACGCCCTTCAGCTCAGGCTCAGCCCTGCCGCGCGGCATCTCCTTCACGCCGAAGAAGATCAGCACCGCGATCGCCAGCCCGAGGCCTCCGGTCAGGAAGAAGACCGAGCGCCACCCGCCTATCATGGGTGCGACCATCAACGCCAGGATCATGCCCAGGAGGTAGCCGATCGGCTGCGCCACCTGGAGCAGCCCGTATACGCGGCCGCGCAAACCGGGCGCGAAGTAATCTGCCACCAGCGAGTACAGGCCCGGGTAGGCGGAGTCGTCGATGCCGGTCGAGGCGCGCGTCGCCAGAAACGGGACATAGGCGCGCATGATCGAACTCACCCAGGTGGTGGCGCCCCACAGCAGCGATGCCAGCGCCAGCAGTTTCGCCCGGGCATACCGGTCGTAAAGGTACCCCCACACCGGATACAGGATCGTCGAGACGACCAGCGCCCCGGTGTTGATCAGGCCCCACTGCGAGTCGCTGATAGCGAACTCGTCCATGATCGGTACCTGCATCGAACCGATCATCAAACGGTCGGTCTGATGCAGAAGCATGAACACGAAGAAGATGAAGACGACGAACCAGCGGTAGCCCGGTCTGGTCTTCACGGCACTCTCCCTCCGTGTGGGCGCACGGCGCGGCGGATCAGCCGCCGCCCTGCGCGGGCAGCAAGTTCTCAATGATCGGGTCGAAGCGTGTGTAACGGAAGGCTTCGCCGTACTCGGCCCCGATGCGCGCCCCGACCTCGGCGGCCTGCGCCCGCATCGCCCAGGCAACCGCCTCCAGCGGGTCGCTCAGCGCCGCACCGATCGCGCTCTCGATGTCGAGACCGGCCACGGCCGCCTGGCGCCGGACTCCCTCGACCAGGAATTCCATCTGACTCCTGTGCTCGGCCAGGGCACGCAGCTTGACCTCTATCGTGTGACTGATGTCGACGATACGGGCGCCATCGGGCAGGATCTCGCCGAAGAAGTACTTCTCGGCGACAAAATGCGGCGGGAGCCCGGCCTGGCTGTGCTCCGGGTGCATCAGGGGGAGCGCCGCGAAATGCGCCGCCTCGGCGGCCGCCCAGGCCACGGCACGGTGGTCCGGATGGACCTCCTGCGAGGCGGCCGGGTCGTGGGCGAACAGGCAATCCGGGCGCAATTCTCGGATGAGACGGATGAACTGCTCGCGCAGGAAGCCGGGCGGCAGCTGCTCCAGACAGAAGTCGGGATGACCGAGCAGGATCGGCGGCTGAGCGCCGAGGGCGGCTGCACCGCGGCGAGCCTCCTCCTGGCGCAGGCCGACCAAGGTGTGGCTGTCGAGAGCGAACGATCCGCGTCCGCCGTCGGTGGCGATCACCGGGTGCAGGCTGGCGCCCTCCCCCGCGAAGCGGGCCAGGGTCCCGCCTGCATAGAACTCGGCGTCATCCGGGTGTGCGGCGAAGATGATGACGGTGTGGGCCATGATTTCGCCTCAGCGGCCGGTGGCGGTCAGGTCTTGACGATCGACGGCGGGTTGTGCCCCTGCTCGGCATCGGCCTGCTCGGTCAGCAGGTCGATGGCATGCGGTAAGACTTTGCGAAGGACATCCAGGCCCTCGAGGGCGGCTTTGGGGCTGCCGGGGAGATTGATGATCAAGGTGCGCCCGCGGATGCCTGCCACCGCACGCGAGAGCATGGCGTGCGCGGTGCTGCGCAGCCCCGAGAGGCGCATCGCTTCCGCCAGTCCGGGCGCCTCGCGCTCGATCACGGCCCGAGTCGCCTCGGGTGTACGGTCGCGCGGCGCGAAGCCGGTCCCTCCGGTGGTCAGGATCAGATCGACCTCCTGCGAGTCGGCCCAGGCGCTGAGGATCTCCTGGATGGCCCGCGGTTCATCGGCGACGATCTCGGCGCGCACGACCGACCACTTCTCAGCCTCGATCGCCTGCCGCAGCAGCGGCCCAGAGCGGTCCGGGCGCTCGCCCCGGGCAGACCGGTCGGAGACCGTCAGCAGGCCGACCCTCATGCGATTTCCTTCCCCAGGAGGTGCAGATCCATCGGCTCCCAGCCCAGCTTGCTGTAGAAGTCGAGCGCCTCAGGATTGTCGCGCGTGACCAGCAAGTAGACCTTCAGGCAGCCTCGTTCCCGCAAGCGGCGCTCGAGCTCGTCCATCAGTCGCCGCCCCAACCCGGCCCGGCGTAGGCCCGGTGTCACGGCCAGATGATAGACCAGACCGCGGCGTCCGTCGAATCCGCCCAGTATCGCCCCGAGCAGTGCCCCGTCTTCCTCGGCCACCAGAAACAGGTCGGGGTCGCGCTCCATCTTCTTGCGCAGCTCCGGCGGGGTATCCGAGCGGCCCAGATGGATCCCCGGGCCGGCCGTGCGCCACAGGTCGAGCACCTTGGGCAGGTCGCGCTCGAAGTCGGCCGTCCGGATGTGCATGCGCGCTCGGCCTGAGCCCGGCGGACGGCCGCTCAGTCGGCCTCGCCGCCGATGAGCCGCTTCCACTCGCCGTGGATTCCGTCCTCAGTGACGCCGTAGTAGATGCGGATCCCCTCGGGCGTCTTCTGCGCCAGGTCGAAGCGTTCGCGCCGCCCGTGACTGCGCTTGCCGACGACGCCCAGGTCGCCTTGCCAGGCGATCGAAGCCTTGGAGAGATCAGCCGGGAGCCTGGCATGCTGCGTAAGGGCATAGTGCCACAGCCGGCGGGCCGACGTGGTGGTGACGTTCTTGACCACATTGCCGTTGCGCAGGTCGCGCATGGTGTGGTAGCGCACCCCGTCGCGCTCCTCCGCGGCCACGACCTCGACGCCCGTGCGCGGCGGCCCCACGCCGGAAGGCAGCGACTCGACCAGGGCCGGCGCGGCGGCGGCTTCCGCCGGCGGCTCGACCGCCTTGGCCTGCTTGTGCCGCACCAGCTGCACGATCTCGTCGCGGACGGCGAGGGCCGTCTCGGCTTCCTCGCGCACGTAGATCTTGTTATCGTCGACTGCGAAGGGGGCATCTTCGCCGCGCGGCACCAGCACACGCAGGATGGTCTTGCCGCCGGTCTCCTGGACATCGACCTGACAGGTGATCGGCGGGGTGATGCGCTGGCTGATTTCGCGCTCGAGCTGCCGGATCGCCGCCGGCGCGCTGGGCACCCCGGGCGGCGGTTTGCCCGCCTCGCCCGCCACACCGATGTACAGCGTCCCGCCGTTGGTGTTGGCGAATGCGCACACGTCGGCGATGACGGCGTACAGCTTTCCGCCGCGCTGAGTCATGCTCTCGTGGAAGTCCTGAATGATGCTCGGCCCCTCTTCGATGGCCTGCTGGACGAAGTCATAGGTCGGTGTCTCGACCGTATGCATGTGCGGCCGCGTCCGGGCGAAGTCATTGCTTTCGAACAGCTCCTTGATGGCCTCGAAGCTCACCTCGGGCAGAAGCAGCTCAGTCGTCCGGTCGCCGATCCCGGTGTTCTTCTTGTTGGCCGGGTCGGTGCGCAGGCGGTGGGAGTCCGAGCCCTGGATGCAGTGCATGCGGCGCGGATACTCCGGCTTGGTGCCGCTGAAGAAGGCCGCCGTGGCGCGCCGGCCACGCTGGTCCAGATCGGTCACCTCCAGCGCGTGCAGATTCGGGTCCTGGGTATAGGCGATCTTCGTCTGCCCACCGAAGTTGAAGCCGCGCATGGCCACCCCGTTGGTCGAGTTGACATGTGCGGCGATGACCAGCCCGCCGGCCTCGGCGATCACCCGGTAGGCGGTCAGAACGTCGCTCGAGGCCCCGACGGTCATGGAGCCGAGATCGAGGGTCTCCGCCGGGATGTTCAGACGCAGCAGCAGATGCTCGATCTCGCGTACCGGCTTGCTGGGAGAAAAGATACACAGCACATGAAACCCGAACGTGGCGGTGAACTCGAAGCCCGGCAGGACCAGGGTCCGCTCCAGCAGGCGCCGGTATTCCTGAAGCCGGCGCTTCTCCTCCTCGTGCATGCGCCCGAGCTTCTCCAGCAACTCGAGTTGATTGATCTCCTCTTGCATGCGCCGGTAGCCGGCCACAGTATTGTGATCGGTGAAGGCGACCGCGTCCAGGCCGCGCGCCTCACAGCGATGCAGGATGTCCAGAAAGCCAACGCCGGTCTCCTGGAAGTCGCTCGACGCCGGCGTGTGCAAATGCAGATCGACCACCCGCCATTGGCGGGCTCCGTCTCGGTTTCTTCTTCTAGCCACGATGTTCTCTTCTCTAATCTACTCTGGAATCGCCGCCGGACTCGATCCGGCAGCTGCGCCCGGTCCGAGCTTCTCTCGGATGAGCGCTATCAGGTTTTCGGGTGCATACGGTTTCAAAAGGAACCCGTCCGCTCCAGCGGCCAGGCACTTGTCGGAGAGCTCCATGCCGGAGAGCACGATCACGCGCGTCCCGGACAGCTCCGCCTGGGCGCGGATGCGCATCAATACTTCCAGGCCTTCCCCGTCGGCCAGGAAGAAGTCCAACAGCACCAGGGCCGGCTTCTCTGCCAGGACGGAGTCGAAAGCCGAAGTGCGCGCCTCGGCCGCGACGACCTCAAAGCCCTCCAGCTGCAGCAGCAAGGTCAGCAGGGAGACCGTCGATCGATCGTCGTCCACAATCATGATCTTCGGCATCGGAGAGCACCTCGGTGCGGCGTTCAGCCGGACCTTCGGCCTCTGGGAGGGCGGCGGCCGCCGTCCTTCTTCTGGCGCGCCGTCCGTCGGGCGGAGCCATTTCGCCCGGCCGGCGGCGTGCGCCCCTTCTGCAGCGCGGCCCGCAGCAGTTCGTCGACCGTGTCGACATAGACGAAGCGGACCTCGCGGCGGACCTCCTCCGGCACTTCTTCCACATCGCGTTCATTGCGCCGCGGCAGCAGGACCGTCTTCAGCCCTGCCCGATGCGCGGCCAGCACCTTTTCCTTCACGCCGCCGATCGGCAGCACCTTTCCGCGCAGCGTGATCTCGCCGGTCATGCCCACGTCGGCGCGCACGGCCTTGCCGGTCGCCAGGGAGGCCAGGGCACAGGCCATCGTCACCCCGGCGGAGGGCCCGTCCTTCGGCTGTGCGCCGCCGGGGATGTGCAGGTGGATGTCGTGCTTGGCCCAGAAATCGGCCGGGGCGCCGATTTCGTCGGACTTGGAGCGCACGTACGAGAGCGCCGCCCGGGCCGATTCCTGCATGACCTGCCCGAGCGACCCGGTCAGGGTGAAGTTCTTGCCGCCCGGCATCGCCGTCGCCTCAATGAAGAGCACGTCTCCGCCGACGGGCGTCCAGGCCAGGCCGGTGGCCACACCCGGGATCGAGGTGCGCTCCTCGATCTCCTCCGTCCCGAAGAAGCGCGGCTTGCCCAGATACTCGGAGGTCAGTTCGGGGGTGATCTCGACGCTGGCCGCCTTGCCCTCGGCGACGCGGGTGACCACCTTGCGGCATACCCGGCCGATCTCGCGCTCGAGGTTGCGCACGCCGGCTTCGCGGGTGTACGAGCGGATCAAAAGCTGCAGCGCCTCGTTCTGGATGCGGACTTCCTGCTCGCGCAGCCCGTTCTCACGGATCTGGCGCGGGATCAAGTAGCCCCGGGCGATGGCGATCTTCTCCTGCTCAGTATAGCCGGACAGCTGAATGACCTCCATCCGATCCAGCAATGGGCCGGGGATCGTGTCGATCCAGTTGGCGGTGGTGATGAACATCACCTGAGACAGGTCGAAGCCGACCTCCAGGTAGTGGTCGCGGAACTCGCGGTTCTGCTCCGGGTCGAGCACCTCCAGGAGCGCCGACGACGGATCGCCGCGGAAGTCCTGGCCGAGCTTGTCGACCTCGTCGAGCATGAACACCGGATTGCGCGTGCCTGCCCGGCGCAGGGCCTGCAGGATGCGGCCGGGGAGCGCGCCGATGTAGGTCCGCCGGTGGCCACGGATCTCGGCTTCGTCATGCACGCCGCCCAGCGAGATGCGGATGAACTCACGGCCGGTGGCCCGCGCGATCGAACGGCCCAGGGAGGTCTTCCCC
>Ga0105106_10002666_pt1 | contig 12792 bp, 11 predicted proteins | sample PPLLaktember2015_5_FD_79109 | JGI IMG/M metagenome (GOLD analysis project Ga0105106, IMG submission 79109) | Freshwater sediment microbial communities from Prairie Pothole Lake near Jamestown, North Dakota, USA - PPLs Lake P8 Core (1) Depth... | ecosystem: Environmental > Aquatic > Freshwater >...
AGGTCTTCTGGTCCCGGGCTGCATCCACCGCGAGATCGTTGACATACTCGTTCTTCGGATGTCCGGCGTGGCCGCGCACCCAGGTCCACTGGACATCGTGGCGGCGAGCGGCATCGACCAGGTCTTGCCAGAGCTGCAGGTTCTCGATCGGGCCGCCCGCGCGCCTCCATCCGCGGGCTACCCACTTCGGAACCCACAGCCGCATTCCTTTCACCAGGTACTCCGAATCCGAGACCATCAGGACTCGCATCCGGGCGCCCTTGGCACCCAGAAGCTGGAGCGCGGCAGTGGCCCCGATCAGTGCCATGCGGTTGTTGGTGGTTCCGGTGGAGTGACCGTAGAAGTCACGGCGTTGGACGCCGGGGCGGGTTCGCGCTTCGATGAGGCCTCCATACCCACCGGGATTCTCTCCCTCCCGGCCGTTCCCCAGACAGCTCTCATCCAGATGCACGATGGAGGTGCGGCTCACTCGATGACCTGAAAGCTGTCGATGTCGTCCAGGTGGAACGTCAGCTCCTCGCCGGTCATGGGGAGGAGGCCCACGAAGACTTCGTGCCGGCCGTGGGAAGTCACCCGGAGCGCCACGACGATATACTCGGTTCCCCGTCGCGAGACGGCTACCCGGAGCCCTCGCCGGGCGGCGTGCTCCAGCTGATCCATGCGCTCGGCGGTCCAGCGAAGCGGGGACATTAAGGAACGCCAGTCATCGCGAGCGGGCCGTAGGGCCGCGTGGCGATCCAGCCGTTCCCGGGTCGGCGGCGGGATTGCTTCGGGCGCTTCGCGCCCTCGCAATGACTCCCATCTTCTCAGCCGAGCTGCCGCGTGACGCTGAGGTGTCCGGCGGGGCCACGGGTCAGCCGGCCGATGACCGCCGCCACTGGAGTGCGCTCCTCCTGCAGGGCCGCCAGCAGGGCGGCTTCGTTCTCCGGGGGCACCGCGAGCAGCAGCCCACCCGAGGTCTGGGCATCCACGCAGAGGTAACGATCCGCCTGGCTGAGATCGGCGGCCCACTCCACCCGGTCGGCCGCCGCGTAGTTTCTCTCCGTGCCTCCGGACACCACGCCGCGTGAAACGAGATTACGGGCATGGGGCAGGATCGGAAGCGCATCAAACGCGATCTCCGCTGCCACCTTACTCGCATCCAGCATGCCGGTGAGGTGACCTATCAGCCCGAAGCCGGTCACATCGGTTGCGGCACTCACTCCTACCTTCAGCGCGGCTCGGGCCGCGCCATCGTTCAAGGTGGTCATGGACCGCACCGCGTCCGCCATTCCGGTTTCGAGGAGTGCGTCACGCTTCAATGCGGTGGCCAGGATTCCGGTGCCCAGCGGCTTGGTCAGCACCAGAATATCGCCGGCACACGCCGCGGCGTTGGTGAGCATGTGGTCCGGGTGGACCTCGCCGATCACGGCCATTCCGAAGATAGGCTCGACGGCGTCGATCGAATGGCCGCCGAGAATCAGACATTTCGCCCGTTCGGCCACCTCCGCGGCTCCACGGAGCACCTCGGCCAGCATCTCGAAAGGAACCCGGTCCGTGGGCCAGCCAAGCAGGTTGAGGGCGAACAACGGAGTGGCCCCCATCGCGTAAATGTCGCTCAGCGCGTTCGCCGCCGCGATGGCCCCCCACGAGGCGGGGTTGTCGACGATGGGTGTGAAGAAGTCCACCGTCGTGACCAGGGCTCTATCCGGGGACAACAGGAAAACCGCGGCGTCGTCCTTGGTGGCGGCGTCGATGAGGACTCGAGCGTCCACCACGCCGGGCAGCAGGCGCAGGACCTGCGCCAGGTCGGCTGAGCCGAGCTTGCAGGCGCAACCCGCGCCGTGCGAGAGCGCGGTGAGACGGATCCGGGGCTTCTGCTGGACCGGGCCATCAGGCATCCTGGATCTCCTTCTCGGCCCAGATCAATGCGCGCAACGCAATGAGGGCTCGCTCCTGTTGAGCGGTGACGCCGAAGCTGCCGTCGATCCGCTGCCGGGCCAACAGGGCCGGAACCGCCCGGCGAACCGCTGCGTGCGCCTCCTTCGTGCCAACCGCCAGCAGGGCCTCGAGGGTGTGAAACAGGTCCGCGTGTGTCCAGGTGCCATCCTCCGCCTGGTTTGCCGCCACGGCTCCGGCCAGTCTCGGCAGCACTTCGCGATGGGCGCCGGCGGAGAGGGCGAGGGCGTGGATCCCGGCCACGATCGCGTCCGGAGCAAAGTATCCATTCCAGTCATCCCATTGCTCCTGCAGCTGGAGCAGGCTGGCGAGGTGCTGCTCGACGCCGGGCCGTTGCTCCATCCGCCCGCGCAGGGCCGCCCGCAGTGCCAGGCAGCTGACCGCAAAGCGGGCCGCGGGCTCGGCCCGGAACACCTTTCCGTTGGGAAACATGACCGGCGCGAAGCGTTGCACGGGCGGGGCCGGGGAGAAGAAGCCTGAGATGAAGTGCTCGCACGCGCGATGCGCGTGGCGGGGCGGGCTACAACCCTCGCTGAATGCTCCCGCCTTACTCTGGAGGCCGAGCACCCAACCCATGACCCGCACCGTCCCGGCCTGGTCGCCATCGCAACCCAGGTCCAGTAGCTCGTGGGCCCGCCAGATCGTGGCAACCACGGACCCGGCGATGCTGCCGTCCATTCCGGTTTCTGCTCGCATGTCGTCCACCAGGCGCCGGGCCAGCACCTCGTCTCCGGGAGCCGCCTGCCCCAGTGCCTGGCGAGCCAGTACACCCTGCCGGGTAGACACCTCGGCGAAGTACAGCCCCAGCCGTTCGATTGCCTCCGGGGTGCTGGCGGGGCCGGTCATGCGAATGTTCGGCCGGAAGGCGATGGGAGGTCTCGCGATCTCACGGTTACCAGGTGGCGCGAATCGAATCCGCGTCGAGCAGGTACCCGCGCGCCATGACCGAGGTGATGGCGCGGGTGTTACGGATATCCACCAGTGGATCCTTGGAGAGGACCAGGAGGTCAGCGACTTTGCCTGGCGCGAGCAGACCGAGCGAATCGCCCCCAAGCAACACCGCCGCGTTGCGGGTAGCGGCTCGCAACGCTTCCCTGGGCGTAAGGCCGGCTCGGACCAGGAGCTCCATCTCGCGATGCTCGCTGTAGCCCGGTACCAGCATCTGGTTAGCGGCGTCGGTTCCGGTTGCCAGCCGCCCGCCGGCGGCGGCAAACTGCCGAATGAAGAGGTCCTGGTTGGCCCGCGACTTCCGGAATGCCTCGAAATCGGTCTCGTTCCAACCGGCCCGGGCAATGAGGCCGCGCACGTCCCAGTCCCGCTGCTGGGCCTCGGGCACGTCCTGGAGTGCCGGATCCCGCGACAGTCCTGGCTCGTCCAAACGGCTCAGTGTTTCGTGCAGCACCAGGGTGGGAACCAGGGTGACCTTCGCCGCAGCCAGGCGGTTCGCCACTCTCGTCAGCGCCGCCGAATCCAGGCCGGTCCAGCTCCGCTCGAATGCCGTCCACCCGGGGAAGAAGCCACGGTAATGCGCGGTGAACAACGACGACGGCTTGGGTGAGGCGGCCTCCGGGACACCAGTCAGGTGTTCGATCGCTGCGATGCCGGCCTTGGCCGCGGTCAGCGCGTCGGTCATCCCAAGGTGGCCGCTCACTCCGAGATTGAAGGCACGGGCCTCGTCCACGATGGCCCGGAGGAGCGGTGGGTCGATGCGGGTGTACACTTTTATGAAATCGGCCCCGGCGCTGACTAACCGGTCGACGCCCTTCCGGGCCTCGTTCTCGTTGCTGACACCGATGGCGTTCGGATAGGTGGCCGGCAGGCCATCGATCATGGCGCCGGCCAGGTACACTCGCGGCCCCTCCGGCGTCCCCTGGTTGGACCGTCGCTTCAGCGTGGATGCCGAGGCGACGCCACCGTGCGCGTCTCGAACGGTGGTCACGCCCCAGGCCAGGAAGCGCGGCGGGGCCCAGGACGCAGCTGGGGCCAGGTGCACGTGGGCATCGATCAGTCCCGGGATGATCCACTGCCCGGAAACGTCGACCTCGCGAGTTCTCCTGGGGAGTTGAAAGTCGGTCCGCAACCCGATCGACTCGATCCTGCCCCCGCGCACGACGACTACTGCATTGGGCACCGCGGGCCCGCCGCTGCCGTCGATGAGGCTAGCCCCGACAAGGGCGACACCGTCCTGGCTCCCCGGCCTGCATCCGAGCAGCAGCGTACCGGCAAGGGCAAAGCGCCCAAGCCGGGAGCTAGCGGGGGTCACTGGACGAGTGGTCGTGAAGAATTTTCCATCCTTTCGGCCGGTGCTCCATGACAAGAGTAAAGGGCCCGCTCGCGGTGACCTCGGATCCCCGCTGGAGAATGAACCGCGCCGTCACCAGAGCGAGCGTCGGGCTCAGGCCGCGAACCCTCAGCTCTTCGAAGTGAAGACTGTCCCGTGTGGCGCCGGGCGGGAACCGGGGGGCGTAATTCCCCCGGATGAACCCCATCCCCGCTCGGGCCCGCCGCCCGTCGATAAAGGTGGTGGTACTCTCCGGAGCGTAGTCCGATAGAAAACCGTCCAAGTCTCCCCGGTTCCAGTCCAAAGCCGAGCGGTCCAACTGCGCCCCGATCAGGCGAGTCAGAGCCGCGGAATCGGAATCCGGTGAGAGGGCTGTCGTCGGCCGGGCGCTCCCACGGCAGGCCGCGAGGGCGATGGCCACCAGGACCATGGCGCGCATGAAGATATCGGTGGAAATGATGCTGGAAGGTGGGCGGTCGAACCCAACGATGCAAGTTCGCTCGCGCTCGGCTTATAATTGGCGATGACCGACGTCCAGCCTAACTTGTCGGCCGAGGCGTCCCCTCGGCGCGTCAGCGCCGTTCCCCAACAACCAATATCCGCCTACGGCCTCATCGGCGACATGCGGACTGCGGCGCTGGTCGGGCTCGATGGCTCGATCGACTGGTGCTGCATGCCCCGGTTCGATAGCGGGAGCGTGTTTGCCTCCCTGCTGGACCCGGAGCGTGGTGGTTCCTGGTCAGTGCGCCCGGAGGGAAAGTGGACTTCCACCCAGCGCTATCTCCCGCGTACCAATATCCTGGAGACGACGTTTCGCGTCGGCGACGATGGGATCGTGAGTGTGATCGATTTCATGCCGGTGGGTGAGGACGGCCAGCCCTCGGGTGAGCACCCGGAGATTCACCGCCGCCTGCGCTGCAGTCGCGGTCGCGCCGCCATGAGCATGATCTTCATGCCCCGCTTCGAGTACGGTGCCCGGGCCACCCGGCTCGAGTCGCTGCGAGCCGGTCTTTTCGCCACCGACCGCACCGATCAGGTGCTCACCCTGTCCAGCGCGAAGCCATTCGAGTGGGTGGTCGAGCAATCGATCGCCACGGCCCGCTTCAATCTGGAGAAAGGAGAGGAGCGCTGGCTGATCCTCCGTTACGACGACGACGATATCCATCCCGTCGATCGTTACGAGAGCGCCCGCAAGCTCGACAACACCGCCGCGTTCTGGCAGAGATGGTCGTCAAAGGTGCGCTACAAGGGCCCGTACCGGGGCATGGTGAAGCGGTCGGCCCTGGCGCTCAAGCTGCTCACCCACGCGGAGACTGGAGCACTCATTGCCGCGCCCACCACCTCGCTTCCCGAGACGATCGGCGGGGTACGCAACTGGGATTATCGCTTCGTCTGGCTCCGGGATGCGGCCTTCACTCTCGCCGCCCTGGATGCCGTCGGCCACCATCGGGAGGCCGACCAGTTCATGCGTTTTCTCAAGAAGGTGTGTCGGCACGAGGGCGGCGGACACCTGCAAATCATGTACGGGATCGACGGTCGCCGCGACCTCATCGAGCGTCAGCTCGACCATCTGAGCGGGTATCGCGGGTCACGTCCCGTCAGGGTGGGCAACGGAGCGGTCGGCCAGCTCCAGCTCGACGTCTATGGCGAGGTCATGGAGACCGCCGACATCTGGCGCCGCAACCACGAGATGACGGAGGGCACCTGGCGGGTGCTGCGGGGGCTGGTCGACTGGGTCAGCCGAAACTGGCACCTCCCCGACTCGAGCATCTGGGAGGTGCGGGGCGAAGTGCGTCACTACGTGTTCAGCAAGGTGATGAGCTGGGTGGCGCTCGATCGCGGCGTCCGCATGGCGGAAGAGCTGAGTCTGGAGGGGGACACCGCCGCCTGGCGGACTGCGCGTGACGCGCTGCACGCGGAAATCATGGAGCGAGGGTGGAGCGAAGCTCGCCAGTCATTCGTGCAATCGTACGACGACGAGGTGCTCGACGCGGCGACTCTGGCCATCCCGATGTTCCGGTTCCTGCCCTGGAGCCATCCCCGGGTGCACAGCACGGTGCGGGTAGTGGCCCGGGAGCTTACCACGGTCGATGGGGAGCTGGTGTATCGGTACCGGCAGCCGGATGGTCTGGAGGGCGAGGAAGGCGCGTTCTCGATCTGCACCTTCTGGCTGGCGCAGGCCCTGGCGATGATCGGCGACAAAGAGCGGGCCGAGCGAATCTTCCGTCGAATGCTTCGACACGCCAACCACGTCGGACTCTATTCCGAGGAGATCGACCCGGCCAGCGGGGAGTTCCTGGGGAACTTCCCGCAGGCCTTCACCCACATCGCATTGATCAACTGCGCCGCGGCTCTCGCCCGACTCGAGGGCCGGAGCTAGTCAGAGGCTAACGCCTCCGGCCACCCTTCTTTGCCCGCTTCCGGGATGCGGGCCGGGCCGACTTCCCGCGCTTGGCAGTCCGTCTAGCGCCCTTCTTGGGCGACTTGCGAGCTGATTTTCTGGCGGTCTTCTTGGCGGAGGATTTCCGGGCGGCCTTCCTGCCGCCCTTCTTTGCCTTCTTTCTGCTGGATTTCTTGGCCGGCTTCCTGGTAGCCGTCTTCTTGGCCGCCTTCTTCCGCGGACGGGCCGTCTTGGTGCGGGCCGCGGGCTCGTTATAGTCGTCGAACGATGATGAGGGTGGGGAAGAGGGGGCTGAAGAGGGGATGTTCTCCATCGGCAGCGGATCCATCCATCCTGAGCCGGACCAGCCCATCTCCATAAAATGAAGCTCGGCCATCTTCGCTTCCTCCGAACGCATGTGCGGCGCCACCCGCCGACGGTCTCGAGGCGCGGCCGCGCCTCCCGAGAAACAGACATATAACATGCACTTCGTCAACGCTTGTGCAAGGCATCGGCCGGCGCCGGCCCGATGCAGATCGAAATTCGGTGGGGAAGTCCTTCGGGCTCACTCCCTTAGCCGACAGGCTACAGCCTCTCCCCTCATCCGTACTCGTGGCCCGGCACGATGCGGCCGGCCTATTCCTGCGCTATAATTACGCCAATTCTCTCTTCCTGGAATAAACTGTCCGGTGAAATCCGCCCGTAACGACCGGGTCCGCGGGCCCGCCCGCCTCCCAATTTGGCTGCTGCCATCTCTGCTGGGAGGCTTTGCGCTTGCAGCGCCTAAGCCGGCGGTCTCCGCTCAGGCCCAGACCGTGTCGGAGATCCAGGTAACTCCCGAAACGATGACCCTGGGGGTCGGTCAAAAGCAGGCCCTTTTCGCCGCCGCGTTCGACGGACGCGGTAACCTCATTGCGGCCGCCAGGTTCACCTTCTGGAGCTCGGACACCATGATCGCCCGGGTCAGGAAGGACGGGACGGTTTTGGGCATCACTCCAGGGCTGGCCAAGATCGAGGCGCGGGCCCAGGGCAAACGGGCCTCGATGGCGGTGCTCATTACCGGTACCGCACCCGGGGACACCCTGGGGGCCCGTGCAGCGTCTGCCTCCCTGCTGACCCTCGGCCCAGCATCGGTGACTCTGTTCCCGGGCGAGAACGTCCGGATCACCCCCCTCGCCGTGAGGGAAGACGGGCAGCCCACCGCGGCAGGGCGGGTAACCTGGAAGTCGCTCAAACCCGAAATCGCGTCGGTGGACACCGCAGGGGTCGTGACGGGTCTGGGACCGGGTCGCACCGTGGTCCAGGTTTCTACCAGCAGTCGGCTGATGGCTACGCTGCCGGTCGAAGTCTCCCAGCCTGACTTTGTCCTCTCTGAAAGCCGCCTTGTCCTGGGCCCTGGCGAGTCCGACACCGTGCGGGTGGTGGTGCCGACCCAAGGGAACCGCGAGATCCGTGGACTGGTGCGTTGGCGCTCGACCGATTCGAGCGTCGTCTCAGTGGGCCCATCCGGCATCGTCCGCGGCCTGGCCCCGGGCCAGGCCGAAATCATCGCCAGCGGATTCTCCCAGGACCGGCGTGCTCCGGTGGTCGTGCATCAGCTGGCTGAGGCACTGGTGGTGTCGCCCCAACATAGCGCCGGCGCGGTTCAGGTCCCGCTTCGGGCTACTCGGCGGTTTACCGCGGTTGCCGAGGCGGCCGATTCCAGTCCCATCCCCGAAGCCCACATCACCTGGCACCTGAGCGATACCGCGGTGGCTGCGTTCGACCGATCTTCCGGCGTACTCACACCTAAGGCGCTTGGCACCACGACGTTGACGGCGCTGTTGGCCGGGATTCAGCCCGCAGTCTGGACGGTGCAGGTCATTCCCGGGGAGCTCGAGCTCCAGCCGGCACGGGTGGGGATGACGCCCGGCCGGCGCACGACGCTGAGTGCATTCCTGCAGGACGGGCAAGGCGCGACGGCAGGCCGGGCGACCGGAGTCCGGTGGAGCTCCGACAAGCCAGACGTCGCGTTGGCGCGGGAAGGCGGCGTGATCGACGCCCTCAGTCCCGGACGAGCCGTCGTCACCGCCGCGGCATCCTGGGGCAAGAGCGCAAAGGCCGATGTATTCGTGGTGGGGGACCTGTTGCTGAGCTCGAATCGCGGTGGGAGTTTTGGCATCTACCAGATGCGGACCTCGGGCTCGCTGAATCTGCTGCCGCTCCTGCAAGACAGCGCCACCAATATGCAGGCGGCGCTGGCTCCGGACCGCACCCGCATCGCCTTCAGCTCGAACCGCAGCGGGACTTTCGACCTCTACCTCATGGACGCCGATGGCAGGAATCTCCGCCGGCTGACCACCGACGCCGGAAGGGAGGGCGACCCGGCTTGGACCCCGGACGGCGCCCAGATCGTCTATACCGTCACCCGGGGAACCACGACCCAGATCGCCATCATGCCGGCGGAGGGCGGTGAGGCGCGGTCGCTCACCACCACTTCCGGGGGGAATCACTCGCCATCGGTCTCACCTGATGGGCGGAGCATTGTGTTTGTCTCCGCCAGGGACGGGAATCAGGAGATCTACGCGATGAATCTCGATGGGAGCAACCAGCGCAGGCTGACCAAGTCCTCCGAACGGGAATCCAGTCCACGATTCTTCCGCAATGGGGACCTGGCGTACGTGGTTGAGCGGGGTGGCCGTTCGAGAGGATCGAGGGTCATGCGTCTGGCCTGGGGAGGGACCAGCGCCAGTCCGCTGCTCCAGACCGAGGACCCGGTTCCGGCCATTGCCGTTTCACGCGAGGGGGACCGGCTGGCCTACGTCATGGGCAGGATCACCGACGCCGCCAGGGGTCGTGTCGAATTCAACTTCTTCTTGCAATCTACCGCCCCTGGAAGCCCGCCCGTTTCGGTTCCGCTCAATCCCGGCGAGCAGATCCTGAACCCATCGTTCTGACGCACCGAGTCGCATGAGGGCCCTCACCCTGGTAGCCCACGGTGGACCCGAGCAGCTCAAGGTACAAGAGTTGCCTCAACCCACAGTTAGGTCACCCAACCAGGTCCTCGTCCGGGTGCAGGCCGCGGGGCTCAACCGGCTTGATCTGTTCATCGCGGCCGGCCTGCCAGGGTCAAGTCTCCAGTTTCCTCACGTGGTTGGCTCGGATGGAGCGGGGCTGGTTGATCAGACCGGGAAGGCGGTTCGGCAGTTCCGGGCCGGCGACCGCGTCATGATCAATCCAACGCTGTCGTGCGGGGAATGCCCGGCCTGCGTACAGGGGGAGCACTCGCTCTGCGGCAGGCTTCGGGTGCTGGGGGAGCACTGTGCCGGGACCGCCGCCGAGTACGTCGTTGTGCCGGCCGATAATCTGGCGCCGATCCCCACGGCCATGCCCTGGCCCCAGGCTGCCGCTTTCTCATTGGCCACCCTCACGGCATGGCGAATGCTCGTCACCCGCGCGCGACTGGAGGCGGGGGAGACTCTCCTGATCTGGGGGATTGGCGGCGGTGTCGCTCTCGCTGCGCTCCAGATCGCCAAGCTCATCGGCGCGCGCACGATCGTCACCAGCGGTTCGGACGCCAAGCTCGATGTCGCGCGGGGCCTCGGGGCCGATGTCGCGCTGAACCACCGCAATGCCGATGTCGTTGCCGAGGTTAAGCAGCATACCGGCGGCCGTGGAGCCGACGTCGTGGCGGATAGCGTGGGCGAGGCAACCTGGACCGGCTCCCTTCGAGCCGTGCGACGGGGCGGCCGCCTGGTCACCTGTGGCGCCACGACCGGTCCGATGGTCTCCCTCGATCTCCGTCGCCTCTTCTGGCATCAGTGGAGCATTCTGGGGTCGACGCTCGGCAACAGGCAGGAGTACGCCGAGATCGTGCGCCATGCTGCTCAAGGCCGGCTCTGGCCCGTGGTTGACCGGGTGGTGCCGCTCGCGGCGGGGGTTTCCGCCTTCGAGCGGCTGCAGCGGGGTGAGCAGTCAGGCAAACTCGTCATCGAGGTGGCACAGTGAACCAGCTCTGGGAACGAATCTCCATCGGTGCCGCACAGATCGGCAATGTGCTCCCCGCCCTGGTCGGTGCAGCCGTTATCCTGCTCACCGGCTACTTCCTGGCTCGGCAGATTCAGCGCTGGGCCGATGATACACTCAAGCGATTGGACTTCAACCGGATGGCCAGCGCCGGGGGCCTGGACCAGGCGGTCGTCCGCACGGGATCCCGCCTCGACCCGGTGCGGGCCCTGACCAAGCTGCTTTTCTGGCTGGTGATGCTCATCGTGATCCTGCTCGCCAGTACGGCACTCGGCCTGGAAAGCATCAATGAGATGTTCGGGGTCATGCTGGCGTTCATCCCCACGCTCATCGCCGGAATCGTGATCCTGATCCTGGGGATCATACTGGGTGAGTTCGTTCGCGGCCTCATCCTGGCCTCCGCCGGGGGCGTCTCCGGCGTGCCGACGGTTGCCAAGCTGGCCAAGGGCGCGGTGATTCTCATTTCGCTGTTCATGGCGCTACAGCAGGTGGGGGTAGCGGAAGAGATCGTTACCGCCGCGTTCACTCTGATACTCGGCGCAGCCGCCTTGGCCGTCGGCCTCGCCTTCGGGCTGGGGAATCGCGAGCTGGCGGGGGAGATAACCCGGCGGTGGTACGAACAGGGCCAGCGTCAGGACCGCCGCCGCTCGGATCGGGGCGGCCCCAACGTTCCGCCGGACAATGAGCCGCCGATCTTGGATTAGCATGTCAGGTTACTGCAATCTGAATCTCCCTACCGTCCGCTTACCATCCTCACCCTTGATGGACGCGTAGACCGCCCCTTTGGCTCCGAATCCCGCGAGTGATGCGCCTTTCGGGAGGGTAACGCTGCGCTGCCAGGCCCCCTGCCGATTGACCACATCGTACACCAGCAGCGCGTCCTCCTGCGCCCGGGGACGCTGCAGCCAAACCTCTCCGACTTCCCGCCCCAGGGCGAAGTCGAATGGGGGCTTGGTCTCGGCGAAGGGATAGGTGATGGAAAGATCCTGAGGCATGCCGAACTGCTTGCCCTGGTCCCGTACCTGGGCGAGTACTCGGTCCTTGTCTGCCTGAGTCACCGGAATCCTGGTATACGCACGCGCTCCGCTCCGACTCCAGTTGCCGTCGGGGCTACGCCAATCCACTCGATTCTCGCCTCCCCGTGCTACCCAGGCGGTCCCGTCCGGCAGCACACCGAAGTGATCGTTGGGAGCAAAGACCTTGGCGGCCTGCTGGACCTGCTCCCCGAACGTGGCGTCGCCGTACTCCGGTGTAGCCAGGTGGGCGATGGTATCTACCGCTCCGCCCTTCAGGGCGATCCGGAGCACGGGGATGCTGTCCGGCCTCACTGTGCGGCCCGGCTCGCCGCCGCCGAGTATGGCCTGGTAGTCGATCTTGTAGCCGTGGCCCACCGTGTCGTACAAGAGGACCGGAGTCTCGCCCGAAACGATCCTGATGGGCAGCACGTTGAGTGCCTGCCCTCGCTCGTTCCATCGGGTAGTCCGGATGGCGCTGAAATCCACCAGAGCAACCGTGTCGCCCGCCAGGTGCGCTACCCAGCCGGGGAACCGGTAGTGCCCCGCAGGCGCACTCTGCAGCAGCGTGTCCACCCGCTTCCCCAGGGTGTCCACCTTGCCGGTCTTGAGATCGGCGCTGAGAAAGAGCTTGTTCCTGGTATCGGTGAACACCACCCGGCCATCGCTCAGCTCCACGACGTTGCTCAGCGTGCCGTAGGACGAGGGCAGTTTGGCCTCGAGTGCCAGGCCGCTCTGACTCTCGGCTGGAGAGCAGGCCAGCGGTACGGCAACGAATAGAGTGCAGATGAAGTACTCAAGCCTCATTCGAACGATCCTCCGGACGAGCGTGTGGACGGAGTGAGACCCTACCGAGTGCCGGCAGGGGGCGTCAGGTCGACGCTCTTGAGCCGGGTCCCGTCTGGTGTGGACTCCGCAACCAGGACGGCCCGCGGACCGACGGCAAGAATACGCCCTTGGCCCCGAAGTCGAACTTCCTGCGCCAGCCGGCCGCGCCGATCGACGACGTGATAGGCTCGCGAGGAGTCAGCGGGTGCCCGGCTCTTTTCCAGCCAAACCTGGCCGCCGGCACTGGTGAGCGCCGCCTCAAATGGCGGCTTGATCGGTGCGAAGGGGAGCTGCTGTGCCGTACTCCTGAGTTCGGGAGGAAACTTCTGCAGAAAGAGCTCCCGGTC
>Ga0105106_10002667_pt1 | contig 12791 bp, 10 predicted proteins | sample PPLLaktember2015_5_FD_79109 | JGI IMG/M metagenome (GOLD analysis project Ga0105106, IMG submission 79109) | Freshwater sediment microbial communities from Prairie Pothole Lake near Jamestown, North Dakota, USA - PPLs Lake P8 Core (1) Depth... | ecosystem: Environmental > Aquatic > Freshwater >...
AGCTCCGAGACGAGCGCGGTGAGGGTGCCGTTCACGAGCAGCTCGTGGGCGGCCGCCCGCGCGCGGCGCGCCGGGAAGATGTCGAGCTCCGGCGCGTCGACCGAGACGCGCACGGCGGCCAGGTCGGCCTCGCCGCTCAGGTAGTCGTCGACGCCGGGGCCGTCGGGCAGGCGCAGGGCGCCTGCGATGCTCGGGCGCCGCAGGTCGAGGTCGACCAGCGCCACGCGGCGACCGGGCGTCAGCGAGGCGAGCGCCAGGGCGAGGTCGCAGGCGAGGGTGGTCTTGCCCTCGTTGCGCAGCGGGCCAGCGACGGCGAAGGCGCGCACCTTGCGGCGCTCGAGCTCCTTGCGGATCCGCAGCGCCAGATGGCGGAACGTCTCGGCGAGGGCGCCGCGCCGGTCGACGAGCACCGCGCGCGCCGCCCACTCGCCCGCGCGATCCTCAGGGACCAGCAGGTGCCGCTCGCTGGGCGGCGGCTGGCCGCTCGGGCCGGTGGCGGGGAGGGCGCTGCGCATCGCGGGGCGCGACTCCGTCCGGTCCGTGCCCTTCTTGGCGTCGGGCTCCAGCGGTCCGCTCTCGCGCGCGCGACGCAGCGCCTCGGTGATCTCACCCATCGGAGCTCTCCAGCAGCGGCTCCAGCCCTTCGGTGCGCGCCGCGTGCATCTCCTTCGCCTTGGCCTCGACGAGCGCGCGCGGCACCGGCCGGAGCTGGCGGGAGAAGGCGGCGAGCAGGCTGCGATCCGCGAGCAGGCTCAGCAGCCGGGGGCAGCCGCCGGCGAAGTCGAAGAAGGCGGACTCGCAGCCGGGCGCGAACACCTCCTCGTAGTGTCCGCCCGCGACCTCGATGCGGTGCGCCAGGTAGGGGCCCACCTCGGAGCGCTGGAGCGGCTGGATGTGGTGCTCCACCGCGATCCGCTGGCGGAGCTGGCGGAGCTGCGGGGCGGCCAGCTTGCGCTTCAGCTCCGGCTGACCGGTGAGGACGATCTGGATCAGCTTCTCGGTGTCGGTCTCGAGGTTCGAGAGCAGCCGCACCTCTTCGAGGAGCTGCTCGCTCAGGTTCTGCGCCTCGTCGATGATCAGCACCGTGTTGATGCCGGCCTGGAGCTGGCTCAGCAGGAAGGTGTTGAGGGCGATGATGTAGTCGACCTTCGAGTCGTAGCGCCCCTCCAGGTGGAGCTCCTGGGCGATCAGCTTGAAGAGGTCGAGGGGCCGCAGCTCCGAGGTGTTCATCACCAGGGCCACTTCGGTGTCCCGGGGCATCTGGTCGAGGGCCGCCCGGAGCAAGGTGGTCTTGCCGGAGCCGACCTCGCCGGTTAGCAGGATGAACCCCTTGCGGCGCACGATCCCGTAGACGAGCGCCGACAGCCCCTCCTGGTGCGTCTCCGACGGCCACAGGAAGCGGGGATCGGGGGTGAGCGAGAAGGCAGGCTCCCGGAGCCCGAAGAACTGTTCGTACATGGGATCTCGCGTCCCCCTACGCGCCGAAGCGACTTCTCCGTGAGTGCCCCCGAGTGGCGCTTCGGCTACGGCTGGATCGAACTCGAGTCGCCTGCCAACAGATAGCGCAGGCGCGGCGTCGGAACCCCTGGGGGATTCCACTCCACATGCGGTGGGGCCTGCCAACCCCACTTGTCAGCCAGCAATCCCCCAGCATTGTCCCTTCCCAAGTGAGCCAAACGGCGTCTAGAATCGGCCTCTGGCTGGGAGATTCCCGAGTTGAGCGCTGGAGGAGAGGTCCGGCGTCGGAAAAATAGACTGAGAATGGGGGGCAACGTTCACCCCGGATCCGGGCACTCACGCTGGAGCGGAAATCACCCGGAGTGAAAGCTTGCTGCTGAAGCACCAGTCGCCTCGCCTCCTCGCGCTCCTCCTGGCGTTCGACGTCGTAGGCGCCGGCGCTCTCTACGTGGCGTTGGGCTCGCACCCCGCATGGGGCGGACCGAACTTCGGCAACGGGCTGCACTGGCTCGTGCTCGGCCTGGTCGCGTGCCTCGCCTGGCCCGTCACGCTCGGGCAGCTCGGCCTCTACTCGTCGCAGCGGCGCCAGAGCTTCTCGCACCTGACCGCGAGGCTCCTGCTGGCCGGCGCGATCGCGACGGGCGTGATGATGATCGCGGCGTTCGTGGCGGCGCGCCCGGCGCGGACGGTCTTCCTCGCCGCGCTGGGCCTGTCGCAGACGGTGCTCCTCGGCGGCATCCGGCTGGCGCTGCTGGGCTCGCTGCGCATCGCCCGGCGCATGGGCCGCAACTTCCGCAACGTGCTGATCGTGGGGAGCGGGCCCCGCGCCGCCCACGTCCGCGAGGTGATCGAGCGACACCCCGAGTGGGGCCAGCGCGTGGTCGGCTACGTCGACGACGAAGGCTGCGCGATCGACCCGACGATCCCGACCGAGCGCGTGCACAAGTTCGCCGACGTCCCGACGCTGATCCGCGAGCAGGTGATCGACGAGGTCGTGATCGCTTGCCCGCGCTCGATGATCGCGACCCTGGGGCCGGTCGTGGGCGCCTGCGCCGACGCCGGGATCCCCTTCACGATGCTGACCGACATCTTCGGCGACTACCTGCCGCCGCCGCGGGTCACGCAGTTCGACGCCTTCGCGGCCCTGAGCTTCGCCCCGGTCCACCACAGCCGGCCGAAGCTCGCGGTGAAGCGGGCCATCGACATCGCCGGCTCGTCGTTCGGCCTGGTGCTCTCCCTGCCGGTCTTTGCGATGGCGGCGCTCGCGATCCGCGTCACCTCGCCGGGCCCCGTGCTATTCCGCCAGGCGCGCTGCGGCCTGAATGGCCGCCCGTTCGAGATGCTGAAGCTCCGCACCATGTGCGTCGACGCGGAGCAGCGGCTCGCCGACATCCTGCACCTGAACGAGATGGACGGGCCCGCCTTCAAGGTGCGCGAGGACCCGCGCGTGACCCGGGTGGGCCGGCTGCTGCGCCGGCTGAGCCTCGACGAGCTGCCGCAGCTCTGGAACGTGCTGCGCGGGGACATGAGCCTGGTCGGGCCGCGGCCCGCCATGCCGCACGAGGTCGCCCAGTACGAGACCAACGAGCGGCGGCGCCTGTCGATGCGCCCGGGCCTGACCTGCCTCTGGCAGGTGAGCGGGCGGAACTCGATCCCGTTCGAGACCTGGGTGAAGCTCGACCTGCTCTACATCGACACGTGGTCGCTGTCCAACGACGTGCGGATCCTGGTGCGGACCATCCCCGCGGTGGTCTCCGGGAGCGGGGCGAGCTGAGCGCCTAGAGGTAGATCTCGTCGTCGGAGAGCGGCGACTCCCCGGCGCTGTTGCGCGAGCTGACCCGGAACCAGCCGGGGTTCTGCCAGCGCGTGAACTGCAGCTCGACCAGGATCGAATCGCCCCGGACCTGCACCGGCGCCGTCATGGGGACGCCCTCGGTGCCGTCCGGCAGGACCATGCGGTACTGGATCACCTTGCGGCCCGGCGGGCCGGCGATCTCGGCGAAGCGCACGTGCCCGCTCCGCACGTACTCCTGGGTGCTCTCGTCGAGCCGCCAGAACCAGAGCTCCTCCACTCCGGTGCTGAAGAACGTCGGGAGCTGCACCTTGACGGGCTTCACTTCGCAGCCCGCGAGGGGCAGCAGCAGGAGACAGAGCAACGGCAAGACGACGCGGATCCGCGCTCGCTCGAACCGACCCATGGCCTTTCCCTCCCACCCGAGGGACCGCGCACTCCGGCGCAGCCGAGGCCATTGATCGTCTATGGGGCCGCCTGCATCTGTGACGGCGCGCACAACTCATCGTCCCGACTCCAGTTTTTTGCGAGTCGGTCACACGTTCCCGCCCGTCGGCGGCGGATCGGGGCGCTAGAGGCCGCCCGTCAGGACGGTCGTGGTGACGTTCCCGCCGAAGCCGAAGATCTGCTGGAACGGGAAGAGGATCGCCTGAAGCTGGTAGCCGATGGTGGCCATCACGCCCGGCGGCACGTAGACGAGGTCGCCGCCCTGCAGCAGGTAGTTGGTGCCGAGGTTGCCCTTCTGGATGTTGGAGAGGTTGACGGTGAAGACCTGCGTCTTGCCTTCGGCGGTGCGGATCAGCCGGATGCGCGATTTTGCGGCGAACACCGTGGGGCCGCCGACGGTGCCAAGGGCCTCGACGATGCGCGTCTGGCGCGAGAGCGGGAAGGTGGACGGCCGGCCGACCTCTCCGAGCACGGTGATCTCGCTACTCAGGGCGGCCCCGAGGGCGACGGTCACCCGGGCGTCGCGCTTGAAGCGGCCGATGCGGGTCTGGATGTCCGAGGCGATCTCCTCGGTGGTGCGGCCGGCGGCGGCGACGTCGCCGATCAGATCCACGGAGATCATGCCGTCGGGCCGCACGATCGCCTCGCGCTCGATGATGGGATCGGGAAGGATCGTGATGCGGAGCTGGTCGGGGGGGCCCACGCGGTAGGAGAGGACCTGCGGCCCGGGCGGCGCGCCGGAGGGGCTCGTGCACGCGGAGAGGCCTCCGGCGAGCAGCAGGGCGCAGGCGGCGAGGACGAGGCGCAGACGGCGGGCGTGGCTGGGCATGGGATCCCCCTTCGCAGGTGGTGCGTCAGTCCCCGTTATACCGTGCTGCGCGGTACCGGGGGAAGGGCCCAGCGGGGCGGTCGCGCGGATTGTGCCGAGCCTCGCTCAGCCCTCGCGGACGAACTCGAAGAGCGTGCTCCCGATCTGGAGCGTGTCGCCCGGGTTCAGCTCGGCGGAGCGCACGCGCTTGCCGTTCACCTTGGTGCCGTTCGTGGACTGGAGATCCTCGATCGTGTAGCGATCGAGCTCCTGGTCGTAGAGGATCAGCGCGTGCTCGCGGCTGATGCCCTCGTCGAGCAGGGTGATGTCGGTGGTGGGATTGCGGCCGATCAGCGTCTCTTCCGCCTCGAGGGTGTAGGTCATCCCCTCGAAGCCGCCGTTGCGGATGCGGAGCAGCGCAGGCGTTCGCGTTTCGGGCGCCGGAGACACGGATCTCCTCCCGGCACCGCTATCGGAGGGCCTCGAATCGCGCTTGAGGAGGGGGGCTTCCCCCTCAGAGGCGGCGGTGGGCGAGGGCGGGCAGGGAGGCGCGCAGCCGGTCCTGCGCGTCGAGGTCGCACTCCGCCACGATCGTGCAGGGGCGGTCCGGGGCGCGGGCGAGCACGAGGCCCCAGGGGTCGACGATCAGCGAGCGGCCGTAGCTCGCCCGCTCGGGGCTGTGGCGGCCGCACTGGGCGGGGGCGACCACGAAGGCCTGGTTCTCGATGGCCCGCGCGCGCAGCAGCACCTCCCAGTGGTCGCGCCCCGTCTCGACCGCGAAGGCGGCGGGTACGGCGAGGAAGCGCACGCCGCGCTCGCTCTGGGCGCGGTACAGCTCGGGGAAGCGCACGTCGTAGCAGACCGAGAGGCCGAGGCCGCCGAAGGGCGTCTTCGCGACGACTACCTCCTGGCCCGGCGCGATGGCGGCCGATTCGCGGAACTCGGCGCCGCCCTGGGCGCGGAGGTCGACGTCGAACAGGTGGATCTTGCGGTAGACGGCCTCGATCGCTCCTTCCGGCGAGAGCAGCACCGAGGTGTTGAAGACGCGCCCGTCGCCGGCGTCCTCGGGAAAGCTGCCGCCGAGCAGCCAGAAGGCGTGGCGTCGCGCGGCCTCGCGCAGGAAGCCGACGATCTCGCCGTCGAGGCCCTGCGCGCAGGGCGCGCGCACGCCCTCGCGGCGCAGGTAGGCGAAGTTCTCCGGCAACGCCGCGAGCTGCGCGCCCGCGGCGGCGGCTTCGTCGAGCAGCGTCTCGGCGGCGGCGAGGTTCGCGGCGACGTCGTCCGTCGAGGTCATCTGCACGGCGGCGAGGCGCATCGCGCGAGGATAGCGCCGGCTTGACGTGCGGGGCCTCGCGCCGTCACCCTGCGCAGATGGCGACACGGCGCGCGGCGAAGGGCGGGCGAGGCGGCCCGCGCGGTCTTCGACTCGAGCTCGGCGGGGCGCTCGCGCCGCCGCTTCCGGAGAGAGCGGGCGTGGCCCCCGGCGAGCTGGGCGAGGCGTTGGCTGCGCTGGCCGGCGTCGTGCCCGGTCTGCTGGCGGAGACGGCGCCTTCCGGATTCCTGCGCGTGCTGCGCCGCGCGGGGCTGTTCCGATCGCTGGCCGCTTCGCTGTCGCGCTGGCGGCGGCGCCGCGTCGAGGACCTCGTCCACGTCGGCATTGGCGGCTCGGCGCTCGGAGCCGAGGTGCTGTTCCGCGCGCTCGCCCATCCGCTGCACAACGCCCTTCCTGCGCGGCGGCGCAGCGGGCCGCGGGTGCACTTCGTCGACAACGTCGATCCGGAGCGGCTCGGGGCGCTGCTCGAGGGCGTCGATCCGCGCAAGACGCTGGTGCACGTGGTGTCGAAGTCGGGCAGCACCGTCGAAACCGCGGCGGGCTGGCAGGTGGTGCGCGGCGCCTTCGAGCGCCGCACGCGCGGGCTGCGCTGGCGCGACCACGCGGTGTTCACCGCGGGGCGCGGCGCGCTGCGCGAGCTGGCGCAGCGCGAGGGCATCGAGGTGCTCGAGTTCCCGGAAGACGTCGGCGGGCGCTTCTCGGTGCTGACGGCGAGCGGGCTCTTCACGCCGGGGCTGGCGGGGGTCGACGTCGCCGCGGTGGTGGCGGGGGCGCTCGCCTGGCTCGCGCGCAGCGCAGCGCTGCCGGCGGCCGAGAACCCGGCGCTGGTGTCGGCCGCGCTGGTCCAGCGTCTCGCGGAGAAGGGCCGCGGCATCCACGTGCTGATGCCCTACGCCGACGCCCTCGAGCCCCTCGCGCGCTGGTACGTGCAGCTCGCCGCCGAGAGCCTCGGCAAGCGGCGCGACGGGCGCGGCGTCGGCATCACGCCGCTCCCGGCCCGCGGCACCACGGACCAGCACTCGCAGGTGCAGCTCTTCGTCGAAGGTCCCGAGGACAAGCTCGTCAGCTTCGTGTGCGTCGAGAAGACGCGCGCGCTCGCCATCCCGGGCGGCGAGCCGGCTCCGTACCTCGAGGGCGTGGATCTCGCGGCGCTGCTGCGGGCCGAGCAGCAGGGGACGGCGGTGGCGCTGGCGCGCGCCGGGCGCCCGAGCACCGCCTGGGTGCTCCCCGCGCTCGCCCCGGCTCCGCTCGGCGCGCTGCTGCTGGCGCTCGAGCTCCAGGTCGCCGCCCAGGCGACGCTCCTCGGTGTCGACGCCTACGACCAGCCCGGCGTCGAAGCCGGCAAGGTCGCCGCCTTCGCCCTCCTCGGCCGCGCCGGCTACGAAGCGGAAGCCACCCGCATCACCCGCGACACGCCGCCGCGCTGGACCCTCTAGCTGGGGGTCTCGTCCGGAGCCAGCGAGGCGAGGAATTCGCCGACGAGGGCGTCGATGGCGTCGGCGAGTGCAGGGGGGAGCGGGCCGCTGTAGGGGACGCTACGGGCGGTGGCGCGGTCCAGGGCCTTGCCGCTCTTGCGGAGGAAGCGCTCGCGTGCCGCCGCGAGCGGGTCGCTGGACTGCGCGGCGGCGGCGTCCCGGCCGCGCGCGTCGAGGGCCGCCTGGCAGAAGCCTCCGAGGCTGCGCAGCAGCGCCGCCTGGAGCTGGCGCGCGGGCTTCGAGGTGGAGTCGGCGCCCGCGAGGACGTCGGCGACCGCGGCCTCGCCCGCGGCCCGCGCGGCGGGCGCCGCGAGCGTCGCCGCCGCCGCCTCTTCGATGCACTCGGGGGACTTCGCCGGGAGCGCGGCGAGCGCGTCCGCGAGCTTCGCATCGGCTCCCGAAACGCAGGCCGGAACGTCGCTCTCCGGACGCGCCAGCGCGCGCGCGTGGCAGCGCACGGTGCGCCGGCAGCTGCGCCCGGCATCGCGCAGGATGCGCTTCGCGCAGAGCGCGTCGGGCGAGCCGCCGCCTCCTCCACCGCCGCCGCCGCCACCACCACCACCGCTTGTGCGGTTCCACCACACCTTCGCAGGCGCCCCGTCGGCTGCCTGCTCGTTGTGATTCGCGCCGAACAGATCGAGGCGGCCGTCACCGTCGAGGTCGCCCGTCACCATGGAGTGGGAGCCGAGCCCCGAGAGATCCTCGTTGCTGAAGCTGCCCGCGCTCTTCTGGAAGAGCACGCGCACGCGGTCGGGATCCGCGCCCTGATGCATCTCGGCGATGGCGAGGTCCACGCGTCCGTCGCGATCGAAGTCCGCGGGCACCAGGGCGTGCACCACCGTCTCCTGGGACGGCTCGACCACGTGCTCCGTCCAGCCCGCGGCCTGCGGGTTCGCGGGCGCCTCGAACCACGAGATCCGATAGCTGTCGCCCTCGAACTCGGACGGCGCCAGCACGACGTCGAGGCGCTGGTCGCCGTTCACGTCGGCGATCTTCACCAGACACTCCGGGTGCGTGTACGCCGTGGTGTAGGGATGCGCCGTCCAGTCCCCGCCGATCGGATCCCCATCGTTCTCGAACCAGCGCCCGCGGATCACGATGTCGTCGTCGCCGTCCCGGTCGAGATCCGCGAGCGCGAGACCCTCGCCGACCTCGGCGGGCAGGTTGCGGTCCGTCCAGGTCCCCCCGGTCCCCTGGCGGAAGACGCGGATCGTCTCGCCGGGCCGCGCCTGGTCGCGCTTCACGACGTCGGTGTCGCCGTCGCCGTCGAGATCCGAGAGCCAGACGTCGTGGCCCCGCGTCCCGTCGATCTCGCCGGGCTCCCAGGCGTCGGTCTTCGCGTTGCCTCCGGGCCGCGGGTTCGCGAACCAGACGCCGTTGGCGAGCACGACGTCGGGCGAGCCGTTCCCGTCGAGGTCCCCGATCGCAATCCCGGTCGAGCTGCTGGCCGGCCCGGTGTTCGAAGCGATCGTGCGGCGCGTCCAGTCGGGATTCTCGTACCAGACCAGCGGCCCCTCGCGGCCTGCGATCACGAGATCGAGGCGGCCGTCCCCGTCCAGGTCGCCGATGCCCTTCATCCAGGGATTGGCCGGCGGGGCCGGGTCGATCACCTCCTCGTCGAAGGAGGCGCCCCACGCCGCGCTGACGGCGAAGAGCACGCCGGCGGCCAGCGCCGCGGGGATCTGACCGCGCATCGGGCCAGTCTATCGGAAGTCTTCGGGCCTGACTCCCGTGCGCCGGATCACGTCGTAGAAGTCCTTGCGGTCCTTCTTGGCCAGGCGCGCGGCGCGGCTGATGTTTCCCCCGCAGCGCCGGAGCAGGACCTCGACGTAGCGCATCTCGAAGGCGCGCTTCGCCTCCTTGAACGAGGGCACCGGGTCGCCGTCGCGGGCCAGCAGCAGCGCCTCGGCGCCCACGGCTCCGCCGCGCGCGAGCCGCACCGCCTGGCGGATGCGCTCGCGCAGCTCGAGGACGTCGCCGGGCCACGGCTCCGCGAGGAGGCTCGCGCGCGCTTCCGCCGTGAAGCCGACGGTCGGGAAGCCCGCCTCCTCGGAGAATGCCGACAGGTAGTGCGCCGCGAGCGCCAGGATGTCCTCCGAGCGTTCGGCGAGCGGGACGAGTCGGATCTCGTGGTGGTGCAGATCACCGAAGGGCGAGCGCTCCGCGGAGCCGTCGACGGTGCAGACCACCCGCGTCTGGAGCGGGCGCCCCGAGGAGCTGCCCTCGCGGCGATAGCTGCGCGCGCCGAGCGCGCGGCTCAGATCGGCGAGCGCGTCGCTGCGCAGCAGATCGATGCGGTCGAGGGCGAGCGTGCCGCTCGCGCAGCGGTCGAGCGCACCGGCATGCTCGCCCGGCAGCGCGGGATACACACCCTCGCTGCAGCCGAAGAGCTCGCGGCGCTGCAGCGCCTCGGGCAGCGCACCGCACGAGAGCACCTCGAAGGGCTGCTCCGCGCGCGGGCCCCAGCTGTGGATCGCGCGCGCGACGAGCTCCTTGTCGCTTCCGGGCGGCCCGGCGATCAGCACCGGCAGCTCGGTGCGGGCCGCCGCCGTCGCAGCCTGCACGAGGGCGCGCGTCGCCGCACTGGCGCCGACGATGTGATCCTCGCGCCGTCTCCCCGCCGCACGGCTGCGAAGCGGGGACCCCGCGGGCGCAGGCGCCAACGCGTCTACCCGACTACTCGGCTCGAATTTCTCGATCATCTCGGCCATGAGCCGGTCCCCCTCCCGTCCGCACGCCCCAAACCTATTGAGAATCCGAGCCTCTTGTCAATGAAATTGCGAGTCGGCGGAGCCTTTCTGCGCCGCTTGACGGCCCCGCCGGGGGGCGGTTCCATGCCGGGAGAGGAGGGGGGACTGTGTCGGAGGGGCCCCAGAGCCCGGGAGCGCCCGGATCCGGCCGGATCCGGCGGCTTCCGGACGCCCTGATCGACCAGATCGCGGCGGGGGAGGTCGTCGAGCGGCCGGCCTCGGTGGTGAAGGAGCTGGTCGAGAACGCCGTCGACGCCGGCGCCCGCCGCATCCGGGTCGAGGTCCGGGACGGCGGCCGGAGCCTGCTGGGGGTGACCGACGACGGCTGCGGCATGAGCCGGGCCGACGCGCGCCTGGCCCTCGAGCGCCACGCCACGAGCAAGCTGGCGAGCGCGGCCGACCTCGAGCGGATCGCCACCTTCGGCTTCCGCGGCGAGGCGCTCCCGGCCATCGCCTCGGTCTCGCGGCTGCGGCTGCGCACGCGCGCGGTGGGCGAGGCGGAGGGCACGGAGATCCGGGTCGACCACGGCCGCGAGCTCGAGGTACGAGCGGCCGGCGGGCCGACCGGGACGCGCGTCGAGGTGGCCGACCTGTTCGGCGCCGTCCCGGCGCGCCGCAAGTTCCTGAAGGCCGCGGCGACGGAGTGGGCCCACGTCGCCGACTGGCTGGCGCGCGCCGCCCTGGTGCTGCCCGCGGTCCACTTCGACGTGCAGCGCGACGACCGGCCCGCCTGGAGCTGGCCCGCGACCGCCGACCCGCTGGCGCGCATCGCCGCCGTGCTCTCGGAGCGGGAGGCCGAGGCGCTGCTCCCCGCCGAGCTGGAGCGCGAGGGCGCCCGGCTGCGCGCCTTCGTCTCGCGGCCCGACGTGCACCGACGCACCGCGGAGGGGCTGTACCTCTACGTCAACGGCCGGCCGGTGCGAGACCGCCTGCTGCGCCACGCGCTCCTCGACGCCTACCGCGACTGGCTGCCGCGCGGCCGCTTCCCGACGGCGCTGCTCGAGCTCGAGCTGCCCCCGGAAGCCGTCGACGTGAACGTGCACCCGGCGAAGTGGGAGGTGCGCTTCGCGGATCCGCAGGCAATACACCGCATGGTGTCGGTCGCGGTGCGGCGCGCGATCGAGAGCCGCGGCTGGCTGGGCCCCGGAGCCCCGGCCGCGGGCGAGGCAACGCCGCAGCCGCCGCGGACGGGCGCCGCGCCCGCCCGCTGGGAGACGCCCGCGGCGCGCTCCGGGCCGGCGGCGGGCGTCGCGGAGGCTCCCCAGAGCGACTGGATCTTCGCTCGTCCCGCCGAGGCGAGCGCCAGCCTGCCGGCCGGCGCGCAGACGGCGGGCGTCCGCTTCGCCGACCTGCGGCCGCTCGGCCAGCTCCTCGGCACCTACCTGCTCCTCGAGGACAAGAGCGGGCTCCTGCTGGTGGACCAGCACGCCGCCCACGAGCGCATCCTCTACGAGCGCATGCGGCGCGCCTGGCTCGAGGGCGGCGCCCCGCGCCAGGGGCTCCTGGCGCCGGTGCCCGTCGAGCTCGAGACCGCGTCGCGCGCGGCGATCGAGGGGGCGGGCGCTGCGCTGCTGCGCCTCGGCTTCGAGGTCGAGGCCTTCGGCGCGGGCGCCGTGCTGGTGCGGGCCGTACCCGCCCTGCTCGGCGACCGCGACCCCGCGGCCCTCGTGCGCGGCCTGGCCGAGGAGCTGCGGAGCGGGGCCCTCGACGTGGGCGAGGCCGCCGCCGACCGGCTGGGCGAAGAAGCCTCCGTGCGGCTCCTCGAAGCCGCCGACCACCTCTTCGCGACGCTCGCCTGCCACGCCGCCCGGCGCGCCGGGGACGTGCTGGCGCCGGGGGAGCAGCGGGCGCTCCTCGATGGCCTCGACGCGATCCCCTGGGCTCCCACCTGCCCCCATGGTCGCCCGGTGGCGATCCCGCTGACCCTCGCCGAGATCGAGCGCCGCTTCGGGCGCGCCTGAGTCGCTACCCTCTCGGGCCCATGTGTCCCGAGACCTCCGAGAGCCGGCCCCGGGTCGTCGTGGTGGCGGGCCCCACCGCCGCCGGCAAGAGCGCGCTCGGCATCCATCTGGCGCTGCGCTTCGACGGCGAGATCGTGAACGCCGACTCGATGCAGGTCTACCGGCACCTCGACATCGGCACCGCCAAGCCGACGCCCGCCCAGCGCGCGGAGGTGCCCCACCACCTGATCGACGTCGCCGACCCCGCGGAGCAGTACAGCGCCGGCCGCTTCGCCGAGCAGGCGGCGAAGGCGGCGGCGGACATCCACGGGCGGGGGAGGGCGGTCTTCCTGGTCGGCGGCACCGGGCTCTACATCCGCGCCTTCCTCGAGGGGCTGCTCGGCGAAGCCGCCGGCGACTCCGCCCTGCGCACGCAGCTCGAGGCCGAGCAGCGCGAAGCCGAGGCCGAGGGCGACCCGGAGCGGCTCCACCGCCGCCTCCGCGCGATCGACCCGGAGTCCGCGCGGCAGATCCACGCCCGCGACCTGAAGCGCACCGTGCGCGCCCTCGAGATCCACGCGCTCACGGGCCGGCTCCCCTCGGAGCTGCGCCGCGCCCACGGCTTCGCCGCGCCGCGCTACCCGCGCCTCTACCTGGTCGTCGACCCGGGGCGCGACTCGCTGAACGAGCGCATCGACCGGCGCTGCGCCGAGATGGTGGAAGGCGGCCTGCTCCAGGAGGTGCGCCGCCTGCGGGAGATGGGCTACGGCCCGGAGCTGCCCTCGATG
>Ga0105106_10002668_pt1 | contig 12790 bp, 9 predicted proteins | sample PPLLaktember2015_5_FD_79109 | JGI IMG/M metagenome (GOLD analysis project Ga0105106, IMG submission 79109) | Freshwater sediment microbial communities from Prairie Pothole Lake near Jamestown, North Dakota, USA - PPLs Lake P8 Core (1) Depth... | ecosystem: Environmental > Aquatic > Freshwater >...
AACGGTTTATATTTCAGGCCAAGGTCAACTGCCCGGAAGAACAGGGATTTTTTAATTCCGGAGAGTTTTTTCCCTTTTGAAATAATAACATCATAGAATTTCTCCAGGACACGAGGTACAGCATCAAATCCGTCAGGCTTTATTTCCGCCATGTTCTGGGCAATCGATCCCATGTTTTCAGCATAATAAATGCTGGTACCGCTATATTGAGTCTGGTAATTTCCAAGACGGCCGCCGACATGACATAAGGGTAAAATGCTCAGATACTTATCAGCCGGCTTGAGATTGAAAACCCCTGCCGCCGAAATGAAATTGCTTACAAGATTCCTATGGGACAGCATAACACCTTTGGGTTTGCCTGTCGTGCCCGAGGTATAGATCAGAGTGGCAATATCTTCGGGTGTTATCTGATTTTTTATTACTTCAACAATCTGTTTTGTCTTTCCGGAACATGATTTTCCTTTATTTATTATATCGAGCCAGTTCATTGCACCTGTTATCTCATCGAAGGTGTACAAAGGAATTGAAGGTCCGATATTTTTAACAGCCGGGCTCACGGTATTAAGCAATTTTTTATCGGAAATAATTATCATTTTAGCTCCCGAAACCCGGATAATGTATTCATATTCTGCTGAATTAAGGGAGGTGAAAACCGGAACATGCACTATTCCAAGCATTGTCATTCCGGTATCGATGAAATTCCATTCGGGCCTGCTGTTGGTTACAGTCACTATTTTGTCACCTTTTCTGTACCCAAGTTCATAAAGCCCATAGCAGAAATTGTAAGAGTATTCGATATAATCCTTAGAGCTGAATTTAACCCACGCCCCATTTTGCTTGAAGCACAATGCATCATCCTTCGGAAATTTATCCCTGTATCTGTCAAGGACATCAAAGATTCTTGTTGTTTGCATGAAAGTTACTTATATTAAGTGGTGTACGAATTTCTTCTCCTGCAAAGAAAGTAAATTTTAGTATGTGAATATGCGAATATTACAATTTGAATTGCACAGGAATTTGAGAATGTTTTAATTGTACCAGGAATTTCACAACCATTGTTAAGGGCAATTTCAGGGAAGAAAGCCCTTATTCAAACTTAATTGTATTATTTTAGTCTCATTATTTGATAGCCATTCATTTCGATCAATATGAAAAGAAAAGGAGCAGTTGTCTTATTGCTGACGCTGTTGACCGGGTGGCGGGCAGCATCAAAGCAAAACGGCAGACCGGAAGGAAAATAATTTCTGAAGCGGAGCCGTTATCGGTTAATATTTTTATTATAGATTTTAAAGCCAGATGATAGAATTTTTGCAACCTGTTATTGATTGGTACATGGCCAATCTAAACTATTTTACCGTTGCCCTGCTGATGACAATTGAGAGTTCATTCATTCCTTTTCCTTCGGAGGTAGTGGTCCCGTTTGCAGCCTGGAAAGCAGCACAGGGGGAAATGAATGTTTTCGGGGTTTTGCTGGCAGCGACTGTCGGAGCTCTTACAGGGGCGCTGATCAATTATTACCTTTCAAAATATCTGGGACGCCTTATTGTTTACAGGTTTGCAGATTCAGGAATTGGCAGGGTATTGCTGCTTTCAAAAGAAAAGGTCGTACACGCAGAGGAATATTTCATAAAGCACGGAAAGGCGTCCACTTTTATCGGACGGCTTGTTCCGGCGGTACGTCAGCTCATTTCAATTCCTGCCGGCCTGGCCAATATGAATATTCGCGATTTCATTATTTATACAACCGCCGGAGCAGGTTTATGGAACATAGTACTGGCCGTAATTGGGTACTATCTTTATGGGGTGAAAGACAAGATATTCCCTTACGTGGACGATATCCTCTATGTCCTGGGAGCAGCATTTGTCATATACCTGGTTGTGAAGGGTATAATGCAGAAGAAGAATGGCGATAAGGCGAAGGGCAACAGGCACCAGGCACCAGGCTAAAGAACCGTCGGAATAAGGAACAGGAGTATCACCACCCCGATGGATGCCAGTATAATACCCGGACCAATCCTGTGGTTTTCGACCTTAACTATATTTTCCATCGGGACCGTCAGTTTTCCGTTCTGAATATGCACAGCGTAGAGCGGTTCGGCATAAATGTGGACCTGACGGCTTTTCCTGACCACTTCAGGGTTATAAATCATCCCGGTGAACTGATTTCCGGCTTCAGTGACCGGCTTGACGATCCAGGTACTGTCCCCTGAATGAAAAAAATAGAGGTTCTTCCAGTTCGGCACCCTTGATAATTGTCCGGAGGTCGCATCTCCTGATGTACTGCAACTATTAAGTGCGAGTAACGGAATTATTGAGAATAAGACCGCGGCAGATTTATGAAGCATTTTGAGCATTTTTGCAAACCATTATTATGAAATCCATTAACCGCAAAGGTCGAAAAGTTTTCATCGCAAAGTTCACAAAGAGCCTGTCCCGCCCTGACGGGAGGTTTGGGGAGAGGTTTCCATCATTCCACAATTTCAGCATCATCAAATTTCTGAGACCGGATGGAGACTTTCCTGTGACGGACACTGTGAACCCCTTTACTGCCGAAAAATCCCCAGCCGCCGCTTCCCAGGAGGAATCCCAGCGCGTAGAATCCGCCATTATTGTTTGGTGCATACATTGTGATATCCCTGTTGAAAAGCATCCCTATAAAATCGAATGGTGCGATAAATCCGTGCCACAATCCCCCGAAGAATCCGTACCTGTGACCCGTAAGACACTGATCAATTACTTCATTTTTCGCACATCCTGTCAGCATAACGATGATAAGAAGCAGGAAAATGACCAGAAGATTTCTTTGTCGTGCAATTAATTTCATTTTATGGATATTAGAGTTGAAAATATAATCAGAAAAGTGTACCATCGACTGGTTTTCCTGAAAATTTCCTTTCATGGTCTATCAACCATCTTTTCTTTTCGAGGCCTCCGCCATAGCCAACCAGATCGCCGTCGGAGCCTATCACTCTGTGGCAGGGGATCACTATTGCTATCCGGTTTGATCCGTTGGCTCCCGCAACTGCCCTTACAGCTCCCGGATTCTTTATCGCTTTGGCCTGTTCGAGGTAGGAAACTGTTTTTCCATATGGGATCTTTTTCAGGGCATTCCAAACTTCGAGCTGAAAATCAGTTCCGGGGGTGATTAGGGGAAGCATGAACTCCTTCCGTTTTCCCCTGAAGTATTCCTTAAGCTGTTTTTTAAGGGTTCTCAGGTGTTTGTTGCTGCCCGGCTTTACCGTTTCGTTGAATGTGAGGGCGAGCTTGTTGAATTCAGATTCGAGAGCTGGTCTGCTCGTAAATTCAAGCAGGCAAATGCCCTCCTTTGTAGCGGCAGCTGACATTTCTCCGAGAGGGGTTTCTATAGTAGTTGTCTTTATCATAATCAGGTTTAATACCTTATTAACCACGGATTAGCACGGAGCATCACGGAGTTACACTTTTTTCGAAGGGAACCTGTCTGACGTAGCTTTGATATATTTTATGTTCCGGAACCTCAGAGCTGACCAGTCATCATCGATGGATATTATCCGAATGCCATAAAACTCGAGGTCGTTTAAAGTTTTCCAGCCATGATCCCTGTCAATATTGGAAGTGTGCTTTTTTGATGTTTTCTTTGGATAGCAGAACCACAGGATCCCGTCCGCAGTAAGATTGTGAAGGGCAACCGGAGTGATTTCCCTGACTTCAGTGACTTTCCTGACAAAAATTATCATGAAATCATAAGGATACTTCGGATCAATCTCATTATCTATCTGTATTTCACTGATTTCATCATAGGGAGCCAGAATGAAGTTTTCCTCCGGATTGATAAGTGCGATCCGTTTCCGGCCTTTGAAATTCAGCTTCTCAAGAAGGGTTTTCATAAGGATCCCATATTTAAATGGCAATTTAATAAAAATCCGGATTGACATAGAAAGATTCGGGTAAAAGATGTACTTTTGTATCATCGGAAATGGGGTGCCTTAATATTACGGGCTGAGATCATACCCTTACACCTGATCCGGGTAATGCCGGCGGAGGGAAAGCACCCAACGATATTTATTAATTTATAAAACAATGAAGAACCGGTTCATATTGTTCTTAGTTTTTGTTTCATATCTTCTTGTCAGTCAGGAAGCTCTGTTTAGTCAAAGCCTGAAAGGGAAAGTGACTGATATCAGCGGCAACCCTCTTGCCGGTGCAAGCATCACAATTGAAGGCACATATATGGGAACACATGCAGGTACAGAAGGGGATTACAACTTTACCGGATTGAAGAAGGGCAGCTATAATATACGATTTTCATTCATCGGTTATCAGACACTCACAAGGGAAGAGGAGATTAATACTGACGTAGTTCTTAATGTTCAGCTGAAGACGATGGAGGTAATTACGAACGATGTGATTATCAGTGCTACACGGGCAGGCGAGCGCGCTCCCCTTGCCTATACGAATGTTAGCGGTGAAATCCTCGAAAAACGGAATTCCGGACAGGATATTCCCTATCTTCTGGGCCTTACACCCTCCTTTATTGAAACATCCGAGGCGGGCAACGGCATAGGATATACCAGCCTGAGGATCCGTGGAACCGATGCCAGCAGGATAAACGTCACTTTGGATGGCATTCCGCTTAACGATCCGGAATCGCAGCAGGTGTTCTGGGTTGACCTCCCTGATCTTGCTTCATCAGTCGACAACATACAGGTTCAACGCGGTGTAGGGACTTCTTCCAATGGTGCCGGGGCATTCGGGGCATCAATAAATATTCAGACCCGTGAAATTGAGAATGAGCCCTTTGCAGAGATAAATTCATCGGCCGGATCATTCGGTACCTTCAAGAATAATATTACAGCCGGAACCGGTTTGCTGAAGGAGAGATTTGCCTTCCAGATGCGCTATTCTGACCTCAGAAGCAATGGGTTTATTGAACGGACCGGATCGAAGCACAATTCTGCATACATGAGCGTGCTTTACAGGACAGGTAAATCGCTTCTTAGAGCGAACATAATCCTTGGGAAGGAACAAACCGGTATAGGATGGTGGGGTGTACCGGAAGAAATGCTGAGTACAGACAGACGATATAATCCGGCCGGGGAATACACTGATGAGAACGGCCTCACCAGATACTATGACAATGAAACCGATAATTACACACAGAATCATTTCCAGCTGATATTCAGCCGGAAACTGGATACTGCTCTTTCTCTTCATTCCGCTTTCCACTATACAATGGGGAAAGGTTATTACGAGGAATTCAGGGAAGATGAGCCTTTTGGCAAATACGGACTTGTTCCGGTTACGGCCGGGAGCGAAACTATATGGGAAACCGATCTGATTCGCAGGAAATGGATGGCGAACCACTTCTATGGGATCGTATATTCTCTTAATTACAGGAAAGAAAGAGTTGATGCCAGTATCGGGGGAGGATTAAATCTCTATTCGGGCGATCATTACGGTAAAATTATATGGATGAGATACCCTGGATCAACCGAAAGAGACTACCAGTGGTACTTCAACAATGGTGAAAAGGGAGAGATAAGCATTTATGGAAAAATGAACTGGTCGGTCACTGAGAAGCTTTCTGCATACGGGGATCTTCAATACAGGTATATTAAGTACAATCTTGAAGGCGCCGATGATGATCTGAAAAATATAGGTCAGGAGCACATGTTCAGTTTCTTCAATCCAAAGGCAGGTGTATTTCTTTCAATTGCCTCAAATCAGGAGGCATATCTATCATTTTCAGTTGCAAACAGGGAACCGACCCGAACCGATTTCAAGGAGGCTTCAGGTGATAATATGGCAACCCCAAAATCAGAAAGGCTTTTAGATACTGAACTCGGTTACAGACTGAGATTTGCTAAAAGTTCATTTGCCCTTAACCTTTATGGCATGATTTACCGTGACCAGCTTGTTCCTACCGGTGAGTTGAGTAATGTCGGATACCCCATAATGACAAATGTCGAAAAAAGTTACAGGGCAGGAGCAGAGATAATTGCAGGATTTATTCCTGCTGATTTCTTAGGATGGGATTTCACCCTGACCCTGAGCAGGAATAAGATAATTGATTTTACGGAACACTATATTGATTATAATACGGACGACTGGTCATCGGAGTACAAAAGCAGGAAGGTAGGAACATCAGATATCGCCTACTCTCCCTCGCTGACCGGCAGCAGTGATATTTCCATAAGGATAATTCCCCGGATCAGACTTCATTTCATCAGCAAGTATGTGGGCAGTCAATATTTCGACAATACAATGGACAGCAAAAGGATGCTCGATCCTTATTTCCACAATAACCTCATGATAGATATCGAACCTGGTACAAAGCATATAAGGGGTGCCAGCATCCAGCTCCTGGTGAACAACATATTCAATTCAGAGTACGAAAGCAATGCCTATGGCGGAAACTGGTACGAAGACGGAACCGAAAAAAGCTGGGCCTATTATTTCCCGCAGGCCAGGATCAATTTTATGGTGAAGCTCGGATTGAAATTCTGATAAAATGACAATGTCTGACTGGTTATCAAATAACTGGATCGAAATATTCGGTGCCATAACCGGAATAATCTATGTCTTTTTTGAAATAAGGCAGAACATCTGGCTGTGGCCGGTAGGTATAATAACATCCGCCGTTTACATAATCATCTTTTTTACAAGCAAGTTTTATGCTGACATGAGCCTGCAGGGGTATTACCTGGTGATTAGCTGTGTGGGGTGGGTGTGGTGGCTCAGGGGCGGAGGGCGGAAGGCGGAGGGCAAAGGGGCTGAAGCTTCCAGGCTCCCCTCCTCGGAGGGGTTGGGGGTGGGTAAGAATGGCTCAGAGCTCAGAGCTCATGGCAAAGAGGTTGAAGCTTCCAGGCTCCCCTCCCTGGAGGGGTTGGGGGTGGGTAATGGAGAGACTGAGGGACTAAGAGACGAAGAGACGAAGAGACTGAATGTGACAAGAATAACGCTCAAAACCGGCTTAATTCTTTCAGTGGTGGTCATACTGTTGTACTTTCTGATGTGGTTTGTTCTATCGAGGTTGACCGACTCGCCGGTTCCGGAATGGGATTCATTTATCACATCACTTTCGATCATTGCAACGTGGATGCTCGCCAGGAAGATCTATGAACACTGGTTTTTATGGATTGTCGTGAATTCGGTAGCGCTTATAATTTTTATGACAAGGGGGCTTTATCCCACTGCGGTCCTCTATCTGGTGTATTTTGTAATGTCGTTTGTCGGACTTAAAGTGTGGAGACGTTCCTTATAAAGTGTCGCATGTAACCTGGAGTGAGCTAAAGTTGATATGACTCTAAGTACTCTAGTCACTCCATACTCTAGTCACTTTATTCTATAATTCCTTTCCCTTCCATTATCGTAATATACCTGTCTGCAGTCACATTTTTATAAATCTCTTTTTTCCCTCCGGTCCAGAAAATTTCCAGAGTGTTTATTATTCCTTCATTTCCAAGGCCTATGTGGATCCTGGGATCATTATTGCAGAGGTAGCTTGTTGCCCATTGATTGACAAATACCTGCCTCTTATTGCCTGATGTTGCTATAACTTTGGCTGCAACAGCTGAAGCCGGACCTTTGCTGCCTTTAAGCGTCAGGCCAAGCCAGTGATTTGTGTTGCTTCCGTCGTTCCTTAGCAAAGCAGCGGTGGCTTTCAGATCTACATGCGAAACCACAATATCCATATCCCCGTCATTATCGTAATCCAATACTGCAAGGCCCCTGCCCGAACGCTTTTCTTTAAAATAATCCCCATGATTCTTCCCTGTGTCCCTGAAATGTCCTTTACCGTCATTCTCAAGAAGAAGGGGATATTGCAGGATCAGTTCCTCAGCAGTACCATTTGCAGACACTATATCAAGGTCCCCGTCATTGTCAAAATCAACAAATGCAGCTGACCAGGCTCCCTTTCCGGCCAGTGGTCCCTGAATGCCGCTTATTTCCGTGATATCCTCAAAGAATCCATTGCCCTTATTACGATAGAGAGCTCCATATTCAAGATCGACTACAAGAATGTCAATCAAACCGTCGCCGTCCACATCACCGATGGTTCCATGCATTGACCCGGACCCCTTGCCGTTGCTGTTTGCAGCAACACCGATCTCCACCCCGACTTCCCTGTATACTCCATTATCATTCCTGAACATGAAGTTAAGCTGATGGTCATTTGCCTGGAAAATATCAAGGTCACTGTCTTCATCATAATCAAACACTGTAAGTCCCATGCATTTGGAATCGGGATAAAAAAGGATGTTCTTTTGTGTGACATCAACGAATTTGCCATCGGCCCGTTGTTCGTAAAGCATTGTGGCCTGACCTTTATATTCCGATGGATGGGGCATGATGTCGGGGGCCGCGGGTGTAAAGTATTCCGGATCAAATGCCAGAAAATTTCCCACAAGGGCATCCAGTCTTCCGTCATTATTATGATCCCAGAACGAAACGCCGATGCTCCATTTTACAAATCCGTTAAGTTTTTCAGGGCCCCTGAGACCTGTTTGATTAGTTATATCAGTAAATGTTCCGTTCCCATTGTTACGGTAGAAAACATTGGGGCCGTAATTGAGAAGAAAGAGGTCCTCATCGCCGTCGTTGTCATAATCGATTGCTCCGGCCGCCATGCTCCAGTTGGTATCAACAATTCCTGCCTTCCCTGAAACTTCTGTGAATGTACCGTTCCCGTTGTTTTTGTACAGCCTGTCGGGGGTGTTGCTGAATTTATTTCCCTCCGGATCAGAAACACCTTCAATATAGGTTCCGTTCATCATGAACAGATCCATTAACCGGTCATTATTATAGTCAAATACGGTTATGCCCGACCCGCTGCTTTCAAGAATATTGACATATGAAAGGTCCCCGAATGTGTATTTGAAATCAATACCAGCCTGATTTGCTATATCCGTAAATATAATACTTTTTTGAGCCGATGATTGAATGGAAATACACATTATGAAAAGGCATAATAATAAGCTATTACCCATCTTGAATATAAAACCTCCTTTCTTATTTCCCCCAGGGGAGGGCCGAGCGTTAAGAAATTGCCCGGTGGGCAATTTTAGCGAAGGAGCCAGTCTGCAGGGGAGGACCTTCCCCCTTGTGGGAAGGTCAGGAAGGGGGTATTTAAGATATTTAATATGAATCATTTATATTCCGGATTTGAATTTCCCCGTATCGCATTTATATATTCATCTGCTGTAACGACTCTTGTATTATATACCATATTATATTTCTGCAGATCCGGATCATCGGGGTAGGTATCGCTTTCGGAAGGAGGATATCTTTTCATGCCATGGAAGGGGAGAGGCATTACAGTGTTGCCAAAAGCAGTATTTAAATCTCCGTCCTTTACCCAACCAACGCTCCGGATCAGGAAGTCCCTTTTCCATCCTTTGGTTAATTCCGGTAATTCGCCTGCATCGAATTTGACGGATGTTTCATCACCTGCATTTGTAATAACATACTTATTATCTGAATCTGTCAAAAGGGGAAGAACGTCACCGAACCGTGTATAATTTCCTGTCAGATCTCTCCATTTCGGTCCCTTTTCAACAACAGAGTAATCGAACCAGTGAGGGCCATAACGGCTGCCTTTCCTGAAAAGCTCCGAGAAACCCCTGAAGTGAAGGTCAGCGCCTGAAGGCCTGAGAATGCTCTTTACCATGGGTGCATCCGGTAAATTCTCAGCGAAAAAGATCTGGTCCCAATAGATCTCCATATTGGTCCTGATCCTGATGCGGTGATCTTTTGTGAGGAATTTACCTGAGAGATCGGCTATGATAGTTTTATCCTTTCCCATAGGAAATCCCAGGTTGTCAATCACGGTTTCCCATTCGCCTTTTTTGTTGATGACCTGAATAAGCGGAGGGGTAACTTTAATCTTATCCGATTGAGATACAGCGACATTGATGCTGGCATCGGTCGGAAATATCCATCCGGTCATGAACATAAACAAATTTCCTTTCCCGGCCACTTCTCCCGGATCGAGTATAAGATCCCTCATCTCGGTAATTCCCTGATATTTGTCTGATTTAAAGCCAGAAAGGTAATTGTCATCCCTGGCTGAGATAAATGATAAAACATCATTTCCATAAGTGTCAACCACTGAAACAGGTAACAGTTTTTCTGACACGCTGAATATTTTTAAACCGGGAAAAGGAGGCGGCCCAAACTGTTCCTGAACAAAAATATCGAGTGAATCGGGATGGTCGACTGCAACAAGCTCCAGTTTATCGATATATATTGTCTCCCAGAGTTCAGAAGTGACCTGAAGTGAATATACTCCATTAACCGGCTTTAAAAGTTCGCCGGGGATTTTTATATAATCATCCGATGCATCAGCAAATGCATAGGATGTTTCGCCTCCCATGATCCCTGTCGGCATCCCAAGTGCACTTCTCCAGAGTATATCCTTGACGAAAACATATTCTTCGCCGTTCCAGGTGTAGAGAAACGGACAAGACCCTTTGAGGGTTTGTTCCTCGATAAGCGCCTGGTCAGATTGCGGCATAAAAATGTTCTGGGGCACACCATTTGTCCATCTGATCCTGATGATATCGGCTCTTGAATTAGTCCCGATTCCAAAATGGATGTTCGGATCAGTCACAACCATTGTCTCATACAGATCTCCGGCTCGTATTTCAACTTTGGCCCCGATTCCGAAGTGATTATTTTTTGCACTGCCTGCTCTCAGACCCACCAGTTTCATTGTGATAAAATGGTTATTATTTCCCCCGTCATTGCGAAGAAGTAAAATGCCTCCTTCAAGACCTGAAATTACAGCATCAAGGTCCCCATCATCATTATAATCAAATATCGCGATCTGTTTTCCTGATTTTGCTTTAGCCGGAAACAGGTTGGAAACATCCGTAAAACTTCCTTTTCCATCGTTGTAAAACAGCCTGATTCCCCTTTCCTCTTTTTTCTGTGGTTCTCCAGCGACCATAAGATCGAGAAATCCGTCATTATTGAAATCCAGGAAAGAAGCATCATAAACATTTACGTTTTCAAGTGAAAGGAATATTTCATCTGTTCTCTCTTCTTTTTCAAAGGTGCCATTGCGCAGATTCCTTAAGAGTGTATGTTTCCCCCCGGTCACTGAACCGATAAACAGGTCGAGATAACCGTCATTATTGTAATCTCCTGCAGCAATTGAACCTGATCCTTCCAGACCAGTCAAACCGCATTCAGAAGCGATATCTTTAAAAACTCCCTGACGCTGATTTGAATAAAGGGAAGGTTCCGAGTTTTTATTTACAACAATAAAGTCGATGTCCTCATCATCATCAAAATCTCCAAAAGCAGCATCTGTGCTTATGATTTCACCAGTCTGGGGGCCAAGTTTGCCTGACTGGTCCTCAAAAGTTCCATCTGCATTATTCCTAAAAAGCAAGTTGGAGTAAGGTAGAATCTCAAACAGATCAAGATCCCCGTCATGGTCCATATCAAAGAACAATGCCATTTTCCCGCCGGTTTTGCTGCCAGCTTTTGCTTTAACAGTTACATCTTCAAATGTTCCCTTTCCCGTGTTCCTGTACAGGATATCACCGTTTTCTTTCATTATAAAAAGGTCGGGGAAACCGTCATTGTCATAATCAGCAAAAACGGCAGATGATTCATTACCGGAGTGTTTTAAGCCTGCTTCTTTTGCAACATCCGTATATTTTCCCATCTCATTATTCAACAGAAAATGTTTATATGACGAGGATACAGGATCGTAACTGCCGGCATAGAGATCAATATCACCATCGCCGTCATAATCACATTCTTCAATAAGTGCAGGATATTTTATTCCCTTATTACTCCCATTCTCCGACTTCGGAACAATATCCAGTCCGGCAGCGGAGGAGGCATTTGTGAACTTTATAATATCGAGAAGGGATACATTTTCTATTTTACGGGATGATGACTGCCTGTCGAAAGTGATAACAGGGAAGCCAATCAGTGATCCTCCCGGGCCTTTCAGATCCATTATTCCGGCCTGATAAGGTGAGGTAACCTTAAGATAATTATGGAAAATGGTAAACTGGATAATAGCATTTTCCCTCTCTTTGCTTCTCAATAAAGCCAGGGTTTTATTAAAGTATTCGACTGCCTCTTTCGGGAATTCAGGGAACTGTTTATTGATTATTTCCAGTTGTTCAAGTGCTTTGTCGAATTCTCCGTTCCGGATAAGAATATCAGTCAGATTGAGCCTGGGAACCAGGTTCGCGGGTGCTTTTTCAACCAGAATGCTGATATACTTTTCGCGTTGTTTACGGGAATTTTCGTCAGAAAGGGTTGAATACAATTCTGAAATCTCATAAAGTATTTTTACATGATCAGGGGCAAATTCAAGGGCGTTCTTAAGTTCTGCTATTGCCCTGTCCCGTTCATTGTTCATCTTGAAAACAGTGGCCAGGATGAGCCTTATATCGGGATCTTTCGGATCGATCTTTATTGCCTTGTCAAGTTCCTTTTCAGCTTCGGGATATCGGGCCATTCTTAAATATGTCAGGCCAAGATTTGCATAACCGAATTTCTCGTTTGGGGCAAGATCGATGAATTTCAGGAATTCCTCCTCAGCCTCCTCAAGCCTAAACTCTTCAAGATAGGCAAGTCCGAGTGTTTTAGTGGTAATAAGATCAGTCGATTTTTGCCTGAATCTCTCTCCGCTGTTCCTGCATCCCACAAATATTAAGATGAAGAGAACGGGCATTAAAATGAGGTATCTCTTTTTCATGCCATCAAAATTAACAAATAAAACTTAACAACCACCCGGGCATTGTCATTCCGAGCGTAAGCGAGGAATCTCATTCTTAAGAGT
>Ga0105106_10002669_pt1 | contig 12790 bp, 18 predicted proteins | sample PPLLaktember2015_5_FD_79109 | JGI IMG/M metagenome (GOLD analysis project Ga0105106, IMG submission 79109) | Freshwater sediment microbial communities from Prairie Pothole Lake near Jamestown, North Dakota, USA - PPLs Lake P8 Core (1) Depth... | ecosystem: Environmental > Aquatic > Freshwater >...
CCTACCGGCCGCGCTTCGGCGTGTAAACGGGGAAGCTCATCGGGTCGGTCCAGTACTTCTTGTCGGTCTTCACGTTCCTGGCTTTCTCTTTCATGGTCGTATCTCCTTGAGTGTTTGTGGACCCCGGGATCATCGGTACGTCTGCCGGGGATTCAGGAGGGGGTCCTCCCAGACCCGCTCGACTCTCTCGCCCAGCATGTTGATCCGGGGGTCGATATAGACCTTGCTGTTTTTTGCATTCTGGATCTTGATCACCATGGTCTTTGTTTCCTTTCGTTAACCTCAATATATAGTTTTTTCGTTTTTTGAAAATCGGCGGCAGTCTGAATCTGAGGTAGGAATGCCCGGTTACTGTTCGGCAGACGATGTCTGACAGGACCATAGGACATACACCTATGATACCGGACAGCCGTCAACTCACTGAACCGGACAACAGGCCATGTCAAGGCATCGCAGGGTCGCCTGGACTCGTAAGGGGTGATTCCAGGCTCCCCCCCTCTTGCCTTGTCCCCGGCCTCCTTCTTGATATTGTGTTCGTTTCGTTCACCCCCGATTGAACGTTTCTTTCAAAAAAGGGCCCCTTCGAAGGTTTCAGGGGGCGGGCCATGCTCGTCTGCTCGCCGTCATTTCCTTCATCGATTCGGTACCTTGCAAACTATCTCTCGCCCGTCTCCCGTCCTGGCACGGTCCTTTCTATAGGGTTGGGCAAGAAACAAAAACACCGAGGAGGACCTGACCATGAAAAAGACGCTTTCCACCCTGATTCTCACCGCAGCCGTTGTTCTGATCACCGCAACCTTCAGCTTTGCCGAATACGCCGCGGCCGGCGTCGGCAACTTCCCCTACTTCCACCTGGGGGCCCTGATTGTGGGTGGCATGACGATCGTTTCACTCAAGCAGAAATTTCAGAAGCTCTACCTGAGCGAGGCGGTTGGCAGCTTCGCGATGTATGCGGTGCTGGTGGCGCTGTTCACGAGCCCCGTGGCCGAAGCGGTGAAGAATCTGATCGGCTGACCCGAACATGAAAGGACGGAGCCTGCGACATCAGGCTCCGGGATTACCCATGAGAACCGGAATGACCGCATATAAAGGGAGCATCCTTTCCGACATCCTGGCTTTCAGCGCCTGGGGGTTCGTAATCGTTGCCGGCTCCCTTCTCTTCTTCCGCGTCGGGCTATTGATCGACGAGCAGCTCCGGACCGAGCCTTACTTCATGTTCGGACTGTTCTTCCTGGCCATCCTGTTGACCATCGGCAGGCTCTGGCAGAAGGCCTTCGAGGTGAAGGAGAGGCTGAAGTCCGGGCTCATCCCCGAGAACGAAAGGAAGGCGCTCAGCGATCTGAGCAATACGGGCATCTCCCTTGGCCGTCGTCAGTAACCGATCTGCCGGCCATCCAGGGCGGGCCATGAGATAGACCAGACCAGACGGGTCCTCCAATAATAAAACCCCCATTCCGGAAAAGCGACGGGATGGGGGTTTTATGGATGGATCGGCTTCGTGCCGCCGGGAACATGTGATGACCTTCCCAAGCTCCCCTGTGTCGCGAATGCTCCCGGATTCACGTGGTTTGCGCAGGTTTATTGGTGAGGTAGATTCCCGTAAGAACCACTGCCGCGCCGATGAGAAGCGACGCGTCGATGGTCTCCCCGAGCATGAAGAAGGACATGATGACGGCGCTGATAGGCACGAAGTTGATGAATACCGCCGACTTCGACGGGCCGATCTGCTTGATCCCTTCGTAGTACCAGACAAACCCGAGGCAGGTGCCGAAAAAGCCCAGGTACGCAATCGAGAGCCAGGCGGGCAGCGAGTAGCTTCCGAGGTTTCCCGCCATGCCCTCGAACAGTGCCGGCGGCAGCAGGGCCGCGGCGCCGAAGAGGCAGGCATAGGTCACCGCCGAGACGGGCAGCACATCCTTCATGACGACCTTGCCGATCAGCGAGTAGGACACCCAGCTCAGCACGCAGCCGAAGATGAGGATCTCCCCACGGCCGATCCCCCCCTGCAGGATGTCGGCAGGGTTGCCCCGCGAGATCACGTAGACGGCGCCGCTTACGGAGAGCACGATTCCAATGATCTTGACCAGGGTCAGTCGCTCTCCCCGGAACAGAAGCGCCGCAAAGAGCGAGATGAAGACGGGGTTCGAGGCCACGATGACCGACGCGCGGCTGGCCATCATGGTCTGCAGGCCCGTCAGAAAGAAGACGTTATAGAGAAAGACGCCCGTCATCCCCGAGAGGAAGACCAGGAGAAGCTGCTTCTTGCGCAGAGGCTGCAGCCTCCCCTCGAAGTGCCAGACCAGGGGGAACATGCACACCGAGGCCACGAGAAACCGCAGGAAGGACCCCGACCAGGGTTGCACCTCCTGGGCAAGGATGCGCCCTGCAATGAAGGTCCCGCCCCAGAATACGGCCGTGAGGAAGAGCTTGAAGTAGATCATCCGAGAAATTTCCCCGCAAGCCAGTAGAGGGCCATCCCCAAAACCACGGTGCCTCCCAGCGACCGCGTGCGCAGGGCGAACAGGAAGACAGGCACCGCCACGAGCAGATCGTTGTTCCACAGGGACAACTGCCTGGGTTCCCCGACCGTCACGAGGGAAGGAAGGATCAGGGCGCTCAGAATCGCCGCCGGGATCAGGTCGAGCCACTCCTCGAGCCAGCGTGGAAGCGTCCGCTGCGAAAGGGCGAAGAGCGGCGCCCAGCGGGGAATGTAGGTCACGATGCCCATCCCGAGGCAGAGGAGAATGTATTCCGGCTCTATCATCGGGGACCTTTCCCGCGTGCGATTCGAGGCCATCGCCTCCGGATGTACAGTCCCGCCGTTGCCGCGATCACCGAGGCCGTAACGATGTAGCTGTTTCCGGGGATGACGAGAGAAATGATGACCGCTGCCGCGCTGGCGATAAGTCCCGTCAGGACATAAAGCCTCCCGCGCAGCTGGTAGACGAGAAGGCACAGAAACATGCCCATGAGCGCGTAGTCGATCCCGAAGGCGTGGGCCGGGATGAGCGCCCCGCCCAGGCCGCCGATGACGGTGCTTGCCACCCAGAAGGCATTGGTGACGTGGTTGACGGTCAGCGCCCGCTTCCAGTCCCAGTTTCCCTCGCGGAACCGCACCAGGTTCAGGGCGAAGCTCTCGTCGGTGATCCCGTAGGCGAAGAGGGAAAGCCAGCGTTTGTGGAGCCCCTTCAGGTAAACGGAAATGGCGGAGCTCATGAGCAGGTGGCGCAGGTTGACGGTAAAGGCCGTGGCCACGATGGCCGCGATCCCCGCGCCTGTCCCCAGCATGGCCACGGCGATGAACTGGGCGCTTCCCGCGAAAACGAGCACCGACATGAGCCCGATCGCCAGCGGCGAAAGGCCCGCCTTCTGGGCGAGGACCCCGAAGGCAAGCCCGATGGGAATGTATCCCAGGCAGATGGGCCACGCGGCGCGGATGCCGTCTTTCAGGATGGAGGTTCTTTCTGCTGTCGTTGTCTTATCTGTCATATGCAAGATTGCGAAGTTAAGAAGCTATGAAGAGCGGAAGATCGGCGTGGATGGAGGATTCCATTTTTTTCTTGTCCGCTCTTCCTCGCTTCTGCTCTTCCGATCTTCACTGGCATGATGCTGCCAGGCGACTAAAAGGCAAGCAGCGGGATGCACCCCGGTCACTAGCCTACAGTTTGAACTCCGCCACGAGCGGTGTATGGTCCGAGGGCTTCTCGGCTTTCCTCGGCTCCAGATCGATATAGGCGTCAACCGACTTTTCCGCCAGCGGCGCCGTGGCCAGTATGTGATCCACACGCCAGCCCGACCCCCTCTCCAGCGACTTGGGTACCCGGTAATCGAAGAAGGAATACTGGTTGGGCTCGTTGGGGTGATGCTTGCGAAAGACGTCCACGAACCCCCAGGCCGTCACCCTGTCGAAGGCCTCCCAGACCTCGGGCGTAAAGTCCACGTGACCCAGGAGTCTCTTGGGGTTGTGCACGTCGATCTCCTCGCGGGCCACGTTGATGTCCCCGCACCACAGGATGGACTGGTCCGGCTTGTAGTGCCTGGCGAAGAACTTCCCGAGGCGCTTGAACCACTCGAGCTTGTAGGCGAACTTCGGGCTTTCCCGTTCGAACCCCTGGGGGACGTATGTGTTTACGATGGTTATCCCCGAAATGACGGCCCGAATGAGACGGTCCTCATCGGCGGGGCCCCCGTCGTCGAGGCCGAAGGCCACCTGGTCGGCCTTCTCCGAGGAGACGATGGCCACGCCGTTGTAGCTTTTGCCCCCCCGGTAGGCCACGTTCCACCCGGCAGCCTCGAAATCCTTTGCCGGGAACTTGGTATCCTCCGTCTTGGTTTCCTGGAGGCAGAGAACCGAGGGCCGGTTCTTCTCGAGCCAGGGAAGCACGATGGGAAGACGGCTGCGCACGGAGTTGACGTTGTACGTGGCGATCTTGAAGGCCTTCATGGTTCCCTCCTTGGCGGTCATGCGGTCCCGAGAGTACCACAGATTTTGGCTTATCAGGAAGAGCGAATTCTGCTAAGAATCAGGTCCGGGATCGGATGGGAGTCGATTTTGTCTAAGAGTCATTGCGAGCGACCGGAGGGAGCGCGGCAATCCCTGTAAAACGAGATCGCCACGTCGCTGCGCTCCTCGCGATGACAGTCTTTGTTCCTTGCCGGATTTGGACTGCAGTCAGAAGGGCAGGAGAACATGGGCAGGGAGATTTTTTCATGTCACAGGAAGTCTATCAGGCCATAATAGACCTTCTCCAGCGGATGGGGATTGCGTACGACGAGATCGAGCACGCACCCGTGGGCTCCTGCGAGGAGTCGCTCGCATTCCGCGGGCAGGCGGGCTGGAGCGGGGCGAGCAGCAAGTGCATTCTCCTCAAGGCCAAGGGGAAGTACTGCCTGCTGGTCACGACGGCCGAAAAGGAGATCAAGGCCCGGCTCTTCAAGAAGGAGTTCGGCACGAAGGACATCCGCTTTGCAAACCGGGAGGAGCTCATGGAAGTGACCGGATGCGACCCCGGCTCGGTGCCCCCCTTCGGACACCGGGACCCGTCGCTTCCGTTCTATCTGGACGAGAATATTCTGCGGGCCGAGCACTTCATGTTCAACCCCGCCATCCCCACGAAGAGCTTCCGGATCCGAACCGGGGATCTCCAGCGGATCTACGCCTCCATCCCCAACCCTGCCAGCACCTTCGGCGAGGACGAGGAGGAGCGCTTCGTGATCCGGAAATGGGAGAAGTCCGCATGAATCAGGATAAACCGGAGTATGGTCTTCTGGGACCCGAACCGATGACGGTCCTTACGGATGTTCTCCTGGCGGCAGCGGCCGTCTTCGGCGGCGTTAAGATTTACGGCGTCTCCGCCGCCCCTGTGCACCTTTATTTCTCGCTGTCATTCTTCCTGATCGCCCTGGGCACGCTGGCCGGGGCGACGATCCATGCCATACGGCACACCTCCCGGGTATCCCGGGTGCCGCTCCTGTGGCGCATCACGGGGATCGCCGTCGGCACCTCTGTGACGGCCATGCTGGCCGCGACCTTTTACCACATCCTTCCCGCAGACTATGCCGACCTGCTCCGGTGGACCGTCCTGGGCCTCTCGATCATTTACGCCGCCTACATCTGGCGGGATTACCGCTTCCAAAACGTCATCGTCTTCTACTCCATCTGCATGGCTTTCATCCTCGGGGCCATGGCGTTAAACTATGTCTCGACGGGATCGCCGGGGGCGAAGCTCATCGTCGTCGGGATCCTCATCAGCTTCGGCGCCGCCGCCGTCCAGCGAAGCGGGTTCAAGCTGGCGCGGCACTTTAACCACAACGACATCTATCATTTGATCCAGCTGATTGGACTGTACTTCTTTTACAAGGGGGCTCTCCTGCTGTAGGCCGCTGCGCGGCCGGGACCAGGGACCAGGGTATAGGGTAAAGGGTAAAGGGGAAGAACCCGTTGATCGCCGCCCGAAGCCCGAATCCCGTCTTCCAGCCGCTTCTTGCATTTTCCTCATTTCTTCCTACACATCAAGCACTTAACCTCTTCCTGCTGCCCAACTTGACAAGTCAAAAATCTGTTTTAATTTATCGTCGAAATGCCCAATGGGGGTGTCGGCAAACGGGCCCCCATGACAAACAACACTTGAAAGGAGGTTGCATCAAGATGGTCTGGCCGGAATTAGGTCGGTACGGGAGGGTCTGGAGCCCCTGGCGGGAGATGGAGCGGCTGCAGCAGGACATGAACCGTATTCTCTCGAGAGAGAGCACGCCTTACTCCACCACGTTTCCCGCGGTCAACATCTGGGCTTCCGATCAGGATGTCATCGTCACAGCCGAGGTTCCCGGGGTCGATCCGGCAAATCTCGATATCACGGTCGCCGAGAATGTTCTCAAGCTGACCGGTGCGAGAAAGCCGGAAGAGCTGAAACCGGGGGAGGTTTCCCATCGCCTGGAGCGCGTAAGCGGCGAGTTTGCACGCACCTTCCGTCTGCCCTTTGCCGTGGACTCAGGCAAGGTGGACGCGAGCTGTGAAAAAGGGATTCTGAAGGTCCGGCTGCCGCGCGCAGAGGCGGACAAACCCAAGAAGATCGCGATCAAATCGCAGAAGTGATGAAAGGAGGCAAACCTCATGGCAGAAAAAGAGATGCAGAAGCGTGAGGCTTCCTCGCCCGTCGAAACGGAGAGGACCACAGCCAGAAAGGTCTTCATCCCCCGCGTGGATATCTGCGAGACGAAGGATGCTATCGTCCTGCTTGCGGATATGCCCGGCGTGGATGAGAAGTCGATCGATATCACCCTCGAGAAAAGCGTGTTGACCCTCCTGGGCAGGGTAGAGCCGGAAACCTATGAAGGGTACCGCTCCGCCTATGTGGAATACGAGGCCGGCGACTACGAGAGGGCATTCACCCTGTCCGACGAGATCGACCGCGACCGGATCGAGGCATCGGTGAAAAACGGGGTCCTGAGACTCACCCTCCCGAAGGCGGAGCCCGTGAAGCTCAGGAAGATCAACGTGAAGTCAGCATAAATCCTGCAAAGGAGGCACACCATGGCAGGCAAGATCAAGGAACTGGTTCCGGCGGGACAGGGGAAAGAAACCCCGCCCGCGAGACGTGAGGAAGAATACCCCCTCTTCTCCCTCCAGAGGGACGTCAACCGGCTCTTCGAGGATTTCTTCCGGGGCTTTGACCTGAGGCCCCTCCGGATGGCCGAGGAGAAGTGGGGCGGGTTCAGCCCGAAGATGGACCTGGAGGAAACGGAAAAGGAGTACCGCATCACGGCCGAGCTCCCCGGGATGGAGGAAAAGGACGTGGAGGTCCTCCTGATGGGCAACGCGATTACCCTCAAGGGGGAAAAGAAAGAGGAAAAAGAGGAGAAGGGCAAGAGCTTCTACCACATGGAACGCTCCTACGGGTCCTTTCAGCGAACGGTCCCGCTGCCCGAGGGGATCGACGTGAACAAGGTCGACGCCGATTTCAAGAACGGTGTCCTTACCGTCAAGCTCCCCAAGACGGTGGAGACAAAAACTAAAAGCAGGAAGGTGCCCATCAAGGGCGGGAAGAAGTAATCAAAAGGCCGGTCGCACAACCGGCCTTTTTCGTGGTTCGTGATCCGTGGCTGGTGACTTGTGAAAGACGGCCCTGTCGCCTGTAGCCTGCAGCTTGATCAGGCACACAGCATGAAGCAGGTGCGTGCGTTACCTTGATGCCTCATCCGTCCGGAAGCTTGATGACCATCAGGTCCTCGGCCAGGGTGAGAGGGCCCTGCCAGGTTTTGCGGCACTGGGCTTCGATATCTGCTCCGTCGCACTCGGGGTAGAAGTGGGTGAGAACGAGCCGCTTCACGCCCGCCCTTGCCGCCGCCTCTCCCGCCTCTGAAGGGGTCAGGTGCCCGGGCACCTTCATCCCGTCCGGCACGGAGCACTCGCAAATAAAGAGATCTACATCCCTGGCAAGCTTCACCAGGCCGTCGCAGAGATCCGTGTCTCCCGAATAGGCCACCGAGATACCGCCCGGTACCTCGACGCGGTAGCCGATACTGCTTTCGATGTGTACCACCGGCCGCGAGCGAATGGCCATTTGCCCGGCCGCGAAGGCATCCGGCTTCCGGTTGTCCAGCTCCCTCAGGGAGAACAGGTCCTCGGGAAGGACGATCCAGTTGCCGTACACAGCGGTGAGCCCGTCGAAGAACTTCCGCAGGCCCCTGGCGCCGGCCAGGGTGAAGGGGCGGCGCCTGCGGTACGTCTCGGGGTACTTGGTGGCAAAGAGGAAAGACACCAGCTCGCCCGAGTGATCGGGGTGCAGGTGGGAGAGCAGGAGCACGTCGATCTCATGGATCGTCGTCCCCGCCTCGAGAAGCCTGCGCATCGTGCCGGGGCCGATGTCGAAGAGGAGCTTCTGTCCCGCCGCCTCGAGAAGGAAGGAGCAGGTGCTTCGCGCGAGCGACGGCACGATGGTGCCTGATCCCAGAATCGTTACGGTGACCGTTTCAGACATTGAGAGCATCTGATCCTTTCTGCTTTCACCCTCCCCTTTGTCCCCTCCCGTCAAGGGAGGGGAACGTAATAAAAGAGGCGAATGGGATTATCGGCTGCTTGTTGTCTGTAGCCTGCAGCCTGTAGCCTGTGGACTTCAACTTCATCCCGAAATGATCTTCACACAGACCTGCCGGGTCCTGGGCCCGTCGAATTCGCAGAAAAAGATCGACTGCCAGGTCCCGAGGACGAGGCTGCCCCCCTCCACGAGCACCGTTTCCGAAGCTCCGAAAAGTGATGCCTTGATGTGGGCCGCCGAGTTGCCCTCGCTGTGCAGGTAGTCCCCGCGCAGGGGGATCGTCTTGTCGAGCTGTGCCAGGATGTCCCTGGGCACGTCGGGGTCGGCGTTTTCGTTGATCGTCACGGCGGCCGTCGTGTGGGGCACAAAGACAAAGCAGATGCCGCTCTCGATCCTGCTTTCCCTGAGGATTGACCGGACCTGGGCCGTGATGTCGATCATCTGGCTGCGCGCCTGTGTCTTGACGGAAAATTGTCTCATTGCCGCCCCTCCCGGTTTCATGAAAACGATTGCACGCGCATTCTCCGCAGCTTGCTGCGGGGTAAGCGAGCATAATAACAACTAACCCATTTCCTTAAGTTTCTAAATTCCTAGCACCTTGGTGCGAGGAATTTTAATCCGTTGCCCGGCCATTTAACCCCGGCGGCTCATCCGCTGCTTCCCCCGGGCCCTTTTCTCCATAGCAGATTTGACGGACGCCTGCCATGCAAATTCGCCGGAAGTGCCTGTAACAATGCCCCTTTCCCTGTTATCTTCCCCTGTTCGCTTCCCGGGTAACCGTACCCATCGGGTCAGGCTGGCCATCGTGACGGACAGGGCATCAAGGCGGCGCAGCGCGAGGGCCCCGTTCGCGGGGTAAGTGTTTGTTTTGTGGCACATATTGTGCAAACGTTGCGTTGGTTGCTGCTGCCTAAAAAAGCTTGACAAACCGGCTGAAATAGATAATGGTTTCAAGGGGTTTTCTTTTCTTGTGTAACTGTTTATTATCATTCGTGATTTTCGGTCATTTTCGGGAAACCAGCTCCCGGTCAGTGTTTCACGGGATTCTACTCCTGTGACAACAGAATGCCAGAAGTGATGCCCGATTCCGGACAACCGGGACTTTTTTTACAAGAAGGTGAGCATGGCCTCCAATCGAGAGATTTCTTCCACGGAAAAGCTTCTCAACGTCATCCGGGGCAAGGCGAAGACGGCTTCCGATGAAGAGCCCTCCTACAAGCCTGTCGTGCCGAAGAAAAAGGCAAAGTCCTTTTCGTCACTGACCCCCACCTTCCAGCGGCCGGTGACGGTCGGTGTCGACATCGGCCACCAGGCCCTGCAGATGGTAAAAGTGGAGGAAGTGGCCGCCGATCAGTGGAAGCTCGTCGACTTCCGCCTGGTACCCATTCCGGCCACGACGGCCCGGGGTTCCCACGAGTTCACCGGCTTCCTGAAATCCGAGCTGGGAAAATTCTGCGGGACGGCCAAGGGGATCCAGATCTGGAACCTCATGTCCTCGTCCAAGGTGGACGTCCGTTTCATCAAGATCCCCAAAGTTCCCCGGAAGCAGCTCGAGAACGCCGTCTACTGGACGGCCAAGCGGGAGCTTTCCTTCGAGGACATGGACACGATCCTCGATTTCGAGGTCCAGTCCGATCTGGTGGAGCAGGGGGTCAAGAAGACCTCCGTCATGGTCTACATGGCTCCGCGCCGCGAGGTGGAGTCCGTCGTCGAGCTCTTTGCCGACGCCGGCTATCAGCTGAGCGGCCTCGCCATCGCCCCCTTTGCCATCCAGAACCTCTTCCGGACCAAGTGGATGCCGACCTACGGCGAGACCCTGGCGAGTCTCTACCTCGGCCGCGAAGGGGCCCGCATCGACATTTACTCCAGGGGGAGCCTCATCATGACCCGGGACATCAAGACGGGCATGAACAGCATGGTGGAATCCCTCGTGGAGAGCTACATCGACCGCAAGCGCCCCTCGACGAGGGACATGCGATGGAGCGGTGCGGCGCCGGTGGATTTCACCATCACACCCACGCAGGCCCAGAAACTCATCATGAGCCTCGACCCCGACGCGCCGGCCCTGACCCCCGATGACGCCGGGCATGATCTTTCGGAAGAGGACATTTTCGACATGGTCCGCCCCGCCCTGGACCGCCTCGTTCGCCAGGTGGAGCGCACCTTTGCCAATCTGGGCGGGGAAAAGGTGCACCGGGTCTACCTCTCGGGAGTCATAAACGCCTACCGGCCTCTCATCGAATACATCGGGGACCAACTCGGCACCGAAAGCGGGGTGATGAACCCGCTGGATCCTTCCATCCCCTTCATCTCGGGACTCACGACGCCTGCCACGGCCTCCGAGAAGGCCTCCCTCGTTGCGGCGGTAGGCCTTGCCCTTTCGGACAACACGAGGACCCCCAACCTGCTGTTCACCTACAAGGCAAAGGAGAAAATGGCCACGGTGAGCCGGGTGAACCGGATCATCCTGTTCGCTCTGGCCGGCATCATCATCACGGGGCTAACGGTCTTTGCATGGCAGGAGCGCATCGCCTCGACGAAAAAAGCAACCGTCTCCGATCTTAACCAGCAGCTCTCGTCGCTCAACCTGATGGTCGACACGAAGCTGATCCTCCAGATGGCGGCCAAGGACCGTGAGGAGCGGCGACTGAAGAAAGATTACGGCGACCGGTATTTCGGGATGGCCCTCATCAGCGAACTCTCCGCTATGACACCCGAGAACGTCCGCTTCCTGAAGCTCAAGAGCACCCTCGGCCGGCCGGAACAAAAGGCCGCGGCGGGAACCAAGGCCGTCGAGAAAGGAAGCACGCCGGCGAAGCCTGCCGAGGCCGGAGTGAAGACCCTGGAGATCGACGGGATCGTCATGGGAGAGCGGAACATGCTCGACGGGTATCTCTCGAGCTATGTGCTCAAGCTGAAAGGGTCGCCCCTTGTCAGGGAAGCTACGGTCCAGAAGAGCGTCATCGAGGCGCTGCAGCAGAACAAGGCCGAGGGCGAAGTCCTGCACTTCGTCCTGAACCTAAAGCTCCAGTAGGATCAACCATGGAACTGAAAAAGCAATTTCCCTTTGCGACGCGAAGCCTGACGCTCCTGGTCATCGGCGTGGGCCTCATCCTGATTCTCGTGTACATCGGATTTTACAACTACCGGAGCATCGCCAAGCTGGACACGGAGATCAACGAGCTCAACACGAAGATCAATACCCACCAGAGCTATGCTCCCATGACCAAGCAGCTCTTCGAGCGGATGAAGGTCAAGGCGCAGCGAAACCTCCCGTTGCCTGCGAAGACGAAACTCTCCGGGGAGCAGAAGGACCGGATTTCCATCCTTTTCAAGGACATGGCCCAGAAAGCGAAGATGGAACTCGTCTCCGTGAGCCCCGACATCAACACCCTCGTCGGGGGCTCCGCCGCCATGCTGGTCCACGCAACCCTGAAAGGGGACTATTACAACTTCCGGAATTTCCTGATCGAGCTGGGCGACAGGCCCTTTCTCGAAAAGGTCGAGGAGATCGAGATCCAGCAGGTGCCCGGGACCAAGGAGTTCCGGCTCAAGGTGTGGCTCGTCGTCGGCTGAACGGCCGATGCCGGCTCGGGCCTGCTCAACAAGAGGAAGGACTGAATGAGCAAGCGTGAAAAAATCATCGTCGGCGTCATGGTCTTTTCGATCCTGTTTGCCCTCGTCTACTTCCTGTCGCCCGCCATCACGGGGCAGGGGGCCAAACCGGCTGAGCAGTATACGGGGTCGGAAAAGATCATCCAGGAAATCGCCGCGGAACTCAAGAAGGTGGCCTCATCGCCCAACGAAAATTATGTGATTGCCAGGGCGGAAGCGGCCTGGGCGAAAGACCCCTTCTACAAGAAGGTCCTGCCGGTTGCGGCGAAGGCGGGACCGGGGGGCGCGGGCGCCCAGGACATCGTCTACTCGGGATTTGTCGACATGGGCGAGAAGAAGCTCGCCATCATCAACGGGAACACATACCGGGTCGGCGAAAAGCTCGACTTCGGCAGCTCCTTCTATCTCATGAGCGTGGAGCCCTCCCGGGCGGTGATTGCCGACCGGCAGAACCAGAGGAACATCGTCATCAAACTGAAGGACGAATCATTCTAGAGGAGACAGGCCTTGAAACCCAGAGCCCTTTACCGATGGATGTGCTGGTTTTTCATTCCTGTGATCGGTCTTTCGCTGGCAGGCTGCGCGAAAGACCTCAAACAGGTGAAGGACCCCTTCTTTGAAAAATGGAGCACCATGGC
>Ga0105106_10002670_pt1 | contig 12789 bp, 7 predicted proteins | sample PPLLaktember2015_5_FD_79109 | JGI IMG/M metagenome (GOLD analysis project Ga0105106, IMG submission 79109) | Freshwater sediment microbial communities from Prairie Pothole Lake near Jamestown, North Dakota, USA - PPLs Lake P8 Core (1) Depth... | ecosystem: Environmental > Aquatic > Freshwater >...
CTCCATGGTTATTGTGTCCGTGATGGTAGCGACATTGCTGGGATTGCCGGGACCGCTGGTGGAGTCACGCGAGGCAGGCATCTACCGCAGCTTCAAGATCAACGGCGTGCCGGCGCTATCCATCCTGTCCATTCCTGCCCTGAGCACCGCCATCCATGCCCTGATCGTGTCGCTGATCATCGCCGTCACCGCCGCGCCGCTCTTCAAGGGAGAGACGCCTCAATCCTGGGGCATTTTCATCCTGTTGACTCTGTTGATCGCCTTTACCTACGGCGGACTGGGTATGCTGATTGGAGTGGTCTCCAAGAACTCACGCTCTACGGTGCTGTGGTCACAGCTCATCTTCCTGCCCTCCATGTTGCTGAGCGGGTTGATGATGCCACTGTCATTCATCCCCGAATCGATCCGACCTATTTCCGGGTTGCTGCCCACCACCTACGCCATCGAAGCCATGTTGGGGCTGGCTTTCGGGAAAGAAACCATCCTGGATCCGCAGGTCTCGGCGCTCGTGCTAGCAGCCACCGGGGTGCTGGCGGTCTCCCTGGCGATATTCTTGTTCGATTGGGATGCACATAACAGCACGCGCCGCGGCAGTCCGCTGCTGGCGCTGCTCGTATTGCTACCGCTGGTGGCAGGCATTCTGTTGGCGTGAAGGTTTTATTTTCGGTTTTTTCTTAGTACGTAGGTGATGTTGCGGTTAAATCTTTGATCACAAAATATAGAGCGGCAGAAATACAGAGCCGCCCCGGCGGGGCGGCTCTGCGACATTCATCCGTAGCCCGGGATTCTATCCCGGGGGTACGGCGGCAGGATAGAATCCTGCCCTACGTGGCGATGTAACGATGTAGAGACATAGCATGCTACGTCTCTACGGCCCAACCGTGTACGTCTGCGGAAGCAAGGGCAGGTAGACCGCACTCGGGTTTACCAGGACCGTCAGGGTGTAGCTGGCGGTGAAGCCGCACTCATCCGTCACCAGCAGCTGCACCGGGTAGCTGCCAGGAGCAGAGTAGGCATGCTCGGCTGTGCTACCGTTGCCGGTCGCCTCATCGCCAAAGTCCCAGGCGTAGCTTAGCGGGGTGCCGTCCGTGGTCGCGGTGGCAGTGAAAACGACAACCTGCCCAGGCCGGACGGCGACCGCCGAGGCCTGGAAGGTGGCCTGGATATCCGGCGCCAGGGTGGTGAAGCCCACCGGCGCGCCGTCCATCGCGGTCACCCCTTCGGCGCTGCTTGCCACGCCGTACTCCTGGTTAACCACCTCTATCCCTGTCTGGCAGGTCAGGCTGCCGGTGATCCAGCCGGTGATTGTGGCCCCTGCGTCCAGGCTGGCGATATCCCAGCTCACCTCCCCGGCTGCAAAGCTGCCATCCGAGCCGCCGAAGGTCACGGCCTCTGGGAGCGTGTCCACCAGGACCACGTCCGTGGCGGGCAAGCTGCCAACGTTCGCCAGGCTCAGGTCATAACGCAGCGGCATGCCCGCCACCTGGCTGCTCTGGAAGGTCTTGCTGACCTCGAACGCGGGCGCCAGCACGGTCACCGGCAGCTCGAAGACGTTGTTCTCCCAGTTCGGCTCCACGTCGGTGGGGCTGTCGCCGTAAGCCTTGATCGTGTTAATGAGCACCTCGCCGCCTTGCACGTCCTCGTCGAGCTGGACAGTCAGGTTGAACTCGTAAGACGAATTGCTCCACATCGTCCACGCACCCCACACGATGGTATTGCCGTCGACCAGCTCCGGAACCCAGGGATCGTCAGTGATCCAGGTGGAAGTGATAAAAGTCATACCTGCCGGCAGGGTCTCGGTGATGTGGCTGCCGTAGCTCCAGTTACTATCCCACGGCGATTGGTTGGCGTTGCCAAAGCGCACCCGGAAGGTGATCTGCTCGCCCGGTTTGGGCTCGCCCTGGGTCAGCCACTTCTCGATGAACACGTCCGGCCCGGTCATCGCCGTCACCTGGTCGTAGTTATCCTCCGGATAAACGTCCCCTTCCAGCGGGGCGTCCACCTGGTTGGGGAAGAGCAATCCCTGCTGCCCGACCAGATCGCCGTCCACGTCCAGGTGGAAGCCGACGCTGGCGGTCTCGCCGGGGTTGAGCCAGTCCACCCAGAAGGCAAGCTGCCGGTTATCGATATCTTCCGTGGCGGTGATCCACGGCCCGTGGTTCACCCACCAATCCGCCAGGGTTGTCCCTTCGGGGTAGGTGTCAGTGATCCAGACGTCGTCCAGCGGAGTGGTGCCACGGTTCGCAATGCGGATCTCGTACCACAGCCGGCCCTCGCCTTCCCATTGGTAGTTTTGCTTGTTCACCCACAGGTTTGGCCCATAGTCATTGAGCGGGTCCACCCAGGTGATTCGGTTATCATCGTAACGGTCTTCCACCGGCAGGCGATTGATCTCCACCGTATGGGTGAGCAGGGTTCCCGCCGGGGCATCATCATCAATCTGCAAGATCACCTGCACGTTTTGCCAGGCGCCGTTAGCCATCGGACCGGCATCCCACACCAGGTAATCCTCGGTGACTACGTCGGGCGGGTAGTCCACTTCGCCGTAGGGCGTCCCGGCAGAAGCCCGCACGAAGGAGGTGTGCTCCGGCAGGGTGCTGGTCACCACCACCTGGTCTGCCGGCTGGTTGCCTTGATTGGAAAAGTTGAAGGAGTAATTGATCTCGCCGCCCGACACAAACTGGCCACTCACCCAGTCCTTCCTTACCGTCAGGTTTTCATGCGGCCAGCCGACCGCATGCTCATAAGTGGCGGTGTTGTTTTCCGGGCTGACATCCCCGCTGGTGGTAACCGTAGCAGTGTTGAGGAGGGGCATATCCGGCCAGGCGTCTGCATCCAGGCCCACCTGCAGGTAGACCTCGCCGCACCAGCCACCGGGAGCGCTCGGGCGGGTGACCACCAGCTCGTGAGCGCCGCTGGAGACCACCTCCCAGCCCAGGTGCTGCCCCCACCAGTCTTGCAGGGTGGTGGAGAGCGGCAGGGTATCGGTCAGGGTGACCGGCAGGCTGCCGGCGGCATTTTCGTTATAGTTGCAAACGTTGACGGCATATACAAAGCTGGAGCCAGGCACGGGGTCGCCGGTCCAGGCCGATTTACCGAGCGAGAGATCGGGTGTGTAAGCCACCACCTGGTCCTCCCAGTGGCTGTAGCGCGCCCCCTGGTCGCTCTGGTAGTAGGCCATATTGCTGCCGATCTCGAAATCGGCGGCAACCGTCTCGTCTTGGGCAGCGTCCACCTGGACGAAGACCTCGAAGCGAGTCTGGTACGAGCTGGGCTGGAAAGGCGCTGGGAGCTGCCAGACCAGCGGGCTGCCGGGCGTGCCGTCGCCGCTGTGCGGCAGGCCGGAGGTATCGCCCAGGTAAGTCAGGCCGTCTTGCAAGACCCCCGTGATAGAAGCGCCGTCATCAGGCAAATCTCCGCTGTTCTGGTAGCCCACCCACAGCACCGTATTGCCGCCCGCTGCCGGCCGCCCCTGGCCCCAGGCCCAGACGCGCAGCTCGGGCGCCGGGTCACGCCAGACGTTGTACACCCAGTTGCCAGCTGGCTCGCGGTAGCCGACGCCAACATCCTGCCCAGGGAGCAGGTCCCAACCCAGGTCGGCGAAGTCGCAAGCATAGCTGCCACCGTCCGGGTCAACCGTAAAGCCAGCGCCTACCCCATTATCCACCCACACGCTGCAATCCCCCTGCAGCGGGTCGGTGAACCAGGGGGCGTTCACGATGCCAGAGACGGTGTCGCCATTCACATCCAGGTCGCCGGTGATCTCGCCGATCTGTACCGCGGCATCCAGCCTGCCATCATCGGCGGTGGCGTAGACCCAATCCGACTCCTGCAGGTCAGGCTGCGCCGGGGTCCAGATCAGGTTGTAGCCGGTGGAGAAACCGCTGCGGTCGCCCCACCACGGGATCGGCTCAGAGACGCCGCTGGCGGTAGCTTTGACATCCCCGGTGGCGTTGGTGAGGGTGATCCAGATAGTATGCCCGGCTTCGTACTCGCCCTCTACCCAATCGTGGGCGTAGTTGACGCGGATGGTGGGGGTCTCAAAGATGTTGATGACGGTATCGCCGTCCGGCTCAATATAACGCACGGCTACCGATTGCCCGGGCTGCAAATCCCAGCCCACGCTGCTGAAATCGCACGAGTAGCTGCCGCCATCCGGGTCCAGATCGGTGAACTCGATGCCGTCCGGGCCGTTCTCCACCCACACCTCGCAGCGTCCAGAGATCAGGTCTGGGGCAAGCCACGGGGCGTGAATACTACCCTCGATTGTGTCCGCATCGACGTCCAGCGTTCCTTCAATGCTGCCGACCGGATCGACGGTTGTGGCCAGGCCGGCTGCCTCTGCCTCGACCGTATCGCCCGGGGCGATATCCGGTTGCCCGGGATCCCAGGACCACTGGTGGGTGCCGAACCAGCCGTCCCCGTTTGCCTCTCCACTCAGGGTGGCTTTGACGCCCCCCGCATCCGAGACGGTGATGACCAGGGTGGCGTAAGGCACGGTGAAGGCCTCTACCCAGTCGTGGGCGTAGTTGACGTCCACATACAGACTGGCGCCAGGCAACAGCACCGGCTCGCTAAGAAAGCGCGGCCAGTCGGTGCCGTCCGGCGAGGTGACGTAGCCGATGCGCCCGTTGCTGGAGTACCACATGTGATACTGGCTGCCGTCGAATAGCACGGCCTGGTTGCCCACAGCGCCATCATCCCACTGTCCCGGGTCAGGCTCGAAGACCGGGTTGGCGGGGTGCTTGGTCCAATTGATTCCGTCCGGCGAGGTGGCGTAGCCGATGCGGCGGATATTGCTGCTATCATACGAGCTGTACCACAGCTTGAATGTGGCGCCGTCCAGGATGACCACCGGGTCGATCGTGTGAATCTGATCCCAATCGCCGGGGCCGCCAGCAAGCAAGACCGGGTCGGTCTGCACGCGTGTCCAGGTAAGCCCGTCGGGCGAAGTCGCCGCCCCGATCTGGCATATCCCGATGTCGTTATTGCACCCGCCGTAAAACATCCAGTAGGTGCCGCCGCCATCCAGGAGGACATACGGGTCTTCCAGGCCATCCCGGTCGAAGGTGCCGTCCACGCCGCTCGGCTCAAAAGCCGGGCTGGGGTCCACCGTCCAATCCAGCCCATCGCTGGAGACGGCGCGGTAGATGGCGCTTCCATCGATGTGAAACCACATCTTGTAGTCGGCGGGGCCTTCCTGGAGAACTCCCGCCTCAATCCCCCCCGGGATTACGGGATTAAGCGGCGATCTCGTCCAGCTGACCCCATCCGCAGAGCTGGCCTCCCCCAGGCTATAGCCGTTTGGCCCGCCCCCGGTGTACCACATGCGCAGCTGCCCGCTGTCTGTGATGACAACCGGCGCGGCGACCCATTGGCTATCCCAGGCCCATTCCCCCGCCGGGGCACTGGGGCGGTTTACGCTGGCGGCAGACCTGCCGATGAAAAAAGGGTCATCCGCGGGCGGATCGACCCTTTGGGCTATCTGCATGATTTCTGGGTCAGGTGTAGCCACAGAAGCTGCAACAGAATCGGCAGCCATCAGGACAACCAGCACCACCCCCAGGGTCATCACGAGTATGCCCGGTATGATGCACAAACGTTTATTCATTTGAATTCCCTCCCAAATCTTGCACAAAATAGAATACGGTCGCGGTTAATTAAAGCTCGGTGGAAATGTCTATCGCTGTTTCTGCCTCCTTCGCCTTGCTCAGGGTTTTTGCCGCGAATCGGGTTGCCCAGCCTCATGATCAGCCCAGGCTGGCAACCGTTGTGCGATGCAATGATCAAATCCCTGTTATGAAATGATTATAGCAAGGATGGTTTTTGGATTACGTATCAGATTTGATAGGTGGAGGTCAATTGTGTGATTATTGGGGCGGATATTCAGAAACACGAAGATCACAAAGGGAGCACAAAGATTCACGAAGGTTTATTATAGGGAAGTAGCGGAGGGGGTTGGGTAGAGACGTAGCATGCTACGTCTCTACCTGTACGGGATGGATGCCCCAGGACTGGCAGGCGGGCGACGGGAGGAAAGCCTACCCTCACCCCTACCCCTCTCCCGCCAGCGGGAGCTCGGCATTCGCCCCTACCACCAACCATTCGTATAATTCGCGGCTAAAAATGCTCTTCTCTGTGCTCTCCGTGGCTCTGTGGTGAGATCTAGCCCTGCTCTGGAAAACTCCCCTCCAGGTCGCTCAGGCGGTAGTTCAGGGCGTCCACCGAGACCTGGATCTCGCGAAAGGAGATGCCCAGCGAGGCCATCAGCGCAATCAGGCTGACGCCAAAGATCAGCTTGCCGAGCAGCTCTTGCCCGGCAAACAGCACAAACATGCACAGCACGCACAGGAAGAAGCTGGCGATGCCGTAGGCTTGCATGTTGCGGATCAGCACCACCCGGTAGCGCAGGTTGGAGATCTGCGCCAGGATGATCTGGTCGGGGTTGGCCTTGTACCTCTTGTGCAGCTCGCGGATCAGGTTCGCCAGGGTGAGGAAGCGGTTGGTGTACGCCAGCAGCAGCAGCGAGATGGCGGGAAAAAGCAGGGCGGGGGTCGTCAGGCCGAGGTCCATGGGGGCTCCAGAATTAAGTGTCAGATGTTCCAGTGTCAAGTATCAAGTAAGTGCGAAGTGCGGAGTGCGATGGAGATGAGTGTCGGATGTTCCAGTGTCAGGTATCACGTGAGTGCGAGGTGCGGTGTGCAAGGTATTAGGTAGATAAAAAGACTTTGCGGTCTTTGTTTCTTCGCGGTTCATTTGCTCTTCTCTGTGCTCTCTGTGTCTCCGTGGTGATCAATGTTTTTCTCTGCGGTGAATATATCCTATCCCCGCCAGCAAGCCCGCCAGCGCCAGGGAGATTGGCACGCCCAGGCAGACGAGATCGCCCCCTGCCGGCTTGGCAGCGGGCAAGGGCTGCGGGCTTGAACTGGGAGTGATTTCAGCCAGCGCAGCCGTGGGCGGTACAGTCGCTGTATCAGGGACCGGCGTCGGCGTGGGTTTGGGAGTCTTTGTAGCCCGTGATGCCTGGGTCTCCAATGCGGTTTGGGTCTCCTGCGCCTGCTGCGTGCCTGTGACCAGCGCATCCTGGGTGGCGTAGACGACCTGCGTCTGGTGCATGCTCAAGCTTTCCTTAAACCGCGCATCCATCTCTAGCAGCTCGGGATCCTGGGGAAATTTCCCCAGGCCGCGCTGCACCAGCTCACATACCTCTGGAGGGCAGGTTCCCTCGGTCTCCATATACATCCAGGCCTTGGTGAGGATCATCAGCCAGTTGGCGTACTCGCTGTACACAGCAGGCTGGTCGGGGTTAAGCTCCAGGGTGCGCTCATAGGCTGCGGTCGCTTCCTCTCCCAGAGCCAGGCCACCGCCGTTGCGGGACACATTTTTGATGATCAGCACCGCCCCCCGGGCAGCGCGCGCCAGCTCCAGGTGTGCCGCCGCGGCCTGGGCGGGGTTATCCGGGTCCGCCTGCTCGACCTGCTCGACCCTGCGCCGCGCCTGCAGCAGCCTTTGGTAGCACTGCGGCTCGAGCACGTTCAGGAAGATATTGTCTTCTGTGGTGGGCTCCAAACCGGTGAAATGCCAGGTGATGGTATCCCCCTCCACCCCGTAGCCAGGGGGCTGCGGCTCCAGGGGTTCGCCGAAGATATCCGCACCGCTCAGGGAGACGCTCTCCGGCGTGACGTCCTCCGGCAGGTGAACAGTAATCGTAGCCTCGCCGATGGTATCCCGCCAACCGGCGCCGGTCTGCAAGATATACTCGATATCGCCAAACGGGCGCCTGCCGCCCGGGTAGAGCGTGTAGCGCACCCGGATGGCGACGTCCTCCCCCGGGGGGAACTCCGCCGGGAAGGTAGCCCACGGGCTTTCGCCTTCCGGCAGATTCAAGGCGGGTCCCATCACCTGCTGTGTTTGGACGGGCTGCCCATCCACATGCACCCGGAAATCCTGGATGATACCCTCAGGACTGCGACTGGTCTCGTATAGAAGGAAATCGGGGTAGCGGGTGGTGGCTGCCAGGGGGAACCACACGGCGAAGGCCTCGGGTGTATCGCCCAGGTTGCGCATGACGAACTGCGCATCCACCAGGACGCGCATCCAGTTGCCGGGGAAATCCCCGATCTGGTCTGGGGGAACGGGGCGCTCGTACGGCTCCACCGTCAGGTCGACTGCCTCCATGAGCATGCGCACGTTGGTCTGGAGCTGCCCCTCAGGGCTTAGGGATGAGCCGCCCGGGCTGACCGGCGGCAAGCCGACATCGGCGCGGGCGCGGCCGAGCGCCAACCCGGCGAGTATCAAGCAGATGACCCCCATCACGAACCTTCGAGAGCTGCGTACCCGGTACATAGCCTGCCCTCCTTTAATAACTGATTCTAGCACCACCCCCATCAATTTTCACCGCAGAGAGCGCAGAGAAGAACATTATTCACCACAGAGAACGCAGAGTCCACAGAGATATTTAATGGGTTTTCTCCGAGATCTCTGTGTCTCCGTGGTGATAAATTTTTTCAACGGATGCCGGTATCGATATCCACATCCAGGCGGGTGGTCTCGTCCGGGCGGATCTCCACCCGGGCGGGCAGGTCCTTGCTGAAATCGATGCCGGTGCGGGCGATATCCACCTGGTAAGCGCCCGGCGCAAGCTCGATGCGGTAGCTGCCGTCCGCACCGATCTGCACCCGGGCCAGCTCTTTCTCCCCATCCTCAGATAGGATGACAATCTGCCGGGCAGCATAGACTTCCGGGGCGGGCGTCGGCTCCGGCACACCTGCCTGCACGACGGGTGACAGCGGACCGATGGTGACATGCCCTTCCAGAGTGCCCGTCTCTTGCGGGGCAGCCGGCGCGCAGGCTGACAGGGCGGCGATGAGGATTGCGATGAGGACGATGAGTTTTGCGGGCATGCTTTCCCTCCGTGGGTAAGTCTATCTTAGGGACGTTGCAAGAGGGGGGTTGGTTCCAGGGCTGTCTTTTGGGTTATTGCTCTGTGGATTCAATTTCCATGAATGCCGTAAGAGGCCAGTCGGCGTACATTGCCTCCGCCTGAACCAACACAGAGCCGAGCATGCGGTCGAAATCCTCCTGGCGGATGCCACGGCGATAGAGGACGCGCTTGACCGCAGCGCGTACCGCAGCACGAACATCGTCGCGGTGCGGCTCTGTCCAATCCACCTTTAGATTACCTTTGACAACCTTGACAATATCATGCACCAGGCTGCGTAGCAATTCCTGGTCGTATATCGTTAGCATGTTACTGGCAATCGCATCGTAGAAAGCCATCTCTTCACCGCTTAGTCCTAGCTCCTGGGCTCGTTGGGCATCCGCATCCATTTCCCGCTTGACGGCAATCATCTGCTCGATGACTGCTTTGGCGTCAATCAGGCGGTTGTGATATTCCTGGAGCGTCTTCTCCAATGTGTCTTTGAACGACCGGGAACGGGTTAGATTCATACGTTGGCGGCGCTGGATTTCATCAGCCAGCAAGCGCTCCAAGAGCTTGACCTGCAGGCTTTCCGGAGGGTGGTCCTTGAACGTCTGGAGAAAGGCATCATCCAAAATGGAAATATCCGGCCTGGCGATACCGGCGGCTTTGAAAATGTCCACAACACCCTGGGTTTCCAGGCTATCGTCCACCAAATCCTGGACGGCGCGGTCCAGGTCACGCCTGGGGCGACGTCCTGGAATCGTCTTGAGCATCTGCTTGCGCACACGCTGGTAAAAGATAATCTCATCTGCATACAGGCGGCAATCATCCAGGTGCTTGACAAGCAGGAAGGCCGCGGAGAGCCGGACTTCCGCCTGGAGAAACTCATCCCGCAGGTCATCATCTGCAGCCAGGAAGCCATATACCAGCGCATACAGGTCTTCCAGCTCAATCTCAGATAGTCTTCTCCATTCACCGTAGGCTTTTCTTTTCGGCAGGCTCGCTTGAACCTCCCGCAAAGCCTGGAAGAAGAGCGGGCGAGCTTTTTCGTCGATCCCCGCAGCGACATCGCCTTCACCCCCGCTTTGAGTATAGTGGCTGGTGGCCTCGCGCAGGGCATCGCCAATGCCAATATAATCCACCACCAGACCATGCGGTTTATCCCGAAATACGCGGTTGACTCGGGAGATGGCCTGTATCATGTTGTGGCCTTCCATGGGCTTATCCACATACAGGGTGTGCAGGCAAGGAATGTCGGTGCCGGTGAGCCACATATCGCAGACGATAACCATCTTCAGCGGGTCATCCGGGTCAATCATGCGCTGCTTGATGGCCTCGCGTTGGGCTTTGGTTGTCAGGTAGCCTTTCTCGCTCCATTCTGGCGGGTCTTCACCCAGATTGCCCGTCATGACAATCTTTGCTTCCGGACAGCCGGGCAGAGCCAGCATTGTCTCGTAAAGGCGCACGCAATTTTTACGCTCCATGCAAACAACCATCGCCTTGCCCGCCAGGGTAGCAGAGCGGTCTAAATAATGCGCCACCAGGTCTGCGGCTAATTCTTGTATGCGCCCTGCCGCGCGGGCTGCTGCTGCCAGGGCAGCCCAGCGACCTATCTCCCGGTCGATTATCTCGGGGTTTTCACCTGCCGTGATGCGCTCAAAGAGGGCTTCAATATCTGCTTTGCTCAGGTGCAGGCGAATCTGGCGCGGCTCGTAATAGATGGGCACGGTCGCCTGGTCTTGTTGGGATTGATAAATGTCGTAGGTGTGAATGAGATCGCCGAAAACCTGGACGGTATCCGCGCCGTGCAGGCTGATCGGCGTGCCGGTGAAACCCAGGCGCAGCGCATTTGGCAACGCATCCGCCAGGTAACGGGCAAATCCCTGCTCAAAACCATATTACGAACGGTGGGCTTCGTCGGCAATCAGGATGATATTCGAGCGAGGGTTCAGAATTGGATGGCCGATTTCGCCTTCGCTCAGGCGAAACTTCTCTATGGTGGTGAAGATAATTTCACCCCCGGCGGTTTGCAGCAAGCTGCGCAGACCATCCACATCCTCCGCCTGGCGGACATCACCGACGAGCTGGCGGGCTGCCAGAAATTGGTCGTGGAGCTGGTTGTCCAGATCGTTGCGATCTACCTCTACCAGGAAGATTGGGTTCTCAAGCTGAGGGTCGCGGCGCAGCATGCCCACCAGAAAAGCCATCGAGAGCGACTTCCCAGAGCCGGTGGTATGCCAGATGACACCCACCCGCCGGTCTGCCGCTGGATTCTGCTGGACGCCGCGATAGATTTCTTTCACCTTCTGGGCTGCCAGGCGAGCGGCGAAGAACTGGTGGTAACGGGCTCCCTTTTTGGTAATCTTCTCGTTGACGACCTCGAAGACCAGGAAATGGCGGATATATTCCAGCAACCGGTCTTTGGGGAACAGCCCTTCGACCAGGGTCTTCATGCTGCCGGTGGTGTTGGGCTCGATTTCAAAGCCATCGATGGATTTCCACGGGCTGTACCACTCGCGACCCGCCGTCCAGACCCCGTGCAGGGTGGTAATCCCATCGGAAATGACTACCAGGGCGTTATAGTCAAAGAGCTGGGAGATGTCGTACGCATAGTGCTGGATTTGATTGAAGGCATCGTCTACTGTTGGCTTTTCCGAGTAGGGGTTCTTCAGCTCGAAAACCACCAACGGCAAGCCATTGACGAAGATGACGACATCCGGACGGCGGTCGTTCTGCCCGTGAATGGGGAACTGGTTGACCGCCCAAAATTCGTTATCGTCTGGGTGCTCCCAATCCACCGGGTAGATATGGCGATACTCGGTGCGCCCGTCCGGGTGCTCGATTTTCAGGTCGAAGCCACGCGTCAGGAGCTGGTGGAATGCCAGGTTGCGGCGCAGGGTATCCACACCCTGCGGGCGGGTGATGGTATGGATGGCTTCTTCCAGGGCAGCTTGCGGGAGCTCCGGGTAGCGACTGGCAAGCCAGGAGCGCAACACATCTTTCAGCACCACCTGGTCGGGCGGGCGCTGGGCGAGGCAGGGCTGCTCGCGATCCATGCCGAAAATGGCCTTATACCCGAGCGCTTCCAGGCGCTTGAGGGTGGTCAGCTCGAACTCAGTTTCGGTGCCGTGGCGACCAGACATTTTCGATATCTAAATTAACCAGTCCAAAAAGGTTTTGAATATTTCACCAATTCCTCGACCAACAGGTGAACGGTCGTCGAAGGATCGTCCTTTGCCGGACGGGATGGGTCGTATTCGGCTAATAGATTTCTCGCGTTCCGGATGGCGGTTGCCTGGCGACCTCGGATCTCATCATAGATGGTTGGGCTGTTTTTTTCGTATTTGTGACCGAGTCTCTCGTCAAGGATTCGCATGTAGTCTGCTCTCGGGATTGCGTTGTGCATGTAATCAAAATGCAGCACATACCACAGCTCAAAGGCCTGGTTGGAGTACGCAACAGCGATTTGGTTCTTTTCCGCAAGAGCAATGGCTTGGTTAAAATTTCTGTCCGGGAAATCATCTTTGTCGAATACGCACCATGTTTGGTCGTAATCACCTTGCTCGCTTAAGTCTATTGCTTTTTGAACCAAGCTCAGCGTGTTCACCCCCAAACCTTCGACTTTAACAATCAGCCGGGGGACTCGAAATCTTTCGAAATAAAGCGGTTCAGTCTTTTCACCTTCACAAACGATCAGAAATCTTTGACGGGCTGGAAGCTCGTCAACAGGTCTCTGCATATAGCTTCTTACCCGAGGGCGCAGGAAGGGTTTATCCCTCGGCATGATCCGGTTCCCCCTCGATTAAGATCTTTTTGATTCCTCCGATAAACGGGATCGCACCATAACGACCCTTCAGGTAATCGTC
>Ga0105106_10002671_pt1 | contig 12786 bp, 13 predicted proteins | sample PPLLaktember2015_5_FD_79109 | JGI IMG/M metagenome (GOLD analysis project Ga0105106, IMG submission 79109) | Freshwater sediment microbial communities from Prairie Pothole Lake near Jamestown, North Dakota, USA - PPLs Lake P8 Core (1) Depth... | ecosystem: Environmental > Aquatic > Freshwater >...
ATTTTTCTTTAATTTTAATATAGAATATTAATAATTCTGTGTGTTGTGTTTAAAAAATTTTTTCAAACAATTGGCAAGCGGGCATTAGCTTTTTTTGAAGAGTCAGGACAAATATTTTTACTGCTCTTTGCAATCATAAAGAATTTAAAAAAACTCCATCGTACCCGAAAAGAAGTAATGTTTCAGATGCAGCATATTGGCGTCGATTCCTTACCCCTGGTAATAATTATTGCAACCTTTACTGGTGCAGTTGCAGCCTGGCAAGCTGCTTATCAGTTAAAGGGTATCGCTCCTCTGTCCTTATTAGGTGGAACTACAAGCAGAGCTATAATCACAGAACTTGGTCCGGTACTAACAGGAATTGTAATAGCAGGTAGAGTCGGGGCTTCTATTGCTGCTGAGCTTGGAACAATGAAAGTAACAGAACAAATAGATGCACTTGAGATTATGGCCATTGACCCAGTTCGATATTTGGCGATGCCCAGGTTTTTGGCAGCTCTGTTAATGATGCCGGTGTTAGTGATTTTTGCAAACACTATTGCAGTTGTTGGTGCGTACGTAGTTTCCGATTACTTTCTTGATGTACCTTATAATGTTTTTTTTGGTTCGGTAAAACAATTTTTTCAGTTCACTGACCTTACGGGAGGGCTAATAAAAACTGTAGTGTTTGGGGGTGTTACTTCATTATTAGGATGTCATATTGGTTTTAGAACATCGGGAGGCGCAGAGGGTGTTGGTCTTTCAACTATTCGTTCTTTCGTGCTCTCTGCAGCACTGATTTTAATTCTTGACTACTTCCTCTGGACTTTGCTGTTTTAGCTTAAAATATCTTTTAGATGAATTATTTGTGACTTTCATCAATGTGGAGTTTAAAATTTTCATAAAATTCAGTACCATGTATTTGTAATTAAGAAAATTCTGGAGCAAACTATGGAAACAATTCAATTCAATATAAAAGAAAGAAAAACTAAAGTTGTACTACCTGAATCCCTTGGCTTCGGAAAAGTTTTTACCGACCATATGTTTGAAATGGATTATAGTGAAAAGCATGGCTGGCATAATCCAGTTATCCGACCAGTGGATAATTTACCTGTTCATCCAGCTTCAATGTTTATTCATTACGGTCAGGTAGTGTTCGAAGGATTAAAGGCATTTAGACAAGAATCCGGTGATGTTGTTATATTCAGACCCGATAAGCACTTTGAACGATTGAATAATTCTTCGAGACGAGTTTGTATCCCAGAGGTAGATGTCGAGTTTGCTCTTGAAGCATTAAGAGAACTTATTAACATAGATAAGGATTGGATCCCGACAAAAAGAGGAGATTCTTTATACATTAGACCTTTTATTTATGGATCGGATCCATTCCTTGGAGTTAAACCGGCAAAGGAGTACAAATTTATTTTACTGTTATCACCTGTTGGGGCATACTATCCTGAAGGCTTCAAACCAGTAAAAATTTTGGTCACCGATGAATATGTTCGAGCTGTTAGAAAAGGATTGGGTGATTGTAAAACCGCGGCTAATTATGCTGCAAGTCTTCTAGCCGGGCAGGAAGCTGTTAGAAAAGGCTTCACCCAGGTATTATGGCTTGATGGAGTTGAACAGAAATATATTGAAGAAGTTGGCACAATGAACATCTTCATAACATTAAAAAACGAAATTGTAACTCCAAGATTAAATGGCAGTATTCTCCCGGGTGTAACAAGAAGATCAGTAATTGAGATATTAAAAGAATGGAAGATGAATGTTGTTGAAAGAGATATCTCAATCGATGAAGTTGTTGATGCATATGATAAGGGAAATCTTTTAGGTGTTTTTGGAACCGGTACAGCTGCAATAATATCATCAGTAGGCTGGCTGAATTATAAAAACAAGCAAATGATCTTTAACGACGGCAAACCTGGAGAACTCGATCTGAAACTGTTCAATGAGCTTACATCAATTCACTACGGATTGAAGGAAGACAATCATGGCTGGTTAATGCCTGTTGAACAGAAGGAAATTGTTACATCCTAATTATCTAAAAGGGTAGAAGAAAAGAGTCTTCTACCCCATTTCTTTGCCTTTCTACAGAAATCAAACCTTTTTGATAAAAAACTAAAATAGCTCTTGACAAGTGTTCATATGCACACTATATTTGCAGTGAACAATTGAGCACTACTATGAAAGACAAATTGACGGACAGACAAGAGGAAATTTTCTCTTTTATTAAACAATTCACTCTTGAAAGTGGCTATCCACCTACACTTCGTGAAATTGGAAAAAATTTTCAAATATCCTCGACATTTGGTGTTAAAAGGCACCTTGAAGCATTAGTCAAAAAAGGTTTTATAAATATTGAAAGCAATGCAAGCCGGGGTATCTCTCTTGTCAGGAAAAATGCAGATGATTTTATTGACAGATCAATCAGAGATGATGATGTGTTTGTAAAAATTCCGGTTATTGGTCGGGTTGCAGCAGGTATCCCAATAAACGCCGTGGAAAATTTAGAGGGTTCTTTAATAGTGGATCCTTCTTTTCTAAAAAAAGCTGAAGATGCATTTGCCTTGCGCGTAAATGGAGATAGCATGATCAATGCTGGTATTAATGATAAAGATCTTGTGATAGTTTCACCAAAAGAGCAGGCAAAGAATGGCGACATTGTGGTTGCAATGTTGAATGATGAAGCAACTGTTAAGCGGTTTGAATTTGTAAACAATAAAATAAGACTCATTGCGGAGAACAACGCCTATTTACCAATTGAAGTTAAAAAAGAGGACGACTTCAAACTTATTGGCAAAGTTAAGGGGGTTGTGCGATGGTTAAACTAAAAGGAGTGGAACAATGAAAACAGATATTTTTATTCGAGCTATTCGGAACAGAAAAAATCTTCAGTTCCTGTATGATTTGCAGGAGGTAAATCTCGAACCATATTATATAGCAAGAAATATTTTTGGCAAAAAAGTTATCTATGGAAGGCTTAGAAGCACTAACGAAATAAGAAAATTTGAATACAATAAAATTGCTAATATCAGGATACTTGAATCGTTCAGATTTTCTCCGCTTATTCCACTAAATGCTTTTGCATCCTAAGATAAGGTATGGTTATGAACATTTCGGAAAGAAAAGCAATCGATCTTTTGGTGAATGAGTTCTGGCGGCTTGGTTTTTTCACTGTCAGCCGGCGACTTGGTACATATTTACCGGAACCTGAAGATGTAGGAAAATTTAAAGTTGATGTAATCGGAAGGCAAAAGGAAAAATATGCTATTGGGATATCGTTGAACAAAGAGGATATCTTTAATCCAGATATTATAGAAAAAATTAATTACCTCGCATCAAGAAAAACCAGATCTTCAGACAAACCGATTTTGCTTCTCATCGGGGTGCCTGATATTTACTTTAAACAAGTAAAAGAGCTTTTGTTAAGTGTTGATGAAAAAGTTAAAAGAAATATTAAACTTACCCGTATTCTTGAGGAAGATTTTGAAAACCGCCGTAGTATTAGACATACACAACAGATGATTTTTTCCTGAATCTGTGTTCCTGACTCTCTATTTTTACCTTTCTTACTTGGAGTAATCAGGATAATATTCATTTTGATAGAATAATTTACTTGCCATGTCATTGTTTACCTTGATTTTATAGGCTCACGACTATAATTTTACGGGCTTCATCAAATTAAAAGTATAGGATTGGCCAGAAAAAGCACACAATCTGATAAAGCTCTCCAGGAGGAGCTAAAGAAGAGCGGCGAGATCCCCACTCATATTGCAATAATTATGGATGGAAACGGCAGGTGGGCTAAGAGGCGTGGTTTGCCTCGCGTTGCAGGTCATAGAAGAGGGGTCGAAACAGTTCGTGAGATAGTAGAGGTTTGCGCCGAAGTCGGGGTTAAATATCTCACGCTTTATACATTCTCAACCGAAAACTGGAAAAGGCCAAAGGATGAAGTATCTACATTAATGAGATTGCTGCTCAAAAGCCTGAAAGAAAGACTTGAGGAGCTTAACAAAAATGATATTAAGCTAACCTGTATAGGAAACATTGAATCACTTCCGGACGTCGTACAGAAGCAGCTTTTCGAAGATATCGAACGAACGAAGAACAACAAAAGAATGACTTTGAACCTTGCATTAAGCTATAGCGGCAGATGGGAACTTTTAGAAGCCGTCAAAACTATTTCCCGGAAATCTGTGGAAGGAAAACTTACTCCTGACAGTATAACAGAAAAAACTATTTCTGATCATCTCACTACTAAAAATATACCTGAGCCTGAACTAATTATCAGAACGAGTGGTGAATTCAGAGTAAGCAATTTTTTGCTTTGGCAAATCGCTTATTCAGAATTTGTAATTCTCGATGTTTACTGGCCGGATTTTTCCAGGAGCCATTTATACGAAGCCATCAGGCAGTATCAGAAACGTGAGCGTAGATTTGGCAAAGTGAGTGAGCAGATACAAACTACTACAAATGCAGATCATTAAAAATATCTTCATATTAAAGTATCAATGGATGCTGATTTTTTTATTGGCCGGTTTCTTCTCGGTTGCATCCTTTCCACAAGGAACTCAGAAAAGCTATAAAATTCTTGGAATTTCAGTTGAAGGAAATAAATCTGCTGATGCTGCAACAATTATAGCTAACAGCGGTTTGAAAGTTGGAAGCGAGATTCAAGTACCCGGAGATCAGACTCTTAATGCTATCCGACAACTTTGGACGCTTAATATTTTTTCCGATGTTCAGATTTCAATAGAAAGAGAAATTACGGAAGGCATTTTCATTCTGATTAAAGTTCAAGAATACCCAAGGCTTGAACGAGTTGCGATTGAAGGAAACGATGAAATAGATACAGAAGATATAGAAACGAAAATTACTTTTCTGAGAGGAACCGTTATTTCTCCGCAATCAATTGCAAAATTAAAGATAAGGATAAAAGATCTTTATGCAGAGGAAGGATTTCTTAATGCAGCTATAAAAGATGACACCTATGATTTTTTCACTGCGGATACAGTTGACGAAGATATTACAGTAACATGGCGTAATAAAAAAGACTTCTCTGACGAATACCAGTACACCTATGAAAGCAGTGAGCAAATTTATTCAAACCTGATTGAAAGAATTAAGGATCGCGTATTGTTAAAACTTACTATTGAAGAGGGAAATGAAGTTATAGTCAGGGAAATTGCAGTCAACGGTAATACTGTTTTTGATGATGATGAACTTGCCGGTGAAATGGAAGAGACATCAGTTGCTTCCTGGTGGAAATTCTGGTCGAGTGCTCAGTTTAAACCAAAGGATTTTGAAAAAGATAAGCAGCTGATTATTGATTATTATAAAAAGAATGGCTACAGAGATGCGGAGCTATTGTCAGATTCTCTTCTCTACTCCGATGATAACAAAGACTTGAAAATTGTTATCAATGTTTATGAAGGTCCGCAATATAGAATCAGGGATATAACCTGGGAAGGAAACACGGTTTATCCTGATTTTGTACTTAATGAAAGGCTTGATTTTGCTAAAGGTGATGTTTACGATTATGAAAAGTTTCAGATGAACCTTCGTGGTAATGAAGCCCAGACAGATATTTCCGCTCTTTACCTTGATAATGGTTATTTAACCTTCAATGCTCAGGCAGAAGAAAAAAGAGTGGCTCAGGACTCAGTAGATATTCACATCAGAATTGAAGAGCGTAATCAGTTCAGGATTTCAAGAGTTGAAATTGAAGGTAATACTAAAACAAAAGACAAAGTAATACGCAGAGAACTTTTTACAATACCCGGAGATTATTTTAATCGTGCATTCTTATTCAGAAGCGTGCAGCAGCTGGCAAACCTCCAATACTTCAGTGCTGAAAAACTTTACGGTCCAGGCGGTATCGATACAAAGCTCGAAAGTGACAGCACTGTAGCTGTAATATTTAATGTTGAAGAAAAATCAAGCGATTATCTGAATGCTTCGGTGGGTTACAGCGGAAGTTTCGGTTTCAGTGGATCCATCGGTGTAACTCTAACCAACTTTTCCATTACTGAACCATTCTCACTTGGGGGCGGTCAGATTTTAAACTTTAACTGGCAGTTCGGTTTTGGAAATATTTATCGAACTTTTACAATTGGGTTTACTGAACCCTGGATGTTTGATACGCCCACTTCTGTGGGTGTTGATGTTTTTGACACTCGTCAGCAGTATGTTTATGATTTGCGTCAGACTGGTGCAACATTAAAAGTTGGAAGAAGATTAAAATGGCCGGATGATTTTTTCTATCTTCAGGGAAGATTCAGATATCAATACAATAATGTTCTTCAGGGACAAAATTTTTATCAGGAGGGAGTGACCCACCAATATACTCTTGGAGCTACTTTAAGCAGAAGAAATATTGATAATCCAATTTTTCCTTCGCAGGGTTCATCGTTTACTCTTGATATGGAAATTTCCGGTGGACCATTTTTGCCCGGTGATGTAGATTACCTCAAAAATTTGTTTAAAGCAGAATGGTATAAAAGACTTTTCAATACAAACAGACTGGTGTTCTACACCGTTGCAGATTTCGGATATATTGATGAAATTGTTAAAGGTACGCCTATTCAGCCGTTTGAATTTTTCTATATGGGAGGGAACGGTTTAGTTATTGCGACAGTTCCATTGAGAGGTTATCCGGATAGGAGTGTTGGTCCGAGAAATGTGTTTGGTCAGGTCATCGGCGGGAGGGTTTTTGATAAGATTGGAGCCGAGATTCGTTTTGCAGTAACTCTTGAACCTATTCCACTGTACTTATTAACATTTGCCGAGGCAGGTAATGTTTTTGAAAGTTTTGACAAAACAGATATTTTTGATATAAGAAGATCGGCTGGAGTTGGGGCTAGGATTTTAATAAATCCAATTGGATTAATTGGTTTCGATTTTGGGTATGGTTTTGACCGTAAAATTGTTGATGGAAGAGAACCGGAGTGGCTTTTCCATTTTCAATTTGGAAAAGGTTTTTAGTTTAACACAATTCATAATAACATAAGGAAAAAAACTGTGAGAAATTATCTTGTAATTTTATTTGTACTTCTGAGTACTTCACTATTTGCACAGGCCACACAAAAAATCGGCTACGTAGATTCACAAATTATTCTTACTCAATTACCCGAAGCCATAAAAGCTCAAAGCGACCTCGATGCCCTGACCAAAATTTGGTCTGATCAGCTTGACTCAATGACACTTGGATATCAGCAGCTGCTGACAGATTATCAGAAGCAGGCACAAACTATGACTGATGAACAGAAGTTAGCCAAACAGCAGGAACTTATAGCAATGGAACAGAAAATTCTTGGTTTCAGAAATCAGAAATTCGGGCAGCCTAATGGAGAAATCTATTTAAAGCAAGAAGAAATATTTGAACCTGTTAAAAGAAAAATATATGAAGGAATTGAACAGGTTGCCAAGGGTGAAGGGATGCAGTTCATATTTGATAAGAGCGGTGATATCGTATTGCTTTATGCGGATGCTGCATTCGATATAACTTTTAAGGTCCTGGATAACCTTAAAAGGGGTAAATAATTTCATTTATTTTTATGAGCAGGTTCTTTCTTTTTGGGGAAGAACCTGTAATTAAAAAAACAAACTCGCCGGAGTCATTATGAAATTAATTTTCATCTCTCTTTTTGTATACTTACCAATACTGTCATTTGTCAGCAGTGCACAGTTAAAAATCGGTTATGTTGATTCAGATACAATTATGGATAATTTCCCCGATGTGCAGGATGCAAGGCAAAAGCTTGATGCTTTGATCCAGGAATGGCAAACCGAAGTAAGGAAACTTGAATCAGAACTTAAAGCTAAGCAGGATGATTACGAAAAGAGAAAACTGATTATGACCGAGCAAACGAGCAGCGAAATGATGGCTGAAATAAGTAAACTTCAAAAAGATATAGCAGACTATCGTGATAAAAAGTTTGGAGCTAACGGAGAATTATTCCAGAAACAAAATGAACTGATGAAGCCAATTCAAAATAAAGTCTTTATCATAATACAGCAGGTTGCAACAGAAGAAGAGCTGGATTTTGTCTTTGATAGAAGCGGGGATATACTTTTTCTTTATGCAAAACCTGAATATGATTTAACAGCTAAAGTTATTGAAAGATTGAAACTTGAGTAAAAAGCAGAGCATCGGGTTATTGGAAATTGCTAAGCTGGTTGGTGGCAAACTCATAGGCGATGCAGATGTTATAATTAATTCCGTTGCAAAAATTGATGAAGCTGGAAAAGGGGACCTTACTTTCCTGTACCTTTCACATTACGAGAAATTTTTTGCTTCCACTGGCGCTTCCGCAATTTTAGTAAAGCCGGAGTTTAGTAAATCACGAAGTGATATTGCGTATATTGAAGTCAAGGAACCGGAAAAGGCATTTGCTTCTGTTATTATTAAATTCTTTACACCTGAAATAAAACTCAACGGAATTGATAAAACTGCATTTGTAGATTCCTCTACATCTCTTGGTAAAAATGTTGCCTTAGGCAAGAATGTTGTTGTAGGTGCAAATTGTATCATAGGTAACAATGTAAAAATCTTTCATAATACTGTTCTTCTTGATAATGTGGAAGTAGGTGATAATTCAATTCTTTTTCAGAACATAAGTGTAAGAGAGGATTGTAAAATCGGGAAAAGTGTAATTATTCATCCCGGTACTGTAATTGGAGCTGATGGCTTCGGATATCAGAAAGATGGGAAAGGAGTTTATCACAAAGTTCCGCAGATTGGTAATGTTGTTATTGAAGATGACGTTGAAATAGGTGCGAACACAACAATTGACAGAGCCGCACTCGGAAGCACCATCATTAGAAAAGGTACTAAGATTGATAACCTTGTGCAGATAGCTCATAACGTTACAGTAGGGAATAATACGATTATGTCGGCACAGAGCGGTGTTTCGGGAAGTGTTAAAATTGGGGATAATGTAATTCTTGCGGGACAGGTTGGACTTGCCGGACATTTGGAGATAGGAGACGATGTTATTCTGATAGCACAATCCGGTGTTTCCAAATCTATTTCAAAGCCTGGAATGTACTTCGGTAGTCCTGCCAAGGAATTTAAGACAGCAAAAATTCTTGAAGCTCATTTCAGAAATTTTCCTGAATATGTAGAACGAATTAATAAACTTGAAGAGGAAATTAAAAAGCTTAAAGAACAAATTTCCTCAAATAAAACCTGATTCCTGATACACTTTAAGAATCCCTGTTTATTGGATTTCAAGGCTCATCTTGCTAATTTTCACATCAATTAAAACTTTCAAATCGTAAAATAAATCGGGCTCCTAAATGTTAGAACAGCAAAGAACAATAGCCAATCCCGTATCAATGACCGGGATAGGACTTCATACTGGAACGGAATGTAAGCTTACCTTTAAACCTGCACCAGAAGATCACGGAATTAAATTTGTCAGAGCTGATCTTGGTGGAAATCCTGAAATCCCGGCAATAGCAGAGAATGTAGTTGATGTTTCCCGCGGAACTACAATTGGCGTTGGCGATGTAAAAGTTCACACAGTTGAACACGTTTTGGCTGCTATAATGGGTTTACAAATTGATAATATAACTATTGAGGTAGAAGGAATTGAACCTCCGGTCGGTGACGGCAGTTCACTTCCCTATGTTGAAGTATTGCAGAAAGCCGGTTTCGAACAGCAGCAAGCTCCGAAGGATTACCTGGTTATTGATCAGACAATTATGCATCATGAGGATGACAGGCAGGTTGATATAGTGGCATTACCGCTTGATGATTACCGTGTTACTGTAATGGTTGATTATCAGAATCCTGCTCTTGGAAGTCAGCATACCGGACTTTTTGATTTTGAAAAAGAATTTGCTGCAGAGTTTGCACCTGCAAGAACCTTCTGCTTTCTGAGTGAAGTTGAAGCATTGGCAGACCAGGGATTGATTAAAGGCGGAGATATTGATAATGCAATTGTTATTGTAGATCATAAAATGAATAATGCTCAACTTGATCAACTAGCAAAAAAAATCGGAGTTAAAGGTAAATTAAGACTCGGTGAAAATGGAATTCTGAACAATAAACAGCTTAGATTCAGGAATGAGCCTGTAAGACATAAACTTCTTGATCTTATCGGAGATCTTGCATTAATAGGTGCACCACTTAAAGCGCAGATATTAGCCGCACGTCCCGGTCACAAAGCTAATGTTGAGTTTGCTAAGCAGGTAAGAAAGCTCTATCAGCAGAAGAAGCTTGTAAAGAAATACCAGCTTGTAAAAAAAGAGGGAGTGGTATTTGATGCGAATGCTATTAAACGAATACTGCCTCACAGATATCCGTTCCTGCTTGTTGATAAAATAATTGAGCTTGAAGTTGATAAAAGAGTTGTTGGCGTTAAGTCAGTTACTTCAAATGAACCATTTTTCCCCGGACATTTTCCCGGCAATCCAATAATGCCCGGTGTGTTGATCATTGAAGCAATGGCTCAAACCGGAGGAGTATTTTTGCTTGGTTCAATCACTGATCCTGAAAATCATCTAGTCTATTTTATGCAGATCAACAATGCAAAATTTAGAAAGCCGGTTGTCCCTGGAGATCAGCTTTTTATGGAAGTAGAACTCGTTCAGAAGAAAAGCAAAATCTTTTTAATGAAAGGCAAAGCTTTCGTTAATGAAGTTCTTGTGGCTGAAGCAGATTTTATGGCAGGAATAGTCGATAAACCAGTAGCAAATAATTCATCCGAAGTAAAATGAAAAATATACATCCTACTGCAATCGTAAACCCCGAGGCTAAAATCGGTGAGAATTTATTCGTTGGCCCTTATGCAATTATTGAAAGAGACGTTGAGATTGGAGACGATTGCATCATCGGTCCACATGCCGTGTTGTATAGCGGCGCAAGAATAGGAAACCGCGTAAAAATTTCTCAGGGAGTGTCAGTTGCTAATCTTCCTCAGGATCTGAAGTTTACCGGCGAACCGACACTTTTTATTATTGGTGATGATACTGTTGTTCGTGAGTTTGCTACTCTGCACAGAGGAACAAGAGAAACGGGCAAATCTCAGGTAGGTAAAAATTGTCTTCTTATGGCATATTGCCATATTCCACATGATTGCACTGTCGGAGATAATTGCATTATAGCTAATGGCGTTCAGATCGGAGGTCATTCTCATATAGAGGATTGGGTAATCATCGGTGGGCTTGCCGGTTTGCATCAGTTTGCACGTGTTGGTGAACATTCAATGATTGCCTCCTCAACAAAAATTACTCAGGATGTTCCCCCTTATATTCTGGCAGCAGATAATCCTGCCGGATTTAATGGTCTTAATGTTGTCGGTTTAAGGCGAAGAGGATTCAAAGCTGAAGACATTCAGATTCTCAAAGAGGCTTACAAATATTTATACGATAATTCTTTGAACGTCACTCAGGCAGTTGCAATAATAGAGTCAAAGTTTGGCGATAATATTTATGTTCAAAAGACTTTAAAATTTTTGAGCGGCACTAAAAGGGGAATTGTTGGTAAATGATCTGGAGATTTATAAACACAGGATTTAATCCCGGCCGCTTTAATATGGATTATGACCTGGAGCTCGTAAGGAATTTTTCAGGAACCCCTGTCCTGAGAGTTTACCAGTGGAATCCATATTGTATTTCTCTCGGCGCTAATCAGGATTACAATTCTGTTGATCAAAAAAAAACTTCTGCTGATGGATTTGAAATTGTAAAACGACCAACCGGCGGCAGGGCAATACTTCACGCTGAAGAGCTTACCTATTCAGTTGTTTACCATGTCTCGCAGGACAAGACTCCCAAACAGATTTACCGCGAAATAAATCTTGCATTGAAGAATGGTTTAAAAATTTACAATCCACTATTTGAAAAACTTGAGCTGGAACATTCCCAGCCTCATTTCCCAACATTTTATAAAAATACAAAGAGCACACTGTGCTTTGCAGTTTCTGCAATGAATGAACTTAATTACCAGGGGAAAAAAGTTGTCGGCAGTGCACAAAGAAAAATGGGTAACGTCATTCTTCAGCATGGTTCAATTCTTTGCGGAAGTTTTCATAAACGGATTATAGATTATTTGAATCTTCCTGATGAAAAGCTCGAAGAGATTAAAAACGAAATTGAGCAAACCACAACTGAGCTTGAAGCTATTCTTGGCCGGGAAATAAATTATCAGTTATTATCGAATGCGATTAAAGCGGGATTTGAAAATCACTTTAATGTAAATTTAGAAGAAGCGATATTTTCAGAAACGATTTCACAGGATAATTAATGTCAGCCGAAAAAGAAATAAGAAGAGTTACAACAAAAGCACTCGATATTCTTAAGAAGAAAAAAGTTAAAATCACTGCACTTACTGCCTACGATTTTATAACAGCAAAATTATTGGATGAGGCCGGGATTGACATTATACTCGTTGGTGATTCGCTGAGTAACGTTTTTCAAGGAAACGAGACCACTCTTCCGGTTACAATGGATGAAATGATCTATCATACAAAAGCAGTAACCAAAGGTGTTAACCGTGCAATGGTGGTGGTTGATATGCCGTTTATGTCATATCAGCTTGGTGCCGATGACGGCTTCCGGAATGCGGGAAGAATTTTAAAAGAAACCCACGCAGCCGCAGTGAAATTAGAAGGCGGCAGGCGTGTTGCAGAAACTGTTAAGAAGATTACTGAGAACGGTATACCAGTCATGGGGCATGTTGGCTTAACGCCGCAGAGTATTCATCAGTTCGGAAGCTACAAGGAACGCGGCACGACTAAAAAAGAAGCCGATGAAATTTTTGAGGATGCTAAAGTTCTGGAAGAAGCCGGAGCTTTC
>Ga0105106_10002672_pt1 | contig 12786 bp, 15 predicted proteins | sample PPLLaktember2015_5_FD_79109 | JGI IMG/M metagenome (GOLD analysis project Ga0105106, IMG submission 79109) | Freshwater sediment microbial communities from Prairie Pothole Lake near Jamestown, North Dakota, USA - PPLs Lake P8 Core (1) Depth... | ecosystem: Environmental > Aquatic > Freshwater >...
CACGCAGTAGTTAGACAAAGAAGAACAGCATAAAACCGCACGCCTGGTTCGAAAGGAAGACCGGCAGCACTACGTGCTTGCGCATGGAGGCCTCAGGGCGGTGCTGAGCCGATACCTTGGAATCGACCCCGATCGAATAGAACTGTCTCGCAATGAAGCGGGCAAGCCCTTTGTGAGAAAGGGGCTACGAGGTCAATCCGCAATCGTGTTCAATATGTCTCACGCGCAGGGCCGTGCACTCATTGCGGTCTCACAGGGGCAAGAGGTTGGAGTTGATCTCGAACGAATTCGCTCGGATATAGAGGTGGCGAAACTTTCCGAGCGTTACTTTGCTCCCTCCGAACATGCCGCGATTATGCAGTTGACTCAGGAGCAGCGTGCTGCCAGATTTTTCCGCTTTTGGGTCGCGAAAGAGGCGGCGCTGAAGGGGCAAGGTATCGGACTCCAGGGATTAAGTCAGTGTGAGATCCTTTTGGAATCTGACGGAATCGGCGTTGAGGCGTTGGTTCCAGTGCGCTCTCCACTCCAAGACAATTGGAGGGTTCGTCTCCTTGCTTGTGATGAGGGATGGGAAGCGGCGGTAGCGGCTAAAGGGGTGGATTGGGTCGCGCAATGCGGTTTAGCAGGAAGCTAAAAGTGGTCTGTCTGGTCTATTCGGTCTGTTCTGTCTATCTCGTGTGATCGGTTGAACGAAACTAACCAGATAGGACCAGACGAACCAGATGGACTAGACAGACCGGGCTAGTGTGGTGATGCCTCTCGGAGCTCTTTGAAAAACTTCTGAACGAGAGACTGACACTCCTTCTCGAGGACCCCGCCGGTTATCAGGACTCGGTGGTTCAGTTTCGGTTCTGACGGCAGGTCGAACACCGAGCCGCAGGCGCCTGCTTTTGGATCCCATGCCCCAAAGACGACTCGCGGCACCCTCGCTAAGATAATGGCACCGATACACATCGAACAGGGCTCGACGGTCACGTAGAGGGTGGTGTCGGTCAATCGCCAAGTTCCCAATGCAGTCGCAGCGGCACGGATGGCAATGACCTCTGCATGAGCTGTGGGGTCCTGCCAGCGTTCGCGATAATTATGAGCCTGCGCCAGAACCTGGTCGTGTTGAACGATCAAGGCGGCGATCGGTACTTCGCCGACGATCGGCGCCCGGGCCGCCTCTTCCAGGGCCATCCGCATGAATATGAAATCCTGAGTGCCCTCGTTTCCTGGCATGATTGCCTCTTCAACTCAGATCTAGCATCCTAGCATGGCCGTTTGACAGGAAAGAAGCGATGCGCGAGCAGGATGCTGAAAAAAATCCGCAGCAGAAGACGCGGTTATTGGGTTATCTCGTTTGTACGAATAAACAAGACCAACGAGATGAACCAGATCAACTGAACTACGATTGACTCAAGAGGTAAATCGGTCCGGTCGGTTGCGGGCGTCCGCCTGAGGGCTCCAGGCTGACGGCAAAGGCCTTCGCATCCGCAAAGCTCGGCGTCTTTTTGACCAGTAGGTGGGCGGCTTTTCCGCTGTCCATGTTAAAGGTCCCGATGCTCACGGGCTTGTCGTGAATGGCCCAGAGCTGATAGGTCGTGCCGGCGGGAGATTCTGGTAGGTTGACGGAGTAGAGCCAGACTTTTTGGGTGCGCGAATCGTACAGCAGGAATCCCGTGGCCTGTTTCGCCATGTCCGATCCGGTGAGGGAGACGGCTTTCGCGTTGGGAATTCGAAGGAGTGTGGCTAATTCGTCTTGTGGAGTCTCGCCGGTACGAGTGTTGCCTCGCTGGCTTAATAGAATACGCGTCTCTTCCAGTTCAGCCTCACGTTGGGCCAGCTGTTCCTTGGCTTGCACTGCTTCCTGTATTCGTTCCTTAAGTTCGTTCCGTAATTCAGCGAGCGCCTTATTTTGGTCGCCGATCTCACGATGTAGATCGGCAAGCTTCGCCGATTGTTGCTGGAGCGACGCTTCGAGCTGCTGAATGTACGATCTGTCATTGGCACGTTGTGTCGATACGGTCCACGCGAAATATCCGCCGATTGCTACGATCAGGAACGTAGCCAGCCCCAGGGCCCAGGGGAGTGACGAAGATCGGGCAGGGGCGACGGGAGGAAAAAGGTGGTCCATCCATTCGCCCGGTTCTAGACTCTGCCGGGCCGGTTCGTTCGGCGCCGTTTCAGCTGGGATCGGTGCGGGATTTCGTTCGGCCATAATCGTAGCTTTGAGTGAGCGTGGAGGCGCGATAGGATTGAGTGCGAGGGGGAGGAGAGCGGCGACGGATTGAAATTCTTTTAGCACACTGTGGCAGGAGACGCAGCCGGAAAGCAGGTGAGCTTCCAGCGCCTGCCGCTCGGTCCGGTTCAGCGCGCCTGCCGCATACAAGGGAACCGATTCTTCAAGTTCTTCATGCGTCATTGGAGCTCACCGTGGTGCCCCCATTGTTGGAGGCTCTCTCGGAGTTTGGACATCCCCAGTTTGATTCGTGTCTTGACGGTCCCCAGCGGCTGGTTCAACCGCGCGGCGATCTCGGTATGGGAGAGTCCTTCGTAGTAGGCGAGTTCAATCGCTTGCTGCTGCGACTGAGGGAGTCCGGCCATCGCTGCCCCGACTGCACTACGCAGTTCTTCATCCGCCCGGGTCTCAAGCGGACTTGGACCAGGGTCGGCCACTTGTGCAGCCGTGTCGTCTTCCTGTGAGTTGGTGGCCCTGTAGCCTCGTGAAGCCCTGGCTCGAAGCCGGTCGATGGCCCGGCTTTTGGTAAGGGTGATCAACCATGCCACCGGGGTACCACGCCCGACGTCATAGCGGGAAACCTTCCGCCAGACTTCCAGATAGACATCCTGGAGGAGTTCCGCTGCTTCCTCACGACTTCCCAAGATTCTGACTGCCAACGTGAACAAGAGCGTGCTCGAATGGTCATAGAGTTGACTGAATGCCTGCTGATCGCCTTTGACCACGCGGGCCAGTAACGTTGGGTCGATGATCGAGGCGGCGTGTGGTGAGGGTTTGTCCATTACGAGAGCGAGTTGTGGGAGGAATGTCGTGATCGCCGCATGCCCGCTACGACTATAGCACTCTACGTATAGAACGGGCAAAAGGATGTATGATTTTCGATACTTGTCGCTCTATCGACCATTTAAAAGGAGACAATAGGTCATTTAGGCTGGGAGTTTTGTGAAGAAGCGACAACATTAGCCAGGCGAAAGCCCCATATCGTCCCTTCCCACAGTAAGGACATGACTCGGAGGGGGTAGTACAGCATGAGCGAGGAATGGCTGGAGAGCCGATATCGTCTAAGCATGAACTCTGGTGAAGGAAAGAGTAGTCCCAGAATATATCGAAACTTGAGGCGAAGGCCTTGGAGGGCCCATAGTGCAGCAAATTCCTCGCGACCGTTTACCTGCCCATTAGTCAACAACAGGTCAATAGCCGGGAGCGAAGACGGATGAGACGAAGAAGCCAGCAGGGCGTAAAGCGATGGAGGTACAGGCGTCCCGCAATGCTCGATCACTTTGGATAGTGCCTGAGCCACGAGCCGTCCCTGTTGCATGGTGTGAGCTACGCGTACGAACTGATCCCAATCCATGTCGCCTTCCTTCTCTCGGAGCAAGCGGTCTAGTTCGTAGAACCAAAGTAAGGGAATTTGATCGCCTCGATGAAGAAGGTGAACGCAGAGATGAATCACCAGATCGATGAGCCCAAGCCCTAACATGTGAACACCTGCGATCTGCTGCCTTACCGCGCGAGTCCAGACGGGCGCCATATCGACCGTTCTGACGTAAGGAGGATACACCAGGCTCCAGTGTGGTTCGATATAGAGGCCGGAGTTCCAATGGACAAACTCGAGAGAATACGAAAACGTCTCAAGAAATCCCCACCGATGTTCGACAGAACGATACCCCTGTTGAATCAGGATTGCGGCCACTGCTGGGAGATCATGCCGGTAGACAAGCAAATCGAGGTCTTCGGCGGGACGGACGAATGGATCGTGATAGAGCTGTTGAGCCAGTGCTGGGCCACGAATCGGGATACAGGGTATGCCATGGCGATCGAACTCTTTCACGATCGCGCATAACTCGCTCGTCAGAAGCAGATTGCGAGCCGTCATTTCTGTCATGGTCTGTTTAAGACGAGTCCGAAGCAGGGGGGAGAGCGTGTGGTCAAACTGGGGGGCTGTAAGCCATGGATGCAACAAGGGAAGCACTCGGTGGGTGGTCGCCTCATCGAGGAGTGAATCCCAGATATGGTCTGGGCATGTTGGGGGAGAGATCGAAGGGTCTGTTGACATGCGAAGGAGGTCCACGAGGGTGATGTGGTCAGTGGAGATGAGTGCTGTCATGATCGAAGATCCTGAAGGATCGCTGTACAGACGGTTGGGAGCGTTGCGTAGGAATCTGGAAGCATCAGTCCGCAGATGGGGACTCGCGCAAGGACACGTTCAAGAAAGTAGAACTGCCGGGCTATCATTTCGCGATCCGTGATGTCGAGCCGAAAGGTCGAACCGATCAGGGCGATCAAGGCGTCACGTTGAGTCAGTGGAGTGATGAGAGCAGGAATGGAATAGTTGTACGGACGGCTTGGACTGTCAGGAACTAGGATGTAGATTCTCGATAGGAGAGTTGGCGTGTTGAAGAACTGTCGAGAGCCGGCATCGAAGACGATTCGTTGTTTGGTCGTGTAATGGGCAACGGAAGTCCGGTGGGTCTGTTTGTCAAACAGCGCCTCAACGGTGTCGCTCCAGAGGCGAGCACCCGGGTATCCTGGAAAGGCCACGATGCCTGACGGCTGTTCCTCGATGAGCAGACAATCATCGCTGAGGATCTGCGCGCCGATCAGCGCAAAACTGGCTGCAAGGGTGGATTTGCCGGAACCGGTAGGGCCGACGAAGGCGCAGGTGCCATGGGCCGTGACGACGGCAGTGGCGTGAAGAGCCTCGTGTCCCCGTCGATTGAGGACAAGGGGCAGGACCTGATCCAAGAGAAGATGTTTGACCGTGGAGCCGGGAGTCGTGGCGGTTGGGGCGCAGAGGATACGTTGTCCAGAGCGATCGACCCAAAAGTCTGCTAAGTCGGGGAATCGGAGCAGATACCCGCCTGAACAGTTGCCGCAGAGTAACCATGGTGTGTTGTCTGTAGAAGGGATGGTCAAGAACCAGGATTCAGGCAAACCAAACAGGTCCGGTCCGTCAACCCATCGAACTTCAATATCGGGATGTGCGACAGCTTCTCGGACTCTAACTGGCTCTAGTTCCGGCAGTGCCTCCGTGCTGGACAGGAGATGGCCATACACATAGTAGCCGCTTGCGGAAGCATCCAATGTGACAGACGCGGTCACCGGGCATACCTCGTGACGACTTCTGCCACGAAGGTTGCCGCCTCAGTCAGCGAGGGAAACAGTTTCGGATGTCGTCGCAGGACTTCCTGCTCAATGTCTGCCAAGCGGCGTTGCCCATCACACAGCGTCAACACGGTCAGACGGGCTTGACCCCACGGGTTCAGCGTCGGGATCGAGGTCGGCTTGGTCCGCTGGAGGTCTTCTCGGCTAATCAGCATCCCGTTCAACGTTGAATGGGAGAACTGGCCTAACTTGGTCTTCTTGGTGTGTGTCGGATCATGCGGGTCGGTTCTCCACACCTCAACATTCCAAGACACGATGACTTGAGTCGGGAGAACATACATCGAGACGAATACCAGGTCGTCCTTTTGCACCGAAATGGGCCGATCAAGCGGAAAAAACACGTTTCTTCTATTGATGCGCTGAGCGACCAAGGGGGAGTTGGACATGGTGACGTGGGGAGACAGTTGCGCGACGAACCAGCCGCCGATCCCGTGCAGTGTTCCTGGTCGTGTCACGTTGAGCTGAGCGCGCATGCTGAGAGACCCGCCGTCACAACTCGATGGGTCAACGGACCATGCCACTTCAGGCGCGCCGAGCAGGTGCTCAGGGTTGAATTTAACCGGGTAGCCTGTATTTGCGGCGAGCGAGCGAGCCGGCAAAAAGTCGAATCCAGCGGGCGCACTGGTCCAGAAGTCCACGTGCTTCCACATGCCCTCGAACTCGATGGGGCAGATATAGAGTTCAAGGTGACGGGGAATGGTCACCCCGTCTGGTTTCAGAAAACGTCGCCGAGCATCTCCAAAGTACTCGAACAATCCTGCTTCAAATCCAAAGTGGCCGATTTGATCCGCGAGAACGACATCAACAGGTTCCGGCAGTTCTACGCGAGAAGATACGTCCTTGATAAACCGCACGCGATCCTGAAAGCCATTTTCCACGAAGATAGCGCGTGCCAGCTCGATCATTCCCCCTTGATCGATCGCATAGACTCGTTTTGCCCCAGCCTGACAAGCTAACAGTCCCAGAATGCCGGTTCCACAGCCGAGATCGAGCACGACATGGTCCGGTTTGATGACTTCCTCGATCGCGGAGCGAAAGGCAGACACGCGAGCCTGGTCGCTTAGATACTCGCGATGTTCATCGATTTCAAGTGACACGGAGAACTCCTCTCGGACCACCGGAATCTTACAAGCACATCATCATGGCAGACCGCATCCCTGCTCCCATCATTCCACCATCAGTGACACTACCGGCACCGCCTTGTGTAAGCTTGGCGACACTACCGTACTCCACTAAACAGGGGGTGACATACGGCTTCTTCGCCGTCATGTCGAGAGGGGCTTGGGGCTTGTCCTGCTCCATATCCTCGTTCTCCTTTTTTATCCACTATCGTGCTCAACCACAGCTCAATTCCAAAGATCATCCAGAGGGGCCAGATGTAATCGGCATACTGACTATTTCCTTTGCTATACAAGTCGATCATGGCGCGGTACATGCTCGGGACCTGTCCTCCCTGTACCCACCCGAACTCTTCGGTGAGCAAGGAGTCGAGCAATATGGATCCGCCTTGAGTCTGGAGCGTTTCCGCAAATGTGTGGGAGAATTCCGCCTTTGTGCGGCGGTTGCGGACTGATTCCGGCAGGAGGCCCTTCATGGCTTCGCGAAGAAGAAATTTTGATGGCTCTTGTCTCCAGTGCTGTTCTTCCGGGATGGCAAATGCGAATTCAATGATCCGCTGATCGTTCAAAGGGGCTCTCTCCTCCATAGACAACCGTGCGGAGAACCGATCTCCCATTTCATTTCCGTGTGATTGCCAACCGTTCAGGAGTGTTCGGTAGATATCCTCCTGCGCGAAGCTGGAGCCGGAGCGCCGCACCGTTTCAAGCCGCAATCGCTCAGTGAGATGGATATGGCGAGCAAATTGCGGTGACAGCCACGGCGGAACACCATCTCGTCTCGATAGACGTCTGATCTTCGTGCGCATCGCCACTGGCAAGAGTGGCCATAACCCGAGGCGCAGGAGCGGCCATGAGGGAAAGATGGCGTTCGTCGATCGGCGATCACTGCAAACTTGCTGGAACAATCTCAGGAACCGTCGTGTACGCACAAGATCGGCATAATGACAGTCACTTCCGCTCAGCCATTCGTCTCCACCATTTCCGTCAAGAATAACCGTGATGCCTTTGGCAAGGGCTAGTTTCCTGAGAGGAGTGAACATCGCACTATTCGGAAACTCGGGAAAATCGAAGTCGCGCTCGACTTGGGCAACGTAGTGGTTCACAGGGCATGTCTCTGCCACAAGTATATTGGACGGCAACTCCCACCGCTGAGTGACGTCTCGAATATAGGTACTTTCGTCACAGGCGAGGCCGGGGAACACAAGGGAGAAAGTTTCAAGACCCTGATTTGGCAGGGTTCCTTCCCGGGAGAGCAACTGCGTCATGCTGACCACCGACGATGAATCCAATCCGCCGCTGAGGTCGGCTCCGATGGGGCGATGGCTCCGTAATCGTGAGCGAACTGCCTCTTTGAAGAGGGTAAAGAAGTGTTCGGCGTAGTCCTCGTCGCGTCGGTATCGGATCTCCCGCAGTGGATCGAGATCCCAGTAACGAAAGACACGCATATGGTCGAGGCCGATGAGAAGACAATGGGCAGGAGGAAGGCGAACGATATCGCGGAACAACGTCTCCTCATTGTTCACAATTGCATTGGCGAGGTATTCCCCGATCATCCCTTCATTCGGAATCATGCGGACGGTGTCGTCTTCAAAGAGAGCTCGGAGCTCAGAGGCCCAGAGCAATCGACGGCCGTTTCTACAGTAATAGAATGGTTTGTTGCCGAGAATGTCTCTGGCGCAGAACAGGTGTTGATCCAATCGATCCCACACAACAAAGGCAAAATCGCCGATGATATGACGAGGGCAATCGATGCCCCAGCATTCATAGGCCCGCAGGACTAACTCAGCGTCGGTATCTGATCGGAGCCGCGCAGAGCACTCTTCAAGGGCGGTTTGAAGCTCCGTTCGATTGTCCACTCGGCCATCGAGCGTCAGGCAAATGGTGCGCGCTTCGTTGCACAGTGGCTGAGTTTCTCGGACAGATTCCGATGTCGTGTGAAAAGCCAGATACCCGAGGCCGGCGGGCCCGGCCATCCATATCGCTGATCCGTCGGGTCCTCGGTGGGCCAAGCGATTCATCATCCGCTGGACCAGCATACGATCTGCCGGTTTGCCGTCGAGGTTGTAACATCCGGCGATTCCACTCATCGTGTTCTTAGAAACTTTGCAGGGAGATGAAACGTCTGACCAGGCCAGGGGAGTCCGCAACAACTTCACCGTTGTGCATGATCCAAGCATGGCTCTCAAAAACAGCCGCGTGCATCGAGACGCCGATCAAAAGCTGGGCCGACTCGCGCCGAGTCTTGAGTAACCAAAAGATCAGCAGTGAACGCGTCAGGCAACAATTACGGCGATGGAGGATGCGCACCACTTTCTCCGCGAGCGTGATCAACTTAGGGGCTGTGCAACGGCTGTGTGGAAAGGGAAGGACACTGAATGCGGGGGAGGCGCTGACCGAAACCAGCAAGCGGGTCAGTTGCGGCAAGGACATCATTCGCACGGCGATACGGAGCGCGTAGGAGGCAAGAGCAAGCTGTGGGAGAAGGACCCAGTCGATCCTGGAGAGTTCAGTGAGCCGATGGAGTGTGTTCTGCATCACGAGCCACGAGTCCCTTGTCCAGTAATTGTTGGATCAAGGTTTCGACATCATGTCGAAGTTTTCCCTTCTCGACATCGTATTCAGCCAACAGGGTGTTGACCACCGGTTCGCTGGAGCCGTGTTCTGCCAAGAGGTGCCAGATCCGAGTGCCAACGGCATCGAGACCGAAGTAAATTCCGGTGGACAGGTTGAGCACAACCGCTTCGCCGGCTATGTCGCGGAAGGCAATGTCGCTCGGAATGTGTATAGGCATGACGTATCCGGCAAGTCTGTAAGGATTGTGGTGAGACAATATCTATGGTAGGGAAGGTTGTCAAGGTATCGGAATGCGGTTCTTGTTGGGGAGAGCCTGCCGCCTTATGGAAGGTAGGTCGCCAGAATCTTGGCGGCCTCTGTCGCACCGGTTGACGGCAGCGGCAACGAAGACGGCCGTGTGTTCAACGCTTGTTGCAAGGCTGCCTCCCAGCGGCCTTGCATGAAGTCGTCGAGCGATAGTTCAATGCCACGCCCGTATCGATGGAGATAGTCGACCAAGGGCTGCTCATCGGCAAAATTATATCGGCGGACGTACAGGACCGGCTGTTGCAGCGCGACCGCCTCGACGATGGTGCCGTAGCCCGGTTTGGTCATGATGACATCGACAGAGGCCAGCAGGGTCTTAAAAGAGAATGGGAGCGCCTTCGTGGAATGAATACGAGAAAATCGCGATGAGACTGGGCCGTCGAAGATGAAGCGATAGTGGCGCAGCTGTTCGATGTGTTCAAGCGGGAGGGACCTCAGTGGGATACCGCCGAATCCCACCAGGACGGTCTTCTCATCGGATTCCAGGTCGAGGGCTGAGGCCAGCCGGTCTCGTTCGGGGGAGGCGGGGCTGGTTATTGGGCCGATATCAATCATATTGGAGAAGGCGTCAATTTTTGGAGCCGGGGCGATGCGAAGAGCCAAGTCGGCTTTCGCATAGGACGCACGGATGCACTGGATCAATTGCTGTTGTACACGGTCCGATGCATGACAGTAGTCCTTGAGCACGAGGTCCCAGGTCAAGCTTACCAAGGCGATGGTCGGTATCTGTGCGCGGGAACCGGCCTCGATAGCGAGGTAGGGCGTGTCGGCGATAACCAGGGCGGGCGATACTGCTTGCATTGAGGTGATTTCGTAGGCCAGACGTGCGTCCCAGGTTTCGTGGAAGTGTTGGTGCGCCACCCACGTCGCGTCGATGTCGATTGTGAGAGGTCCGTCTTGGATACAGCCGATGTCTTGTTGCATGGAACTGAGTTCCCAGGGGATCTTCAGGCGATCTTGGAAAAACGAGGCGGGGACGGTGGTGCGGAGGATGGTGGTCAAACCGGGCACAAGGGCGTCTAGCGCGTTGAGTACCGGCACCACTTGCGCTGCGTGGCCGTAGCCATGTCCGGAGACGGCACACCAAATGCTGGGCAAGGCGAATAGTTTCCGGCTAGCTGCTGGAGAATCCCGGTTCTATCGGGGCGATGTTGTATTGCAATTCGAGGTCGAACTCATCGATCAATTCATTGGCCGTGGAAATGCCGAGATCGGATTTCACTTCGCTGATGACAAGATCGATTGCCACCCCGGCATGTGCCCCGTATTGCGTCATTGCCGATTCGATTCGCTGTCTGGCTTCTTCAATCTTCATGTGACGCTCCTTGCTCCATCACGATCTGATTCGCTACCCCAATGTCTGTAACAACGCCTGCATCTCCGGGACGAGGTCTCCCCCTCCGTTCGATCGACCGGAGCGTGCCGCGTCGATGCCAGCTTGCAAGACAGGTTTCGCTTCGTCCTTCCGTCCCAAAGAGACTAAGGCGCGACCGAGGTGGAGATGTGATGCAACGTGGGTTGCGTCCAGCTGCGTGGCAACTGTCAGGTGTTCGACGGCTTCTTCGAGGTTGCCGCCTTCCTGGATAAGTTTATTTCCGAGCCCATAACGGCCGAGAAAGCCCTTGGGGTTTTTGGTGACCATTTGTCTGAACGCATCAAGATCCACGCCGACTCCCTCGTAAGTGTCATTCGCATAATACCACTCTGCCGCAGGAGAGAGCCAGACCTCTAAGACGTCATGAGTGGTTTTGTGTGGGGTTACCGCCGAGAGGAGTCTGTGATCGGTTGAGATATAGGGGTGGCACGGGGAGACGAGCGGCGGACTCCGACTGAAACGGTGCGAATCGGGTGGTCTTGGGGTTGCGTGCTGCCGGTAAGAAAAAAGGGTGAGTCTTGGATGACCTGATTGAGCAGGGATGACAGGCAGGCTTCCGTGACCTGACCTTTTAACTGTTCGATGACTTCAGGGTTCGCGCCGAACAGGTAATAGTGGGCCGATCCATTGGATGTGGAGGTGTAGTGCTTGGTCTGCCCGTCCCACCGTTCCATCTCAAGCGACATCTGGGATCCGTAGTCGTAATGGAGGGGGATGAATGGGGCCAATGTAAACATCGACGCACCGACGAGGAGGCCTCGCCAGGCGGCTTGGCCGGCATGGGGCTCTACAAGATTATCGATCGATAGGCGCACAGTGACGCGAACCTGGTTCCCCGTCGGTTGTGTGTATCCTGATTGATAATGTTGAGAGAACAGGCGAGTGGATTCGATGGCGCCGAGCACTTGCCGTTCAAGAATTGCAGGCGGAGCGATCGATGAGCCGTTGTGGGTCACCCGTATCGTCTCAAGGAGGAGGGGCACGCGTGCATCGGTGGCCACCGTTGCGCTGGCGGGCAGCGCGGTATCTGTGGGAGCTGCCAGATCGATCCAATGTGAACAGCCGGTTCCCATGCCAAGCGTCATGGCAAGAACGCTGCCGATCAATGGTCGTGAAAATATCTGGCTCATCATCTTCCCGCCTCCTGATTTAGAAAAAGAAAGAGAAGCCGCCAAAGGGTAGGCTGGCATTGAGTCCAAGGTTGGGGTAGCGTGTACCGGCATTGGATATATGGTGAAAGCGATAGCCGATGTTGAGTGCAGCTCGATCGGTCAGAAAATAGGAAACTCCGAATCCAGCCGTCAGGACAAAGTTGAACCGGCTGGACTCTTCCGGGATTTTCCCGGCCAGATCGGTCCAAAAGGGGCCCCCAGCGAATTCGGCATAGGGCCGGATCCGATCCAGCCCGACGAATGTATATTTGATTTTCGGGGTAAAGCCGAGGCCGTGCGTAAGAAACGGTTCTTGGAACTGGATATAGACCATCTCGGCACCGATCGAGACTTGCCCGCGAAACCATCCGTCGCTTATCGGATCAGTGATGGTCATCATCCAAGAGGGCATGAAGGCCACTCCTTGCTGTTTCGTGGTGTGGTCCCGCGTGAGACGATGGGGAAGCATGTAGCCGGCGGTGAGCCCAACTTCTTGCGTGCCGACGGTAATCGTGGGCGAGCCGTCGGCGGCATGCGAATAGGCAGTGATCAGGGGCGACATGAGAGCCAATGCTGTGAGGATCCGAGCAAGAAATGGCATGCAACATCCACGTCGATATCCTGTGGCTCTGTCATGGTGAAAGTGAAGCAACAGGGTGATGATTCAAAGATAGCAGAGGATTAGGTTCTGTCCAGAAATATGCGGAGTTCTCCTTTGTGGAAAGTGAAAGAATGCTGGACAGTTGGTGGAGAATGTTCGGGTAGACGGAAGGACGAAAGAGCAGCTAAACTGATTGTTTTAGCTTTGTAAGATAAGCTGAGTCGGTTTCAAGCTCAGGCAGCCGGTATCGCAGGTCGAGTGAGATGACTCGCTCA
>Ga0105106_10002677_pt1 | contig 12772 bp, 9 predicted proteins | sample PPLLaktember2015_5_FD_79109 | JGI IMG/M metagenome (GOLD analysis project Ga0105106, IMG submission 79109) | Freshwater sediment microbial communities from Prairie Pothole Lake near Jamestown, North Dakota, USA - PPLs Lake P8 Core (1) Depth... | ecosystem: Environmental > Aquatic > Freshwater >...
CACATGGCGAGGTCACGGTGACGATCAGCGCCAAAGAAGCCGGGAGGATAACAAAACTGATCGGGCTGCAAGTCTCACCGAGCCGCATGTTCTGGCGGCAGCAGGCCGAGCGCGCGCTTATGAACCACTTGTTCCTCAACGCCGCGCTGCCGCCGAACGATCATCTGGCGATCAATCGCCTCTCGGACGAGGTCGTTCTCGTCGCCCGCGAGTGGCGCGACCCCTGAAACGCTCGGGCGGGCTGTCGCGAGCCACTTGACACTTCCCCGGAACGGGCTTACCGTCTGGTATTGCCTAAGTTCCGCTTTTTGGGCGGAACGTGGGGGACCCAGAGGAAGCACGGCAGCTTCCAGGGGCGAATCGGCAAACGCCGAAGGACACTTCCGAGTCCCAGCCCGTCAGCTAACCCCGCCGGCGCTACGGAAGGAGCCATGCCTCGCCTCGACGCCATTGCCCTGGTCATTCGACTCGGTGCGCTTCTCCTCGTCATCATCGTCGTTCCCCTGCTGTGGAGGCTCATGCTGTGGCTGCCGTGGCAGATTGACTGCGTCATCGCCACAGCGGCGGCATTCGCTTTTGCGTACAGGTTCGAGCACGAGGATCGGCGTTGACGGGCGCCATCTCGAAGCAGCGACGCCGGCGGTTCGGCGACTGGTTCTTTCAAGGCATGCGGCAGCTTCCGGAGGGGCCGCATGCCCAACCGGTTCACAAGGCGCCCTGGTGGAAGGTCATGTGCCTTACCGGCGTCGACTACTTCTCGACGCTGGGCTACCAGCCGGGCATCGCGTTTCTCGCCGCCGGCGCGCTCGCGCCGATTGCGACGCTCATTCTCGTGATGCTGACGCTCGTCGGCGCTCTGCCCGTGTACAGCAGGGTCGCTGCGGCGAGCCCGCATGGCCAGGGCAGCATCTCGATGCTCGAAGAGTACCTGCCCCGATGGCGCGGCAAGGCGTTCGTGCTCGTACTGCTGGGTTTTGCGGCAACCGATTTCGTCATTACGATCACGCTGTCGGCGGCTGACGCGACCGAACACATCATCCACAACCCGTTCGTCCCTGCGACATTCGATCATCCTGTCCCGGTCACGATTCTGCTCCTGACCGGGCTCGGCGCGATCTTCCTGAAGGGCTTCCGCGAGGCGATTGGTCTCGCTGTGTTCATTGTCGCGATCTATCTCGCGTTGAACGTCATCGTCATTGCCGTCGGGTTCAGGGAGCTGCTGTCGCATCCTGAGTATTTTCCCCGGTGGACCAGCGCTCTCCAGGCCCAGCATGGCAGCCCGGTGATGATGGTTCTGGTCGCGTTACTCCTCTTCCCAAAGCTCGCCCTCGGTCTTTCCGGATTCGAAACCGGGGTTGCGGTCATGCCTCTCGTCGCCGGCAGCGACGACGACCGCCCGGACCTGCCTGCAGGACGAATTCGCAATACGAGAAAACTGTTGAGGACCGCCGCGCTCATCATGAGCGTGCTGCTCATCGGGAGCTCACTGGTGACGACGCTCCTCATTCCACCTGAAGCCTTTGGCGAGGGGGGCGAAGCCTCGGGCCGTGCGCTCGCGTATCTTGCGCACCACTACATGGGCGACGTATTCGGCACCATGTACGACGTCAGCACCATCGCTATCCTCTGGTTCGCTGGCGCGTCGGCGATGGCCGGGTTGCTGAATCTCGTGCCGCGCTATCTGCCGCGCTACGGCATGGCGCCGGAGTGGACACGCGCGACGCGACCGCTCGTCTCGCTCTTTACGGCCATTACGTTTCTCATCACCATTATTTTCGAGGCTGACGTCGAGGCGCAGGGCGGCGCCTATGCTACTGGCGTTCTCGTGCTGATGACCTCGGCGGCACTCGCGGTTACGCTGGCGTTCGTGCGGAGACACACTCGACTGTGGGTCGCCTACGGCGCGATCACCCTCATCTTCGTCTACACGACCGTGGCGAACGTGATCGAACGGCCGGACGGCGTGAAGATTGCGTCGTGGTTCATTCTCACGATTATCGCGACATCGATGATCTCGCGAGTGCTGCGCTCAACCGAGCTGCGGGTGCAGGGCGTGAAGGCCAATCCGGTGGCGGAACAATTCCTCCGCCAGGCGGCGAATGTTCCGATTCGCATCATCGCCAACCGTCCCGATACAGGGTTGCCGGAGGAATACGCGCGCAAGCTGCGCGAGGCGCACGAGTCGCATCACCTGCCACCCGATGCGAGCGTCCTCTTTGTCGAAGTCAAGCCGTCGGATGCGTCGCTCTTCAGCGAGGTGCTCTTCGTTGAAGGCGCAGAGGTGGGCGGTCATCGGGTACTCCGCTGTTCGAGCCCGGCGATTCCGAACGCCATCGCCGCATTATTGCTGTTCATTCGCGACGAGACGCGACGGATTCCGCACGCGTATTTCGGGTGGACCGAAGGGAATCCGATTGCATATCTGCTGAAATTTCTGGCGTTCGGTGAAGGCGACACAGCGCCAGTCACACGTGAAGTACTGAGACAGGCTGAGCCGGATCCTGAGCTGCGGCCCAGGATTCATGTGGGATGACGGACGATCTTGAACACGAGATGAGGAGATTAGGGAGGGCACAACAAATAGAAGATCAGAAGATCAGAAGATCAGAAGGGAATATCATCACTTCACGTAGACATTGAACCTGCGGTTTCTGCGCGGTCCTGGTTCGAAGTTCAACCCGACGCGTTGAGAGGAGAACGTCATGATGCGATCGGTGAGATGGTCCGCGATGGCGGTGGCGTTTGTTTGCGCAGCCGGCGCGGTTTGGGCTCAGGAAACGGACACAAAAGCAGCGCAGGTGTCTGCGGCCCCGAGAGTTGGAATACGGCCGCGAACGGCTTCAAAAACGCGGTCAGTCAGGAGCGATGGCAGGCTCTCGTCGCGGCAGCTCGCGGTCCACTTGGAAAGCTCAAGGAGCGCTCGCTGAGCAAGGCCACGACGACAAAGACGCTCCCCGGCGCGCCCGACGGGGAATAGGTCGTCTTGCAGTTCGGCACGTCGTTCGAGCACAAGGCGGCGGCCATCGAAACCGTGACTGCGGTGAAAGACAGCGACGGCGCCTGGCGAGTTGGCGGGTACTTCATCAAGTAACCACGAAGACGCGAAGATCAGAAATCAAACTGATCGATATTGTCCTTCCTGAAAAACAGCGGCGGACCGAGGATGATCTCCGATTCCCGAATCTCAATCGCCTTGAGGCGGCCCGCGTTCATCGACGTCGCGCCCTCCCGAAGCGTGCCCTGCACGAGCTGCGCACCTGCCTGCACCGTCAGGTAGCCGAGGTCGGCCGTGTTCCAGAGCATGACGGTCTGCACCGTGCCGTCGTGCACGTACGGCTTGTTCATGTTGGGCAGTGACAGACCGATCACCTTCACGTCTTTCCGGCCGGCCTGGCGCACGGCCTCGCCTGCTCCGGGTACGGCCGGCGCCGAAATCGCCATCACCAGCTTCACGTTCGGAAACGCGCGCAGAATCGTTTGCGTCTCGGCAAACGCCTTGTCCCGATCGTCGTCGCTCGGCCTGATGGTCGCGAGCGTGAGGTTCGGATGGCGCTCGGCGAGCCGCTTCTTGATGAAGGCAATCCATTCGTTCTGGTTGGCAGCACTCAGCGCTCCCGTAATTACGGCGAACTCACCCTTGCCGTCGAGCAGCCGTGCGGCTTCGTCGGTGAGCGCGGTCCCGATGCCTTCCGCCGTGGCCTGATTCACGAAGAAAGCTCTGGCGTCGGGTTCTGCATCTGCGTCCCACGTGATGACGTGAATGCCGCGCTCGCGCGCCTTGCGAAGCGACGTCGAGATCGCCGCGCGGTTTTCCACCGCGACGGCGATGACGTCGACCCCGCGGGCAATCCAGTTCTCGACCATCTCGCTCTGGCGAGCCGCGTCGAGACCGGTCGGGCCGTCCCAGATCAGCTCGACGCCGAGCTCTCGCGCGGCCTCTTCGGCGCCGATGCGGCAACTGACGAAATACGGATCCCCTTTCGCCTTCGGCATCATCGCGATGACGGGCCGCTCGGCGGCTCCGCCGGCCGGATCGCGCTCGGAACCCAGTGACCGCACGAGCCACACGTTCGTGGCGGCTACCATCAGAGAGCCGCCAAGAATGGCGGCGCACAGCACAGCAACCTGACTGTTCTTCACGTCCAGCTCCCCTTCAAGGCTCCTGGAGCCTTTTTCCGAAACCATTTTCCGCGACGCGAGTCGATCGACCGCAATCGTCGCAACGAGCAGCACGCCCGTGACGACCCCAATCAGCTCTGACGGCAGTGCCGCAAGGTGCAGACCATTTTTCAATACCGACAACGCCAGCAGTCCGAGTATGGTGCCGCCGATGCTGCCCAGCCCTCCGAACACTGATGTGCCGCCGAGCACTACGGCGGTGATGGCGTCGAGCTCGTATCCGTTCCCCGCATCCGATCGCGCCTGCCCGAGGTGCGCGACGTAGATGATGGCCGCGACGCTCGCCAGGATGCCAGAGAGCAGGTACACGAGGCCGACTCGCCGGCCGACGGGTATGCCCGAATATCGGGCGCCGCCCGCGCTCAGCCCAATCGCATAGAGCGATCGGCCGTACACGGAACGGTGCAGCAGAATGCTGTACGCCAACAGCACTACCAGAAAAATCGGCAGTTGCACCGGGATGACCCCCCACAGGTATCCCTGCCCGAAACGCAGGAAGGAGGCCGGAAAGCCGGTGTAGCTTACGGCCGCTTCCGTCATCCCTTCCGCGATGCCGCGAAACAGCGCAAAGGTGCCGAGCGTCACGATCAACGGCGGAAGACCGAGCTTCGAGACGAGCAACGCGTTCAAGCCGCCACCGGCCGTGCCGGCCGCAATAGCAACGGCCGCCGCCAGCCAAAGCGGGAAATGAAGATCCTGCCACGCGGCGCCGAAGCACACCGCCGAGAGCCCCATCATCGCGCCGACCGAAAGATCGATGCCGCCGGTGATCAGAATCGGCGTCAGCGCAATCGCCAGCAGCCCGAGCTCGACGTTGAGCCGGGCGATTTCGAAGGCATTACCGGTCGTAAAGAAATTCGGCGCGACGAGGGAGAAGATCGCCGCCTCGGCGACGATCGCGCCGGCGAGAATCCGCTTATGCGCGCGCTGCACCGAGCGCACCTGCAAGTCTCCTGGCACGTGCCGGAAGCACGTTCAGGCCGACCGCAACCAGAATAATCGCTCCCTGGATCGCGCGTTCCCAATACGCGCTGACGCCCAGGTATGTCAGCGCGGGGCCAATCGCTCCCAGCAGCACGACCCCGAGCAGCGTGCCGACAAGCGTGCCTCGTCCACCGGTAATCGCAGTACCTCCGACGACGACAGCCGCAATGACCTTCATTTCCAGGCCAAGGCCCGCGTTCGGAGGAATCTGGTTGAAGCGCACCGAATTGAGGATGGCGGCAAGCGCCGTCAGCGCACCCAGACAGCCGAACGCCGCAATCTTCACACGCAAGATGTCCACGCCGGCCAGCCGCGCGGCCTCGGCGTTCGACCCTGTCAGATACAGGAGACGGCCGGCGCCGGTGTACCGCAGGCCCCAGCTCAAGGCCGCAAACACGAGCGCGGCGACGAGCCCGGCGACGGGTGGAAACGCCGACTGCGGCAGGCCGAACCATTGAAAATCAGCAGGCAGATTCTGCACCCACGCGCCTTGTGTGACCCATCGCAGTCCATCGCGCAGCGCGATCATCATCGCGAGCGTCACCACGATCGACGGCAGCTTGAGATACGCAACCAGCGAGCCGCTGAGGGCGCCAAGCGACGCTCCCAGCATGCAGACGACAGGAAAGACCAGCAGCAGGGGGACGCCGGCTTTGGCAAGGACGCCCGCAGCAACGCCGCAGACGGCGAACGCAGAGCCGACCGCGATGTCGATCTCGCCGGTGAGCATCACGAGCGTCATCCCTGCCGCGACGATCAACACGGGCAGCGTGGCTAGAAACAGGTCGTTCAGGTTGTCGGCGGCGAAATACGCAGGCCGCACGACCGCCAGCACGGCGCACAACATCAGAATCGCAAAGGCGACAGACGCTTCGCGCTCGTGGTGCTTCAACATTGCCCAAGCGCCATGGCCATGACGCGTTCCTGTGTCGCCTCCTCGCGGGCGAGCACGCCCGAAAGGGTTCCGTTCCGCATCACGGCAATACGATCGCTCATGCCGAGAATCTCGGGAAGCTCGGACGAAATCATGAGAATCGCGAGGCCGCGCGACGCCATCTGCTGCATCAGCGAGTGAATTTCTGCCTTCGACCCGACATCGACCCCCTGCGTCGGCTCATCGAGAATCAGAATCGACGGCTTGGTTGCCAGCCACTTGGCCAGCGCCACCTTCTGCTGGTTGCCTCCGGAGAGCGAGTCTACGTGCTGCGCGACCGACGCCGCTTTGATCTGAAGCTGCTCCACATACTGCTCGGCCTGGCGCCGTTCCGACGCACGATCGATCAGCCCGCGGCGAGCCACCTGCCCGAGGCTTGCCAGGCTCACGTTCTCGGCCACCGGCATGTCGGGCACGACGCCATGGCGGCGCCGATCTTCGGGCACGTATCCGATGCCGTGGCGGATGGCGTCGGCCGGCGACGTTACGCTGGCGGCCGCGCCGCGAACCAGCAGCTCGCCAGAATCTGCAGGCGTGAGGCCGAAAATCGTCCCCGCCAGCTCCGTTCGGCCGGACCCGACCAGGCCCGCCAACCCCAGAATCTCGCCGCGGCGGAGCGTCAGCGAGATATCGCGTACGCCAGCGGCCTTGCAGGAGATCTGCCTCAGCTCGAGCGCAATATCGGTGTGCGCCACGGGTTCTTTCGGAAAGATCGACGACAGCTCACGCCCGATCATCATGCTGATGAGCCCCGACGATGTCAGCGCCTCGCGCGGACGCGTCCCCACCGTCTGCCCATCGCGCAGCACCGTCACGCGATCGGCGAGCGCAAACACTTCCTCGAGCCGATGCGAGATGTAGATGATGCCGGCGCCTTCCGAACGCAGGCGCCGAATCGTGTCGAACAGCCGGGCGACCTCGCGCTCGCTCAAGGACGCGGTCGGCTCGTCCATGATGAGCACGCGCGCGTGGGCGCCGATGGCTTTCGCAATCTCCACGAGCTGCTGCTCCGGCATGCTGAGCGTCTCGACGAGCCGTTCCGGGTCGATCGCCGCGCCGACGCGCGCCAGCAGATCGGCGGCCAGCCGGTGTCGCGCTGGCCAGTCGATTCGGCGCCACCGGCGGCGATCGTCGAGCGCGAACGCGATGTTCTCGGCCACCGTGAGCTGGCCGAAGAGAGACGGTTGCTGATGGATCACCGCGATGCCAAGCGTGCGTGCCACGGCAGGCGTCATCGACGCGACAACCGAGCCGTCAACTTCGACGGTTCCCGAGTCGGGCCGAACAGCGCCTGACATGACGTTAATGAGCGTCGACTTGCCCGCTCCGTTGCCTCCGACGAGCGCATGAACCTCGCCAGGAGCGAGATCGAACGACACGCCGTCGAGCGCGCGGATGCCCGGATACGTTTTGCGGATCGACCGGGCGACGAGCAGTGGATTCACAGACTTACGACGCCTTGCGAATCATCAGACGATGCCGGCGCCGAGCCGGGCGGCGGAAGGGCGCTCGGCAGTCTTTCTCCGGCGGTAGCCGCTCGACCGGTAGACGGCGATGGGATCGATGGCGCCACCGGCGCGCCGCCGGGCCATCGCGAGAATCGGCGCCACATCCGTCGTGAATGCCTGCTTCAGCGTCTGCAGCGCCATCAAGGGATCGTTTGCCTCCTGATACGCGCCAAGCGCATCGCGATCGACCAGGTGCGCCTGCACGTACGCGCGCACAAGCTCGACGGCGCTCGTCACGAGCGATTCGATTGGATCGGTCACGTTGTGCGACTGGTCGAGCATGTACGCGGGGTCGAATCCCGGCACGCCAGAGCGCTCGGCGTCCACCAGCTCGTTGAAGATCAGGAACAATTGAAACGGCTTGATCGAGCCGGCATCGAGGTCGTCGTCACCGTACTGGCTGTCGTTGAAGTGAAAGCCCCCGAGCTTTCCGAACTGGATGAGGCGCGACACGATCATCTCGACGTTGACGTTGGGCGCGTGGTGGCCGAGATCGACGAGCGAGAATGCACGAGGGCCGAGTTGGGTCGCACAGTGGTAACTGGTGCCCCAATCGTTCAGCACCGTCGAATAGAACGCCGGCTCGTAGAACTTGTGCTCGATGAAGAGGCGCCAGCCGTCGGGCAGCGCGGCGTAGATCTCGCGCATGCTCTGCAGGTACCGCTCCAGCGAGCGCCTGAAATGAACCTGCCCCGGAAAGTTCCCTCCATCGCCGATCCACACCGTGTGCGACCGGGCGCCCAGGCGTGTTCCGATGTCGAGGCATTCGAGGTTGTGGTCGATGGCGTGGCGTCTGACGACCTTATCGGTGTGCGAGAGGCTTCCGAACTTGTACGACGCCGCCTGGCCGGGCTGATCCTGAAAGGTGTTCGAGTTCATCGAATCGATGAACAGCCCGCGACCGTGGGCAAACGCGCGCAGAGCCGCCGCATCCGAGGGGCGGTCCCACGGGATGTGCAGCGAAATGCCGGGGGTCACCCGTGTCAGCTTGAAGACGACCTCGCAGTCTTCGAGCTTCTCGAACACATCCCGGGGCTCGCCTGCCAGCGGAAATCGGGCAAACCGCGTCCCGCCGGCTCCGACGCCCCACGACGGGACGGCGACGCGAAACGCCATGGCGCGGCGGACGAGGTCGTCGATGTCGACGCCGCGACGCGTGAGCTGACGGGCGAGGTGGCCGTAGTCCTCGGCAAGCGACGCGGCGCGTGCCTGGTTATCGTCTTGGATGTGCTGGTCGATCAACTCGCAGAATATAACACTCTCAAATGGGCGTTGTGGCATCATGCGGTGCCATGCAGCCGGCGGCCTATCTTGCGTTCGACCTCGGAGCCGAGAGCGGCCGTGCCGTGCTTGGAGAGCTGCGGTCGGGCACGCTGACGGTTCGCGAAATTCACAGGTTTGGGAACGAACCGGTTGCCTACGGCGACTCGTTGCACTGGGACGTGGCCCGGCTCTGGCACGAAATGCGGACCGGGCTGGCAGCCATTCGAGACACCACGCTCGCCGGCATCGGCGTCGACACCTGGGGTGTCGATTACGCGCTCGTGGGCGAGCGCCTGGAGCTCGTCCAGAATCCCTATCACTATCGCGACAAGCGCAACGTTGCAGCGATGGCCGACGTGCTGAGCCGCGTCGCGAAGGAAGAGATTTACGCCGTCACAGGCATTCAGTTCCTCGCCATCAACACGATCAACCAGCTCGCTGCAGCCGAGCGGCTGACTCCCCGCCTCCTTGCCGCGGCCGATCGGTTCGTGATGATGCCCGACTTGTTCAACCTGTGGCTGACTGGAGTTGCGGTTTCCGAATTTACCAATGCCACCACTACACAGCTCGTCGACGCGAAGACCCGCAGGTGGGCCGTGCCGCTGATGGCGAGGCTCGATCTCCCGTCACGGCTCGCACCGCCAATCGTCGAAGCCGGATCGGTTATCGGACCGCTCGTTTCGCGCGTCGCGCCGAATGCGTCGATGGCCGGCACACCGGTCGTTGCATCCGCCTCCCACGACACCGGCTCGGCCGTGGCTGCCATCACCGCGCGCGATGGCACCGCTTTCATCAGCTCGGGCACGTGGTCGCTCGTCGGCATCGAGCTGGACGCGCCTGTGCTCACCCCCGACGCCATGCGCCTGAATTTTTCGAATGAAGGCGGCGTTGCCGGCACGACGCGCCTGCTCAAGAATGTGATGGGGCTGTGGATGCTGCAGAGCTGCCGGCGCCAATGGGCACAGCACGGCCGCGATTTCGACTACGCGGAGCTGATGACTGCAGCCGCGCAGGCGCGCGGGCTGCGGTCGCTCGTCAATCCCGACGAGGCGTCGTTTGTCGCACCCGACAGCATGATCGAAGCGATCGATCAGTTCTGCGCCAGAACCGATCAGCCCACACCGGCCACGCCAGGCGAGTACGCGCGTACCATACTCGACAGCCTTGCGCTGAAATACCGCCTCGTCATCCGCGACCTGGAGGCCGTCACGGGCACCTCCATCGCCGCCATTCGGGTGATTGGCGGCGGATCGAAGAACCGTCTGCTGAACCAGCTCACCGCCGACGCGACCGGAAGGCGGGTCGTCGCCGGTCCGGCCGAGGCGACGGCGGCAGGCAACATCGGCGTGCAGCTCATGGCGACCGGGCGCGCCACGTCGCTTGCCGAGGCGCGTGCCATCATCGATCGCTCGTTTCCGACCGAGGTCTTCGACCCCCGTGACCCGGACCCATGGACCCGTGAATTTGCCCGGTTCCAGCAGTATTGCGAACTTGCCTATGCCTGAAACCGTCAGCCTTCGCCATCTCGAAGATCTCTGGGACACGTCGGTCGCCCGCACGCTCGAGGCCAACCAGCTGTCCCTGCTCCGCTATCGTTCCAACCTGCTCGGCGCCGATCTCCGGATCACGAACTTCGGCGGCGGCAACACGAGCTCGAAGATCGAGCTGCCGGATCCCTTTACGGGACAGCCCACGCGCGTGCTTGCGGTCAAAGGCAGCGGCGGCGATCTCGGCTCGATTTCCGACGCCGGGTTTGCGCAGCTGTATCTCGACAAGCTCGAACAGCTGAAATCGCGCTACCGGGGCGAGGCGTTCGAGGATGACATGGTCGCCTTCTACGCGCTCTCGGCGTTCGGCCACAACCGCGTCGCTGCATCCATCGACACGCCGCTGCACGCGTTCATTCCTGCGCCACACGTCGATCACCTGCACCCTGACTGGGCCATCGCGCTCGCCGCCAGCGCCAACGGCAGACAGAAGCTCGAGGAGTTCAATCGCCAGTTCAATCGTCGCATCCTCTGGATTCCGTGGCAGCGGCCGGGATTCGAGCTGGCGTTGATGATCGAGAGCGCGGTGAACGGCGAACCGGGCTGCGAAGGGCTGATTCTCGGCAGTCACGGGCTGTTCACCTGGGGAGCGACACAGCGCGAGTGTTATCTCAACAGCATCCGCACCATCGACGAGATGGGACAGTTCATCGACGTGCATCGCGCGCGCCGCCCGGTGCGGTTTGGCGGATCCGCTCACAATCCCCTGGCCAACCGGCGCGAGATTGCCGCGCGGGTGCTGCCGGCCTTCCGGGGCGAGCTGTCTTCGACGCGCCGTGTCATCGCTCATTTTGCCGACGATGAGGTATCGCTGGAATTTGCCGGATCTGCGTGGGCGACACAGTTGGCCACGCTGGGGACGAGCTGCCCCGACCATTTCCTGCGAACCCGCATCTGCCCGCTCGTCGTGGATTGGAACCCCGCTTCCGGCGATGCCGAGGGCCTCAAGACGTCCTTCCGTAAGCAGGTCGCAGGCTATCGCACCGGCTACACCAAGTATTACGAGTCGTTTGCCACAGCCGACTCGCCGAAGCTGCGCGATGCGAACCCGTCGGTCGTCATCGTTCCCGGCGTCGGTCTGTTCGGGTTTGGAAAGAACAAGAAGGAAGCGCGCATCACGACCGAGTTCTTCATCAACGCGATCAACGTCATGGAGGGCGCCACCGCGCTCGAAGACGAGAAAGCGCGTCCCGTTCATCCATTACCTCAGGCGCGGCAGCCCGAGCAGTCCTGGCAGTTCGAGCAGTTCCACAACTACGTCGCCCTCCCCCGCTCTGAAGCCTTCCGCATCGAGTACTGGGCGCTCGAGGAAGCGAAGCTGCAACGGATGCCGCCGGAAGCCGAGTTCAGCCGCAAGATCGTGATGATCGTCGGAGGCGGAAGCGGCATCGGACGCGAAGTCGCGCTGCTGCTGGCACGCAAGGGCGCGCATGTCGTCGTCGCGGATGCGGATGCCGACCGAGCGGCAGCGGCCGCCTTTGACGCCGGCAAGGCATCGACCATCGACGCGGCGGCCAGCGTGGCCGTCGATCTGAGCTCGAGCACCAGCCTTGCAAACGCCGCCAGCTTTTCGACGCTCCTCTTCGGCGGCATCGACGCGGTCGTCAACACTGCCGCCATTTATCCGGTCGCGGGCCCGGAGGGACGTCTCACCGACGGGCAATGGGCGAAGACGTTCCTCGTGAATGTCACGGGCAACTACCTGCTGGCGCAGGAAGTGGAATGGATATTCAGGGAGCAACAGCTGCCGGCGTCGATGGTCCTCACCGGGTCGGCAAACGCCGTCGTGCCGAAGAAAGGCAGCGAGGCGTACGACACCAGCAAGACCGCCGTCAATCACCTCATCCGCGAGCTGGCCATCGGGCTCGCTCCGTACGTGCGCGTGAACGGCATCGCTCCCGCGACCGTGGTCGCGGGCTCGACGATGTTTCCGCGCGACAGGGTCGTGCGGTCGCTGCAAAAATATGGGATTGCGTTCGCGGAGACCGAATCCACCGAAGAGTTGCGCGCGAAGCTGGCCGACTTCTACGCCCTTCGTACGCTAACGCGCAGGCCGATTCTGCCGAGAGACTGCGCAGAAGCCATTGTGTGGCTTCTGAGCGATGCCAGCGCGAAGACCACCGGCCACATCATTCCGGTCGACGGTGGGCTTGCTGAGGGCTTTCTGCGCTGAGGAACGCGGCAGACGAGTAAATTGACAGGTGCGCAGATTGATTTCGCGAAAAGAGCGTCCTGAGAATCTTCCAATCTGCGAACCTGCCGATTCCGGCGAGGGGCGATCCGCTCCAGGTGATGGTGAGTTTGATGGATAGCGGCCGTGAAGGGCCCGAAGCCGAGGTTGAATCACCGGTGGCGTC
>Ga0105106_10002678_pt1 | contig 12768 bp, 7 predicted proteins | sample PPLLaktember2015_5_FD_79109 | JGI IMG/M metagenome (GOLD analysis project Ga0105106, IMG submission 79109) | Freshwater sediment microbial communities from Prairie Pothole Lake near Jamestown, North Dakota, USA - PPLs Lake P8 Core (1) Depth... | ecosystem: Environmental > Aquatic > Freshwater >...
AGTTTGCTTGTTGCGGAAAGCCTCCCAGGCGGGAAGCACGTTCTTCTCGCAGGAGACCACCAGAGGGTTCAAGGGATCGAGCAAGTAGGCTTCCATCAGGGAGTCGAACGCAAGCGCACTCTGCCCGCGCTTGAGATACTGTTCCGCGGCTCCGGTCAAGCGCGAAATTTGCGATTGAACATCCCGACCCGATCCCGCACTTCCGCCAACCTTGCCGAAGTCGGAACCGATGGTGACTGAGAGTGACTTTCTCTCACGTGGTGCATCGCCGATGGCCATAGTTGCCTCCTCCTCTTGCTGATTCCACTAAGACAAAGATACGGCAACGTGCAAGAGAAAGCAAGTGATCTCATCACCAAATACTCGCAATCCAAAATTTAGTTGCGTACTTTATACATATGTGCGGAGATCAGAAACAGATTGTAGTAGTCGGCGGCGGAGGTGCAGGCATCATCGCTGCATGGCACGCGGCCGACCAAGGGTGTCCTGTGATTCTGCTCGAACGGAACGGCCGATTGGGGCAAAAAATCCTGATCTCCGGCGGTGGGAAATGCAATGTCACTCATGCGGGCACTGTAGACGATCTCCTTGCCGAATTCGTTCTGCCGGAGCGCAGGTTCTTGAAACCCGCACTCCACCGCTTCGACAACGGGGATCTGGCGGCACTGCTCGGTGCCGGAGGAATCGTCGTCGCGCCGCGCGCCAACGGACGAGTCTTCCCCGTTAACGGAACAGCTAAAGATGTCATGAGGGTATTCTCCCGTCTTCTTGACGCACACAACGTCACCGTGAGGTTTCATCAGAGAGTCGAAGAGATTCTCACGGATGATCGCGGCGTGTGCGGCGTCCGTATCGATCGTACCGTAATCAACGCGCGACAGGTAATCCTCTCCACCGGCGGCGCGTCCTACCCACAAACCGGAACCACGGGAGATGGATTTGTGATTGCACGGACTCTCGGACACACGGTTGTGCCCGTACGTGCCGCCCTCGCGCCGATACAGACAGCCCCTCTCCTTCCGGGGAGCTGGCGCGGTGTGGCGATTCGGGGAGGGTCACTTTCTGCGGTCCACCGTGGCACGGAGATCGCCCGGCTGGAGGATGATCTGTTATTCACGCACGAAGGTTTGTCAGGCCCGGCGACGCTGGGGATCAGCCGTGCCGCGGCGCTTGCCGCGGAATCAGGCACGGTCTCGCTTTTTTGGGATTTCTTCCCCCGGAAGGAACCAGCTGTTTTGGATGAGGAACTCCAGGCTGTGATCCGGACACATCGCGGCCGCACAGTGGCGACTCTTCTGGAGCCGTGGCTGCCGAACCGAATCATTGAGGCGGTGCTCCGGTCGGCAGGAGTTGATCCGGAAACTCGCGGTCATGTACTGGCACGCAAGGACCGCAGCGCGATCATCAGGTTCCTCAAACGATGGCCGCTTGGAGACGTTGCGTGCATACCGATCGAGAGGGGCGAAGTGACGGCCGGCGGGATTGCCCTCGGGGAGGTGGACTCTCACACCATGTGTTCCCGGCGAGTCAAGGGACTGTATTTGTGCGGTGAGGTGCTGGACATCGCCGGTCCCATAGGGGGGTACAACCTTCAAGCGGCGTTTTCCACGGGCTTCGTCGCTGGTGACAGTGCGGCCGAAGAATTTCTGCAGGCTGCCAGGTGTCCAGACCCTACTTTGCCAGCATCATCTTCCGCGTCGTGACGAATCCGTCGGCGGCGAGTTGGTATAAATACAGGCCGCTCGCAAGCACCGCCCCATCAAATGTCACCGCGTACTCACCTGCCGGTTGTCTCTCGTTCACCAGCACTGCAACTTCCCGTCCGAGTAGGTCATAGATGCCGAGTTTCACCCATCGGGATCCCGGGCCCGAAACTCTGTACCCGATGTGTGTCTTCGGATTGAAAGGATTCGGGTAGTTCTGCAAGAGCGTGGTCTGCATCGGCGTGCCGACCGGTACATCCACGGCGGTCGGATTTGATGCGGTCATGATGAAATCCACAGGCTCAACAACGAAGGTGCTGGACGGGATTGTGACGGGGGTCTGAACGTGGTTGAACCGGAAGCGGTCCGCCAGCAACGTTACCGATCCGCTCCCGAGTGCATCCACAGCATACCGGCCTGTCGGGTCGCTCAACCCGTACCCGATGATTCTATCGTCCGGGGCACGTGCCAGGACGCGAACCCCGGGCAACGGAGTGCCGTTCCCGGAAAGGACATGTCCCCGTATCCTTGTAAGACCGGCATTGTTCAGCGGTGGTACGGATATCCGTATGTATGGTGTAATGCCATTGACCTCGACGCTGTCGGCATCGAGCCATGTGAGGGCGCTGGCACCTGAGGCCGTTGAGTAGGACGGGGCATACTCACCGAAGGGGATGGCAAGGACATTGTAGCTCCCCGCTTCGATGTCTTCAACAAGAAAGATGCCGCTCGAGTCAGTGAAGGTGAAGACTGCCGGTCGTTCGTCTCCTTCTTTCGGGCGGGGAAACAGGATGATGCGTGCAGGAACATCGTTGCCTCCGGGGTCCTGCACAGTGCCCTGCATGGTGCCTGTATCGGTTGGAGCTTTCTTCCTGAGGGAGAAGGTGATACCGGTCGTATCGCCCCGTATCGCGAGGATTGTCGCTTGTGTCGGGTCGGAGGCATTGTCAAAGAATTCGGGGTAGTAGCCGTTCATTGCCGACATGGCGACATACTGCCGGCCGCTGACGAGCTGTGCGAAGAACTTGCCTGCGGTGTTTGTATGGCCGTACCATGCCACGCCGCGGGAATAGCCGATGCCCGGTACAAGCACGGCTTCGGGTCCGGTCCCCTGCGTCGGCGAGGATGTTGCGGCTGAAGTCACGAGCTCCTGGATCGGACGGACAAACGCGACAACTGCGCCCGCGATCGGTGCCCCCTGGTCGTCCGTCACAATGCCGCTCACGTATGCATAGGGCTGTTGGGAGTTCGGCACAAGTGAGAAATCCACGCGGGTTGTATCGTTGACCCTGACGGTGACCGGTGTGGCGTTTGCCGGTTCGTTTGCACCGAGATACCACTGCGTCTGATGGCCGGTTTGTGTAAGCTGCGTCAGCGGTTCATCCGCACGCACGATATAGACGCCGGTATCGACGACGGCGGAGAATGTGCCGGCGGAAGTCACTGTTATGTCAAGCCCGCGATTAGCGGGGGAAGGCAATTTGAAAAAGCGGACGACGACCTTCGGGATGGGGAGTCCGGAAACCTGATCCGTGATTCTGCCTGCAATGATGCCTTTAGGTCCCGCAAGAAGCGCATAAGCCCGCACAGTGGCGATATTGCTCCGTGTCGACTCGAGGAGAATGGTGTCCGTCCGCACAACCGCAGTAACAACATAATTGTAGAGCACTCCGGGAGCGACCGACTGGTCCTCGAACAAGCGCGCTTGGCTGATGGCGATCCACTGGAAGTTCGTCGTGTCCGGCGAAGACCGGTAGATCTTGTAGAATGAAGGTCCGGCAGGGCCGCTCCAGCTCAAGATGACGGAAGGCTGGAGAGAAGCAGGGGAATTTGCCTTCAAGTTCGTGGGCGCCTGTGCGAGCATCGTTGTTGCGAAGGAAACCAGCGCAAGCGCTGTGCCGATCAGAAGTTTCATGGCCGACTCCCATCTCGCTTATCTATCAGCTGAAGCCGAAGAACGCAACGGCGCCGGGTATTCCGGCGACCGTTGCGTTCACGCAACCACCACCACCATCCCTACCGTAGAAGCAGCATCTTCTTCACGCTCGAGAAGAGCTCACCGGATGCATTGTTTACGGTCAATTTGTAGAAGTAGACGCCACTGGCAACCGCCCGTCCGCTCTGATCGGTTGCATTCCACACGACATTGCTGCGACCGGCTGCACGCGGACCGGCAAGGAGAGTCTGCACTTCCTGCCCAAGCGTATTGAATATTGTCAGGGAGGCGTCGCCGGCTACCGGAATGTCAAATGTAATTGTCGTGCTGGGATTGAACGGGTTCGGATAATTTTGTCCCAGTGCAAATGTCGCAGGCAAGGATTCACCGGTTGTGGCATCCGTTGTCCCCTGAGGTTCCATTGTAAAATCCATTCCGGTAATCTGATACTGGTCGCCGGAGACTGTCACATTCCTGTCTGACGCGACATAGTCCTCGCGATCGGCTATCAGGGTGAATGATCCGACCGGCAGTGCCTCAATGGAATATTCTCCGGCCTGTTCGGTGATGCCGCAGCCGATCACTTGACCGCCGGGAGTCGTCGCCGTCACACGGACACCGCGCAGCGGCAGACCGGCCGCCAGGATCCGGCCGCTCAGGCGCACGAAACCGTTCGACTGAATCGGTACCACGCCGATGTCGATACCGGAGACGTCACCGGAAACCAGCACTTTGTCTGCAAGCTGCCAGTATATGAGACCGTATGTGCCGGCCTTGTAGAAGGCGGGCGCATAGCCATGGAACGGCACGGCCATGACCACGTAGGTGCCGAGCACGACTTCACCGATGGTATATGCTCCTGTGGAGTCGGTATGTCCGAATCGCATCTTCCTCAGCAGCGGGCCCGGATTGACGGGAATCAAGGCGACGACCGCGGGGACACCGTTGCCGTCCGCATCGCGCACTACGCCGGAGATGCTGTTGTGCAGGACCGGATTTGGCGTCAGCGAGAAGTCCACATTGTCGACGCCGGATGAACTGACCTTGATAATGTCTGCCAGCAGCGGATTGGTCTTGTTGTCATAGTATTCCGGCAGATAGCCGAATTTCGCCGCAAGCGCAATGTAGGCATGACCGGTGAGCACACGCGCCTTGAAATTCCCCGATGAGTCGGTCCTGCCACTCCACACGACCCCGCGGCAGTACCCGATGCCATCGACATCAAAGGTTTCCGCATCCATGGCTGATCTCATGGTGGCGGTCGTTGCCAGGACGCTCATCTCCTGGAACGACCGCATGATGATGACGGTCGCATGGCGCAGCACATTCCCCAGCGTATCCGTCACCGTTCCCTCGATGTACGCATACGTGGGTTGTGTGGGTTTACTCAACCCGAAGTCGGCTTTGAATGTGGATCCCGGAGCAACTTTCACCGGTGTCGCAAGCGTAATATCCGTCACATTGTCAAACCACTCCGGCTGGTACATCGTCATGACAGACGACCGCATCCAACCATCTGCGCGTACAAGATATGTCCCGGTGTCGAGCAACGCGCTATAGAAGCCGAGCGAATCGGTAACGGCGGTCGGCTGCCAGTTGGTAATGGATGGACCCTTGGTATAAAACCTGATCAGGATTCCCCTGAGCGGCAGGCCGTTTTCATCGTCAACCACCTTGCCCGCAATGGTCCCTTTTACGACGGGTGGAGGTACCGGCCGGCTCAATCCGAAGTCCGCGACGACGGATGTATTCTCGATGACCACAACGGGATCGGCTGTGGCCATATCCTTCTTGTTGTCATACCACTCTGGCGCATACGCGGGGGGGCCGGGCGGCATCCAGGGAGCAGGTTGTGCCTTGATCTTGTACGTCCCGGTATCCAGTTTTGCCGCGTAGTGGCCGAGAGAATCTGTGACGGCACCAGGAACGTCGATGGACAGAATCGACGCACGAAGCCGGTAGAACAACACGCGCACGCCCGGTATGGGCCTGCCCGTCGTGTCATCCGCCACGGTTCCCGCGATCACGCCGAGATGTCGCTCGGGCGTGGCAAAGGAGATGCTGTCGATATTGCTCGGACCGCTTTCGAGCGGACGCGTAGAGCTATTGATAATTGCCACAGAGGTGACATAATAGAAGTAGGTGTGCCCGAGCCGGACGATATGGTCGTAGTATACCGGTGAGGTGACAAGGGCGAGCTTCTGAAAGTGTGCCGTGTCATCCACCGAGCGATAGACGATGAAGGCGTATGGTCCGGCAGGAGCGGTCCATGTGAGCTTTGCCACCGGAACGGCATCCGGCGTTTGAGTGACATCGAGGTCCGTTGGAGCGGGTGGCAATGTGATTTGCGCAAGCCCGATGGCGGCAACAAGCATGCAGAGCCCGGCAACAAATAACAATTTCGCTTTCATAGCATCCTCCACGATGTGTCCCTATCCTCATTAACTGCACATGAACATCCATCATCTGGAATCAAGATAGCGGGAGGGGGTAGGAAAGACAATACCATATTCATGGTATTTAGGGGAAATCTGCAGATACGCGTTGCCTGAGCGGCAATGCTCGTCCCTTCAGCAAGAAAAAGGGGGGTGGCTGGGCGAACCTGGCCAATATTAGCCAGAGGTAAGCGTTGCGGAGGCAAGAAACGGACCCTGAATTCTCATCCAAACAACCGGTACTTCAATGCCTTGGATACGGCTGCGGACTTGGAATGCACCTGAAGTTTTTCGTACACACGCTTGATGTGTGACTGCACAGTCAGCGGGCTGATAAAGAGCTTTTCCGCGATTTTCTTGTAGCTCAGGCCTTCGACGAGCCACTGGAGGATATCCAGCTCACGGGGTGTCAGGTTAAGATCGGCTGCCGGAGGGGCACCTTTGCCGCGCATCATTGCGAGCAGGCGGCGGGCAATCGAAGCACTCATCGGTGCCCCGATGCGAATCTCGCGAATGGCACAGATAAGCTCCTCCGATTCCGCGTTTTTCAGCACGTACCCGGATGCTCCCGCGAGAATCGACTGAAAAATCTTCTCATCGTCGTCGTAGACCGTGTGCATCAACACATCGATAGCAGGATAGCGGCTCTTCACTGCTTTGACGCCGTCAATCCCCGACATGCCGGGCAGCCCGATGTCCATCAGGATGACATCGGGCTCGTGATTGGACAGCGCTTCAAGAAGGGCTTCGCACGATGAGAATGCGGCGATGCACTGCAGACCGTCGGATGCATTTATCAGATCCGTGACGGCGTCGCGGATACGCTTGCGGTCCTCCACCACGATGACCTTGACCTCAGGCTCCTGTTCGCGGGCGTCGTTCGTACTCATCGATGTAGTCCCTTCCATCGCCTTTTGTGGAAGTCCTCCTGCCGTTGTCCGTCAGGGGATTGGTGCATGGAGTGTAATCGTGGTGCCCAGTCCCCGGGATGAGGTGATAGCCAGTTCGCCTCCCATGGTCCGGGCGCGTTCCTCCATATTGTGCAGGCCGTTGCCCCGTACAGCACCATGCACGTCAAAACCGACCCCATTGTCCGCCATCGTCATCGTCAACGTGCGACCTTCGCGGCGCATGGTCAGGACCACTCGTGTCGGCTGCGCATGCCGGAGGATATTGTTGATGGCCTCCTTGAAGATCAGGAACAACCGCCGTCTCATGCCAAGCGGCAGATGCAGTGAGGCAAGTTCGGATGGGATGTCGATCTCGTAATTAATCCCTTTCGCTTCCAGCATCTTCGTTGCGTGCATTTTCATACGGAGCAGGAGGAAATCAAACGAATCGTGCTTTGGATCGATGGCCCAGACAATATCGTTCATTGCGTCGATCAGCGCGCGCGCCGTTGATCCGGTGTCGGAAAACAGGGCGGCAAACCTTGTGCGCTCCTCGTCGGTGAGAACAGTTGCGGGTGGTTTTGCCTTTACCTCGCGCAGCCCGACGTCACTGAAGAGAGCGATTTCCGTGAGCGTGGAGCCTATGTCGTCATGGAGATCGGTGGCGATAGAAGTGCGGATACGTTCGATTTCCAGAAGTTTCTTCACCCGGTACCTGTACATGAGAAACAAAATCGTGGCGACGGCCACAACGGCCAGTATACGAAACCACAATGTCTTCCAATAGGGAGGGACTATCGTGATTGCCAGGGAGGCCCCGCGGGTATTCCACACGCCGTCATTATTGGAAGCGCCGATGTGCAGCACGTAGTGTCCGGGATCGAGATTCGTATACGTCGTAAAGCGACGGTTCCCGGCATCGATCCAGGTTTCATCCAAACCCTCAAGTTTGTATCGGTAACGGTTCTTGGCGGGGGCGGTATAGCTCAGGGCAACGAATTCAAACGACAGGAAATTCTGATCATGCTGCAATTCGATTGCACGTGTTTCGCTCACCGCCTGCGGAAGCGACACAACGCGGTCGAATACGCGAAGGCTGGTCAGATACACGGGGGGCACAAACGGATTGTCACGGATGCTGTCAGGGGAAAACGCATTGAATCCGTTGATGCCCCCGAGGTACAATGCGCCGTAGCGGCCGCGGAATGCGGCCCCCTGATTAAACTCGTTTCCCTGCAACCCATCTGATGCATCGTAAGTACGGACCTCACCGGTGGAGGGGGTGTAGCGGGCAAGCCCCTTGTTGGTCGGCATCCAGAGACGGCCGGCACGGTCGGGGAGAATCCCGTAAATGACATCGTTGGGCAGGCCATCGGCTTCCGTAATGTGGCTCCAGGTTCCTGTTGTGCGATCAAAGCGGTTGAGCCCGCCGCCGTAGGTGCCGATCCACAGTATTCCGGCCGCATCTTCATGCACGGAGAGGACGGTATTGTTGTTGAGCCCGTTCGTCCGGTCGCTCGCGCTCTGATAGCGTTGGAACAGGTCTGTAGCCGGATCCAGTCGTGCGAGTCCGCCTCCGTATGTGCCAACCCAGAGATAGCCGGCGGCGTCTTCATAGAGCGTCAGGACCGTTCCGGCAGGCAGGGCCGTGGGAGACTCTTCGTCGGGCGGATAATGCACAAAACCTTCCCTCGAAGCGTCAAGACGGTCAAGCCCGCCTCCATTCGTGCCAATCCACAGCGTTCCCGAAGAATCCTCATGCAGCGCGGTTACTTCATTTTGAATAAGCGAAGCTGGATTTTGGGGATCGTGGCGATAGCGAGTAAACCGACTGCTGTATGGGTCAAGACGAGCAAGACCTCCCCCCTCGGTGCCGATCCAGAGTGTGCCGTCACGGCTGGCCGCGAGAGCAATGACGTTATTGTGACTCAGCGATGACGCGACACGGGGGTCATGGAGGTAGTGCGTGAAATCCTCGGTCAGACGGTTGAAACGATTCAGTCCACCCCCGTACGTGCCGATCCAGAGTGTACCGGAACGATCTTCATGCAGGGCCCAGACGTCGTTGCCGCTCAAGGTGCGGGGTGTGCCCTGAACAGCCCGAAAGTGAGGGAAGCGATTCTTCAGACGGTCGTAGATATTGACTCCTCCTGCCCCCGTGCCAATCCAGAGAATGCCGGTACTGTCTTCGAACAAGGAACAGATAATATCATTGTTCAGAGAGCGGGTGGAATTGGCGATGTGCCGGAATCGTTCGATCGTGCCTGTGCGCGGGTGAAGGCGGTTAAGGCCTGCATCTCCAGTGCCGATCCAGATTGCACTCTCGGCATCCTCGTACAACGAGAGGATGAGGTTGCTGGTGAGCGTGCGCGGTGCAGGCGATCGGGTAGTGTAGTGAACGAGAGTCCCCGATCGCGGGTCGAAGCAATCCAGGCCGTACCCCCAAGTGCCGATCCATATCCGACCATCGCGTCCGGCAAGGAGCGACCGGATGGTATTGCCGGCGATGCTTTCGTGCAGTCGCGGGTCGTGCCGGTAGCGACGGAACGTCCCGACACCGGAGGATCCGGCAGAGCCGGGCACGGGCGGGATGTAACGGCAGAGACCTCCCCATGTGCCGACCCAGAGAGTGCCGTCGCGGTCCTCCGTGATTGCCCAGACGGCGTTGTCGGCAAGCGATGTTGAATCGGCGGGATTGTGGCGGAGGCGGGAGAACGTGCGTTGACCCGGACTGAGGTAGTTCAAACCGGAGGTCATGGTGCCGGCCCAGATTGTCCCCCGGGAATCCTGAAAGACCGACGTGACATTGTTTTCGCTAATGCTTGTCGTGTCAAGGGGGTCGTGCGCATAGTGCGTGAAGGTTCCCCGGGCCGTATGGTAGCGGTTGAGTCCGCCCCTTGTCGTCCCGATCCAGATATCGCCATCACGGTCCCGGCAGAGAGCCCAGATCCCGTTGTCCGAAAGAGCAAAGGAGTCCGCCGCCACGTGTTTGTGCACGGCGATTGTGTAGCCATCGTAACGGTTGAGTCCGTCCTGTGTGCCGAACCAGAGGAAGCCCCGGCCATCCTGCACGATCGCATTCACCGTAGATTGTGAAAGGCCCTGCTCGAGAGAGATATGGTCGAATTTCAATGTACCGGTTTGAGCACAGGCTATGCACGCGACCACGGTGAGGGCCCACGGGGTGATGCTGTATTGCAGGATCCGGTGCATGGGGAATGTTAGTGAGGAATCAGGAGACTCGCAACCGATGCCTCGCGCGTCACGACAGGGCTTGTGTAATCCACGCGAGGTTTTTCAGTGGTATGAACCCGTAATTGTAGAAATTGAAACTCGTGATTCCCTGTGCACGGGCCACCCTCATCCGGTCAAGAAATTCCGCCTGTCCGCCGCTCTCCGGCAGGCCAACCTGGAATCCGAGCGTGAGCGCCTTCCCCCCGAGGAGGGACCGGAGTGTGGTCAGCGGGGCATCCAGGGCAACACCATCCCTGACATAGCCCAGGGCAAGAATTCCGCCGGTCGTGCGGGCACTGGCGGCAGGGTCAACGCTTGTCAGCTTCCACGCCGAGGAATCAACTGACATCATCTGCCGCAGTTCGACAGTACCGGCACCCGATTGCAATTCCTCGAGGAGCGACGTGATGACGCCGCTGCGCCAGCGCAGGAACGGCTCCAGGATATCCGCCGGGAGTTGATCAATGGTGGGGTACTTGTTGTTTATGGTGTCCGGATCCCGGAAGAATTCCTCCAGCGTGGCCGCCGTGAAATTGAGCACGGGCTGGATGTCAAACCCCGATTCCTTCGCCCCGCGGCGACAAGCGGCGCAGAAACAGAGCCCCAGGAGAAATCGTGTCGCCGGCGTCAACGCCACACCTTCCCGTTCATGATGAAAGCCATGAGTGTACCCCTGAAACTGCAGAGCCTCAAGTTCGATGAGATCGACGCCGTGCGCTGCGACATCCGTCACGAGGGAACGGAGATAACGGCGCACATCGCCGTTCGATGGGCAAAGATTGTGATAGAGCGGATCGTCGAATGCGGTGCGCGTGACCAGGTCCGGGTGCGCCGTGCCGAGGGCAGTATTGTGACAGCATACCATCCAGCTCCGCAGCTGCATGCCGTGTCGATCGGCCTGCCGGCGCGCTTCCCGGAGATCGTGCCCCGAAGACACAAGCGAATGCGTCATCGGGGATATGCGTCCGTAGAGCGATGGATTTGGCCGGAACATGACCGTGCCATCTTCGAGGAAAACTACCTTGCGCCGGGGATTGTGCGGGGCAAGAAACTTGCCGGTGTGATACGCTGTAGCAAGGCTGATGGAGGTGAGCGCGTGTTCGCGGAGCCGCGGCAGGACAACATCATAGCCTTCATCGACGAGATCCCAGAGATAAATCCACATGGATGCCGTATGTCGCGTTGGCGGTGGGATCGCCGCGGTTGCAGCATGGAACATAGCAGGTCCGGCCACCGCTGCGGTGGCGACGCGTTCCAGAAATTCTCTCCGTGTGAGCATGGTGGGGCTACTCCTCGTCGATGACCCAGAGATCGAGCAGGTTGTCGGGCATTCCCGCGATGAACCGGGATGGCTTGGAAAGCACCAACCCCGACTCGCGGTCATACACATTGATGGGATAAGCGATAAAGAGATGTTCTTTGGCCCGCGTACAGGCGACGTACATCAAACGGCGCTCCTCCTCCATGGTGTCTTCATTCAATGCCGCACGCGTCGTGGGGAAGCGACCGTCAAGCGCGTAGATCACGAAGACCGTGTTCCACTCGAGCCCCTTTGCACTGTGAATCGTAGAGAGAATGAGCTTTTCGTCCTCTGCGTCGGTCGGAGTGATATCAGTGATGCTCTCGGCTGCCGGTTCGAGTGTCAGATCAGCAAGGAAGGAATTGAGGGTCCGGTACCGCTCGGCGATTTGCTGGAACATCTCGAGGTCCTTCCGCCGTTTGTTGTGATCGTCATACCGCTTGACAAACACCGGTTCATAATACTTCAGGAGCTGCTGGATCTTGTCGGCTGGGGTGATGTGCGACGGGGCTACACCCTTCAGTGCTTCGAAGAGCGTGCGGAGTTTTTCCGGTGCGGCGTTGTGCTGGCCCCAGAATGCCGGGAGAGAGGCGGGGATCCCGGCTTCACCTGCTGAGCGGTGCCGGGCGAGAAGATCATCGATCACTTTTTCTGCGGTGCGCGGGCCGATGCCATCCACGAGCAAGAGGATCCGATTCCACGCGACGGCATCGCGGGGATTCTCAAGTACGCGGAGGTAGGATATGAGATCTTTAATGTGAGCGGTTTCGATGAACTTGAATCCCCCGAACTTGACGAAGGGAATGTTGGCCTTGTTGAGTTCAATTTCCAGGTCGAACGAGAGATAACTTGAACGGAACAACACAGCCATATCATCGAGGGGGATTCCCTGCTCCCGCAGTTCCAGGACTTTCTGGATGACAAAACGCGATTGAAGGTTTTCATCCTGTGCAACGACAATGCTGGGCAACTCGCCGCCGGGTTTGCGGGTGAAGAGCTCTTTGGTGTATTTGTGTCTTTTCATCGTGCCCCGGAATATTCGAACCGCTCACGCATCTGCGCAATGTACTCGGGTGTCGTTCCACAGCATCCGCCTATGATGCGCACTCCTTGGTGCCTCCATTGTTCAGCAAAGTCGGCGTACTCCCCGGGTGGCACATCATGCACAAAGGTCTCCGCGCGTTCTTCCCCGGCTCTGCCGACGTTTGCATAGACGGCCAGAGGCAGGGGAGTGGCGGTCTGTAATGTGAGGAGTGCTGGTGCCATGTGG
>Ga0105106_10002680_pt1 | contig 12762 bp, 14 predicted proteins | sample PPLLaktember2015_5_FD_79109 | JGI IMG/M metagenome (GOLD analysis project Ga0105106, IMG submission 79109) | Freshwater sediment microbial communities from Prairie Pothole Lake near Jamestown, North Dakota, USA - PPLs Lake P8 Core (1) Depth... | ecosystem: Environmental > Aquatic > Freshwater >...
AAGGTGCGCGCCTCCGCCTCAGGCCCGGCGGCCTGTTCGGCCTGACCGCAGGCGGCCAGCACGAAGGCCAAGATCAGGCAGATGCTCAGGGCGAGATTCCGTTTCATGGAGAGTCCTCCTCCTCATGTTCTAGGAACGAGCGGATGAACTGCACGGACGAGCCAGAGTCCTGCGTCTTCTCACCTCCTTCCCCCCGGATCGGAGGACAGGTCGGGTGCCGGCCGCAGCAGCGCTGGGCTAGCGCTCCTTCCGGCGTGCCAGTACTGCGATCAGGATGATCAAGCCCTTGAAGATCTGCTGATAGTAGGACTGCACGTTGAACAGGTTGAGCAGGTTGTCGATCAGGCCCAGCGCGAAGACGCCGCCGAGCGTGCCAAACGTGCTCCCACCTCCCCCTCCCAGAATGGCCCCGCCGATCACGCACGCGGCGATGGCATCCAGCTCGAAGCCGGAGCCCACGCTCGGTTGAGCGATCCCCAGGCGCGAGGCCAGGATCACCCCCCCCAGCGCCGAGAAGAACCCCGAAATCATGTACGCCAGGAAGATGTGCCAGCGCGTGCTGATCCCCGCCAGGCGCACCGCTTCCTCGTTGCCGCCGATGGCCACCACGGCCCGGCCGGCGCGAGTGCGGTTGAGGAAGAACCACACCAGCGGATAGCAGGCGAACATGATCAGCGCCGAGACGGGAAACGGCCCGACGAAGCCTCCCCCCAGGACGGCGCGGAAGCTGGGGTCGGTCGGCGTAATGGGAATCTCGGAGTACACGAATACCAGCCCGCGGATCGTGCCCAGCGTGGCCAGCGTGACGATGAACGGTTGGAGCTTGAAGCGGGCGATGAAGAAGCCGTTGACCGCCCCGGCCATGACACCGACGACCAGGCAGATGAGGATGGCCAGGAACAGCGGCAGGCCTTGCTGCGACATGCCGGCGACCATGATTCCGGTCAGAGCCACCACCGGACCAACCGACAGGTCGATTCCGCCGGTCAGAACCACGACCAGCATCCCCAGGCTGAGCAGCCCATTGGTCACCGTCTGGCGCATCAAGTTGCTCAGGTTGCGCTGCGTGAAGAAGACATCCGACATCGAGGCAGTGATGACCAGCAGTATGGCGAAGGCGATGATGAAGGCGTAGTCGACCCACCGACGCCTGCCGCCGCCGGCTTTGCCCAGCAGCAGGTCGCGGAAGTTGAGGCCTGCCCTCGGCGAGGCGGACGTCGGCGGCGTTGGCTCTATCGTCATTGGACCACCCCCGCGGCGGAGGCCAGCACCCTTTCCTCGCTGGCCTGCGCCCGCGTGAACTCTCCGACCAGCCGGCCTTCGCGCATGACCAGGATCCGGTCGCTCATGCCCAGGATCTCGGGTAGCTCGGAGGAAATCAACAGGATGCCCATTCCCCGAGCCGCCAGGCCGTTGATGATCTGGTAGATCTCCACTTTGGTGGCGACGTCCACCCCGCGCGTCGGCTCGTCCAGGATGAGCACCCTCGCCCGAGTCAACAGCCATTTGGCGAGCACCAGCTTCTGTTGGTTGCCGCCGCTCAGCTGACGCGCCAGCCGGTCGATCACCGTCGGACGGATGTCCAGCTCGACCACCTTCTCGCGGACGAGCGCCGCCTGCACCCAGCGATCGATCACTCCCCAGCGCGACATGTGGTCGAAAGAGGCCATGCTGACGTTGTCGCGGATCGAAACGCCCAGGACCAGCCCATCGCGTTTGCGGTCTTCGGTCAGCAGCGCGATGCCAGCCTCGACCGCGTGTTTCGGAGTGCGCGGCCGGATCGGCGTATCGCCCAGCAGCAGCTCGCCCGAGTCGAACGGCTCGGCGCCGAAGATGCAGCGCGCCACTTGCGTGCGCCCGCTCCCCACCAGGCCGAACATCCCCAGGATCTCGCCCTCGTGCAGGCGGAAGGAGATGTCGGCGAACGAGCCAGGCTTGGACAGTCCGCTGGCTTGAAGCGCGACCGCCGCGCCGCTCGGATTGCGCACCGGGAAGATTTCCCCCAGATCGCGCCCGACCATCATCTTGATCAGCCGACCCTGGTCGGTCTCTTTCGGCCGCACCGTCCCAACCAGCTGACCGTCTTTGAGGACTGTGATCCGATCGGCGACCTCGAAGACCTCGTCCAGCCGGTGGGAGATGTACAGCACCAACGTGCCCCTCTGCTTCAGCTCGACGACCAGCCGGAAGAGCCGCTTGAGCTCTTCCTGCGAGAGCACTGCCGACGGCTCGTCCAGGATCAGGATGCGCGGCTCTTCGGCGACCGCCTTGGCGATCTCCACCATCTGTTGATGCGAGACGCTCAGCTGCTGCACCTTCTGGCGAACACCAATGCCCACGAAGCCGATCGAATCAAGGATGGCCTCCGCCCGGCGATGGGCCTCGCCCCAGTCGATCGATCCCAGGCCGCTGCGCGTCGGCAGACGTCCGATCAGGATGTTCTCGGTGACGGTCAAGTGCGGAACCAGACTGAACTCCTGGTAGACGGCGCGGATGCCGAGGCGGCGGGCGCGGCCCGGCGTGCCCAGCTCGACCGGCTGGCCCTCCAGCAGGACCTCGCCGGCGTCGCGGACGAGCGCGCCCGAAAGGATCTTGACCAGCGTCGACTTCCCCGCGCCGTTCTCGCCGGAGATAGCATGCACTTCGCCCGCCGCGGCGCTGAAGTCGACGTTGCGCAGCGCCTGCGTCCCGTCGAAGCTCTTGCTGATCCCCTGCATACGCAGGAAGTCAGTCACCATCACCGACCCTCAGCCCTGATCGAAGACGGACAGGGCATTATGCACAATGATGACCTTCTGCTCGGTCATCTCGTCCAGCGTGTCCAGGAGGCCTTCCCGGCCGTGGCCGCTCATCTTGATCCCGCCGAACGGCAGGCTTTCAACCCTCAAGGCCGACGACCAGTTGATGATCACCCCGCCGGCCTCCAGGCGGTAGGCGATATCGAAGGCGCGTGAGATGTCCTGGGTGAATACGGCCGCCTGCAGGCCGTAGGGAGAGTCGTTGGCCATGCGGACGGCCTCGTCGACGGAGTCGAAGGGAACGAGCGGCACGACCGGGCCGAAGGTCTCTTCCCGGAAGAGCTCAACCTGCGGAGGGACGTCCACCATCACCGTCGGCTCGATGAACGCCCCGCGCCGCTTGCCTCCGGCAGTGACTCGAGCCCCGGAGCGCACGGCGTCTTCGATGGCCGATTCGACCTGGCGGGCAGCCTCCTCGTTGATGAGCGGCCCCACATCGGTATCCTCGGCCAGTTGGTCGCCGACCTTGAGGTCCTTGGCTGCCGCGGTCAGGATGTCGGCGAAGCGGGAAAACGCCGGCCGTTCCACGAACACGCGCTTGACCGCACAGCAGATCTGCCCATTGCCGCGCGCCAGACGCCCGAGCACCACCGCCTCGGCCGCCTTCTCCAAATCGGCATCGGCCAGGATGACCAGCGCGTCATTTCCGCCCAGCTCCATGTGCACTTTCTTCAAGTGCTTGGCCGCCAGCTGGCAGATGCGGATGCCGACCGCCGTACTCCCGGTGACAGTCACCATCTGGATGCCGGGACTCTCGGCCAGGAAGTCCCCGATCGTGGCGCCCGGACCGGTAAGGATCTGGTGCGCAGCGCGTGGCAGGCCGCACTTCTCCATCATCTCCGAGATCTTCAGCATCGTCAGGGGGCAGTCGCTGGGCGGCTTGCTGATGACCGCGTTCCCGGCCGCCAGGGCCGGGGCGACCTTGTGCGACCAGAGTTCGACCGGGTAGTTGAAGGGCACTATGGCGGCCACCACCCCCAACGGCTGCCGGATGGTGAGCGCCAAGTGACGCTCCTGGCCCGGCACGGCGTCCATCGGCACCACGCGGCCCAGGATGCGCTTGGCCTCCTCGGCAAAGCCGCGGAAGATGCGAATGCTTGCCCCAAGCTCCTCGCGCGTCTGCCGGATCGGTTTGCCGTTCTCGCGCGCCAGGAGGCGGCTGAGCTCTTCCTTGGCCGTCTCCATGGCCGCCGCCGTCCGATCGAGTATCTCGGCCCGCTTGTGCGCCGGCATGCGGCGCATGGCCTCCTTGCCGCGCTGCGCCGCCTGCAGCGCCGCACCCGCATCCTCGAGCGTGGCCTGTGGGACCTTGTCGATGACCTCACCATTGGCCGCATTGCGGATCTCCCGCCACTTGCCGTCGGAGGACTCCACCCAGCGACCGTCAATCAGCATCTTCATGTTGCCTTCCTCCCCGAGATCCGCGGCCGTACCGTTGACGGTCGCGGGTGATGGGCCGCAGGGCACGACCGCCGCAGGCGCACCGGCTGTCTCAGCGCGCCCGGCTCGAGGCCGCCTCGACGACCGGTGAGACGAAACCCAATTCCTTGGAGATCTGCTTGCAGGCCTCCTGCAAGGTCGACGCCAGTTGCGGCAGGCGCTCGAGCGTCATGGTGATCGTCCAGCCGGAGACGCTCACCGCCCCCGCCACGCGCCCGGCGTGGTCGAACACCGGCACGCCGACACAGCGAATCCCCAGTTCGTTCTCCTCGTCGTCGACCGCATAGCCGCGCCGGCGGACCTGGAGCAGATGCGCCGAGAAGCGGGCCGGATCGACGATGGTGTTCTTGGTCAGGCGTGCGAAATCCAGCCCGGCAAGGATCTCCTCCCGCTCAGCCTCCGGCAGAAAGGCCACAATCGACTTCCCCACCGCGGTCGAATGGATGCAGCCGCGCGTGCCGATGCGCGAACGCATCTTGACGGCCTGGACGTTGTCGACCTTGTCGATGTAGACGATCTCCCGCCCCTCCAGGACCGCCAGGTGGGTCGTCTCGTTCGAGACCGCAGTCAGATGCTCCATCGACGGGTGCGCGACGCGCCGCAGCTGCGTCCTCTCCAGGACGCGCGAAGCCACCCAGGCGAACTTGAGGGTCAGCTGGTAACGCGAATCTTCTGGCTGCTGCTGCACGTAGCCCAACTCCCTCAGCGTCGCCAGAAAGCGATAGGCCGTGGCGGGCACCAGGCCGAGGTCGCGCGCCAGGGTCCGCAACGCGACCCAATCATCGCACCCGGCCAGGTACTCGATGATGGCGAATGCCCGCGCGACGGACTCGTTCCAGGACTGTTTCACTATTCAAAACAGCATTTTGGAGACTGAAATCATGATACGCGAACCGGGGGGAGATGTCAACTGTCAGCCGCTGGCGGCGGGAGGGACGGGCGGGCATTTGTTCCAGCCCATAGCCCTTCCCTGGCCGTGGCGACAGTTGGGCGCGGGCGGACTGCCCTCAGCTAAGCAGCTTCATACGATCGGTGCTGGCCGGATTCGTCCCCAGCCCTTGCCGCCCACTTTCAGGGGGAGGGTCGGGCAGGCGTGAACCTTCACCGAGCTCTTGCCTTCAGGCATTTCCGCCGACCGCCAACCCCCCGCCCTGGCCCGCGCCCTACTGGAGTTGCGATTCGCCGGGGCTGGCGCGACGGCCAGTGGCCTTTCAGTCCTCCCCCGCCTTGGCCGCCTCCCAGAGCGCGTCCATCTCGGCCAACGTCATCTTCCCCATCGGCCGCCCAGCCGCTGCTGCTGCCGCCTCGATCGCGCTGAAACGCTGACGGAAGCGCGCATTCGCCTGTCGCAGTGCCGCCTCGGGATCGACCTGCAACCAGCGTGCATAGTTGACGACCGCGAACAGAACGTCCCCCATCTCATCCATGACGGCCTGCGGTCCCCGCGCCTCCAGGACCTCGCTTAGCTCCTCGGCGATCTTGGCCGTCACCCCATCCATATCGGGCCAGTCGAAGCCGACGCGGGCCACGCGGCCCTGGATCTCGGCCGCCTGCGCCAGCGCAGGCAGCCCTGTTGGGACCCCGCCCAACAGCCCGCCCGCCTCGCCGTTCTCCGCTCGCTCGACGGCCTTCAGAGCCTCCCAGTTCTGCAGAACATGCTCGACGCCGCTGACGGCCACATCGCCGAAGACGTGTGGGTGCCGGCGGACGATCTTGGCATTGATGCTGCGAATCACGTCCGCCATGTCGAACTCACCCACCTCACTGGCGATCTGCGCCTGGAGCACGATCTGGAGCAGCAGGTCGCCCAGTTCCTCGCGCAATGCGGTCGGATCCTCCTCATCCAGCGCGTGCAGCGCCTCATAGGCCTCCTCGAGCAAGTGCGGCCGCAGGGACTGCGGAGTCTGTTCTCGGTCCCAGGGGCAACCGTCCGGGGCCCGCAGGTGTGCGACCGTCTCCTGGAAGGTCTCGAAGGCCGACGGTTCAGGCAGGGGCGGGACAAACAGCGACGTGCGCGGGCCGATGAACGTTGATCGATCGATGGCGTGCAGCGGCAGCGCCTCGACCTTCTGAACCTCGCCGCCGGCGTCGTGGATCAGCCGAACAGGGTGCCCATCGGGGTATACCGCCATGAGCGTCAGTTTGACGTCGGCGGCGACCATGCTCGAATAGAGCTGCGCCACCAACGCCGGCCGATCCGGGGGGAATGGAGGATGGTGGGCCGCAGCCAGCTCGAGGGCATCGACGACCGAGAGCCCATCCAACGCATCCACCTCTGCCGCAGCCAGACTGGGTTCAATGCAGCTCAACCCGTGGATCAGCCGCACGGGCAGTTCGCCGGATCTCAGCAGCCGCTGAGCCGCCGTCTCCCCGACGGTCGCATCGCCGGGCACGGCGTAGACCACCCCCTGCGGGCGGCGGCCGAGCGCCATCAGCCGCTCGACGATCGCGGCGTAGACACTCTCGAAGTCGGCTGAGCCCTCATACAAGTCATCGAATGAGTGCAGCCGCTCGGCGGGAAGCGCCGCCACGCACGGGTGATGGCTGGTCCGCAGCCAGATCTCCTCCGCCTGGGTGAGCACCTCCCAGGCAGCGCGAGTCAGCAGCTGCGCGTCACCCGGCCCGAGGCCGACGATGGTAATCCCTGGCGGCATGCGCTCCTCCTTCCGGAGTCGGCTCCTCCTGGCGGCGCGATTGTAGCATCCCCGAACAGCCGCGCGGGACAACAAGCGCGCCGGGGAGCAGCGAGCTCCCCGGCGCGACGATGTCCGATCGAACGCGCGACGCTTTCGGGCTAGCGCTTGGTGTAGGTGGGAGCCTTGCGGGCGCGCTTCAGACCCGGCTTCTTGCGCTCCTTCTCGCGCGGATCGCGCGAGAGCATTCCGCCACCGCGCAAGGCGGCGCGCAGATTCTCGTCCATCGCCACCAGCGCTCGCGCCAGTCCGTGCCGTACGGCGGTGGCCTGCCCGGTCACCCCGCCGCCCTGTACTTTGGCGGTCACGTCGAGCTGGCCCTCCAAACCCACCGTGCGCAGCGGCAAGAGGGCGGCATCGAGATCGCCGAAGCGAGGGAAGTACTCATCGACCGGCTTCTCATTCACGACGAACTTGCCGCTGCCCTTGATCACCCGCACGCGGGCAGTCGAGGTCTTGCGGCGTCCAACGCCTTCGTAATACTGAACGGACATACGCCTTGCCTTCCTCTCCTTCGCTCGACCTAAGCCAGCGGCTTGGGATGCTGCGCCTGGTGGGGATGGTCCGGCCCGCCATAGACCTTGAGCTTGCGCAGCAGCTTCCGCCCCATGCGGTTGTGCGGGAGCATGCCCCACACCGCCGCTTCGACGACGCGCTCCGGAAAGCGCGCCAGCTGCTCCCGCAGCGTGACCTTCCTGACCCCGCCCGGATAGCCGGAATGGCGGAAGTAGATCTTGTCGTCCAGCTTCTTCCCGGTCGTAGTGATCTTGGCGGCGTTGGTCACGATGACAAAGTCGCCCAGATCGACGCCCGGGGTGAACTGGGGCTTATCCTTACCCAGGAGGGTGCGCGCCACGCGCGTGGCCAGCCTCCCGAGGTTCATCCCGGAGGCATCCACCACGTACCACTCGTGGGAGAGTTCATCCGCTTTGGGGTAATACGTCTTCTGCACAGTCCTACTCCCGTTCTCAGTTCCCGTCTGGCATCCCGGCCGAGTGGTCAGGGGTTCCCTGCTCCACCCTCCGACGGGACGCTCGGGGGTCACGCTCCGTAGTCCACCGCCTCGAGGCACAGGCCTCGGGCGGGTGCCATCTTCCCCATCCAGGGGACCTGCGGGCGCTCCAGGTACTCCTCGAACGCCCCGATCTCCAGTCGACCGCTCCCGATCTCCAGCATGCAGGCCGCCAACCGGCGCACCATCCGGTACAGGAACGCATCGGCTTCGATGACGAAGTCCAGTCCCTGCCCGGTCGCACACCACTCACAGCGCAGCACATGCCGGCGGGTGTGTCCACCCGCTATCGGCGCCCGGCCGAATGCGCCGAAATCGTGCTCCCCTTGCGCCCGCCCGGCCGCCTCCGACAACCGCAGCAGATCCGGGGCCGGCCACACCCGCCAGGCAAAGCGGTCCTGGAGCGGATCCCGCTCCGCCGCGCAGCGCAGGCTGTAGCGGTAGCGCCGGGCTCGGGCCGAGAAGCGCGGGTGGAACCCGGGCGGCGCCGGCCGCGTCTGGCGCACGGCTACGTCGAAGGGCAGGTGCGCGTTCAGCGCCACGTCCAGCAATTGCGGCGCATGCCTCCAATCCAGCTCGAAGGCGATCACCTGGCCGCGGGCGTGCACGCCGGCGTCGGTCCGGCCGGCGGCCAGGATCGAAGCGCCCTGCCAACCCAGCTCGACCAGCCCCGCCTCCAAGACCGCCTGGACCGTCCGCCGCCCCCCGGCCTGGCGCTGGAAGCCGCCGAACTCGGTGCCGTCGTATGCGACGATCGATTGGTAAGCGGCCATCGCCGCGGCCCGGCCGCCGACCTACTCTTCCACCAGCTCCAACAACACGATTTCGGCGGCATCGCCGGCCCGCGGCCCAAGTCGGACCACGCGTGTGTAGCCGCCGGGGCGCGAGGCGTAGCGCGGGGCGATGTCGTCAAAAAGCTTCTTGACGATTTCGGCGTCGTTCAGCTGCGCCGCGGCCCGGCGACGGGCGTTGACCGCCTTCATCTCGCCCGCCGCAGTGCCGCGCTTGGCCGTGGTGATCAGGCGCTCAGCCGTCCCGCGCACGGCGTCGGCCTTGGCGCGGGTCGTGCGGATGCGCTCGTTGCGGAAGAGCTCCGTCACCAGGTTGCGCCGCAGGGCGTTCCGCTGGCCGGTGGACCGGCCCAGTTTGTGTCCAGCAACTCGATGTCTCATCCGAAACCTACTCCACCAGGGGTTCTGGCTCGGGGGCCGTCGGAGCGGCCTCCTGTTCCAGATAGCCCTTCTCCCGCAGGCGCTCCTTGAGCTCCTCCAGGCTCTTCTCGCCGAAGTTACGGATCGAAAGCATCGCCTCGGCGCCCTTTTCCAGCATATCCAGCACTTCACCCACCGTGGTGATCCCGGTCCGCTTCAGCGAGTTGAAGACGCGCACGGAGAGGTCGAGGTTCTCGATGGGCGTGTCGTAGATCTCGCTGGCCAGGCGCGGCTTCTCCTCGCGCGTGGCGGCCGCCATGAGCGTTTCCTCGCTCACGCCGGCGATATCGCGCACGTGGGCGATCAGTAGCTGAGCGCTCTGGCTCAGCGCGGTCTCGGGCTTGATCGTCCCGTCGGTCCAGATCTCGAGCACCAGGCGGTCGTAGCTGGTGTCCTGCCCGACGCGCGCCCGGCCGACCTCGAAATGGACTCGCTTTACCGGGGTGAAGATCGCGTCGGTGGGCAGCTCGCCGATCGGCAGGCGGCCGCGCTCATCCGAGGGCGAGTAGCCGCGGCCGCGCTGGACGTTCAACTCGATCTCCAGGCGGGCCTTGTCGTCATCGACCGTGAACAGGTACAGCTCGGGATTGACGATCTCGACTTCAGCCGGCGCGATGACGTCGGCCGCGGTGACCGAGCCTTCTCCGACGACCTCCAGGCGCAGCCTTGCGGTCTCGCCTTCGTGCAGGATCATGCGCAGCTGCTTGACGTTGAGCATGACCTGCAGCACGTCCTCGCGCACGCCGGGGATATCGGAGAACTCGTGGGCCACGTCCGTGATGCGGATCGAAGCCACCGCCGTGCCCTCCAGCGACGAAAGCAGAATGCGCCGCAGGGCGTTGCCGACGGTGATGCCGTATCCGCTTTCGAGCGGGCTGATGATGAACTTGCCGTAGTTGCGCGCGACAGCCTCGCGCTCGATCTTCGGCATGACCATGTTGCTTGTGATGCTCACGATAACCCTCCACGCGGGCCAGGCCCCGCGTCCGCGGCCTTCTAGCGGGAGTAGAACTCGATGATCAGCTGCTCGTTCAGGCTGGCATCGATGTCCGTCCGCTCCGGGTTCTGCAGCACCTTGCCGGAGAGGGTCTTCAGATCGCGCTCCAGCCAGCGCGGCACGGTCCGGCTCTCGGCCAAGGCCGGCATGGACTTGAAGTATGTTCGCGTCTTCGAGCCCGCCCGCACCTCGATCAGGTCGCCCGGTCGGACCAGCATGGACGGGATGTCGGTCCGGCGGCCGTTGATGTTGAAATGCCCGTGGGTCACCAACTCCCGAGCCTCGGCGCGGTTGACGGCGAACCCGAGGCGAAAGACGGTGTTGTCCAGCCGGCGCTCGAGCATCTGCAGCAAGTTCTCGCCGGTCATGCCGCGCCGGCGCAGCGCCGTGTGGTAGAAGCGGCGGAATTGCCGCTCGGTCGTTCCGTAGATGCGCTTGGTCTTCTGCTTCTCGCGCAGCTGGCGGTTGTAGTCCGAAGCGCGTCGGCGGCGGAACTGCGCGTCCCGCCCGTGTTCGCCGGGCGGAAAACCGCGCCGCTCGAAGGCGCATTTCGGCGTGAAGCAGCGCTGTCCCTTCAGGAAGAGCTTCTCCCCTTCCCGGCGGCACAGCTTGCAGACCGGTCCCAGATACTTCGCCATCTTCTCCGCTTTCCTTCCTGATCGGCTAGACGCGGCGCTTCTTGGGCGGGCGGCAGCCGTTGTGAGGCACGGGCGTCACATCGGTGATGGAGCGCACGCGCACGTTCGATCCCTGGATGGCACGGATCGCCGCCTCGCGTCCCGGGCCGGGTCCGTTGACCAATATATCGACTTCCTGCAGCCCGTATTCGGAGGCCGAGGCGATAGCCGCCTGCGCCGCCAGGCGGGCGGCGTAGGGCGTGCTCTTGCGCGAACCCTTGAACCCCGACTGGCCGGCGCTGCCCCATACGATCGTGTTGCCCTGCTGATCGGTGATCGTCACGATCGTGTTGTTGAAAGAGGCATGCACGTGCACCTGGCCGTGCGAGACCATGCGCTTGCCACGCTTGGCCGCCTGACGTCGCGCGTCTGTTGGATTGCGTGCCATACTCTTCGTCTGTCCTCTCTTGTTCCCCGCCGACGACCGCAGCACCGAGCCACCCAGCCGCGGGTGGAAGGATACCCAGACGGCCCGGAGCCTGCGCCGGCGAGGCGATGCCCGGGTTACTTCTTCTTGGCGCCCCGGCGGCGGCCGCGGCCGGCCACCGTCTTCTTCGGGCCCTTGCGCGTGCGCGAGTTGGTGCGCGTGCGCTGGCCGCGGACGGGCAGGTTGCGCCGATGGCGCAGGCCGCGATAGCAGCCGATCTCCACCAGGCGCTTGATGTTCATCTGCACCTCGCGGCGCAGGTCGCCCTCCACGGTCAGGTGCTGGCCGATGTAGTCGCGCAAGTCCGCAATCTGGTCCTCGGTCAGGTCGCGCACCCGGACCTCCGGGCTGACCCCGGTCGCCTTGAGGACCTGCCGGGAGGTCACCCGGCCGATCCCGTGGATGTAAGTCAACCCGACCTCGATGCGTTTCTCGCGCGGCAGGTCAATGCCTTCGATGCGTGCCATGGGCTACCCCTGTCTCTGCTTGTGACGCGGGTTCTCGCAGATCACATACACCTTGCCGCGGCGCCGCACCACCTTGCACTTCGGACAGCGCTTGCGGACCGAAGATGTCACTTTCATTCCCGTTCTCTCCTTGCCCCGCCTGCCGCCAGGTCGCGGTCAGCAAACGGTTCATTATACGAATCCCGACCCGGGCCGTCCAGGTCTTCATCCAGCCCGGTCAGAACCCTGGGCCCTTCGGCAGTGACCGCCACGGTGTGCTCCCAGTGGGCGGTCAGCCGACCGTCGGCAGAGACGACCGTCCAGGCGTCCTCCAATACCCGCACCTGCGGATCGCCGGCCAACGTCATCGGCTCCAGGGCGATCGTCATCCCCGGCCGCAGCAACAGCCCCTTGCCGGCGGTGCCGTAGTTGGGCACTTGCGGGTCCTCGTGCATCTGCCTCCCGACGCCGTGCCCGGTGTACTCGCGCACGACGCTGAAACCCGCCGCCTCGACCACCGCCTGGATGGCGGCCGAGACGTCCCCGGTGTGCAGCCCCGGGCGCATGCGCTCGATGCCCGCCCAGAGCGCTTGCCGGGTCGTTTCGATCAGGCGCTCCGCCTCGGGCGTGACCCGTCCGACCGCGGCGGTGAAGGCCGCATCACCGACGAACCCTTCCACGATCCCCCCGCAGTCGACACTGACAATATCGCCTTCCTTCAGACGGCGGCCTGCGGGGATGCCGTGGACCAACTCCTCGTTCACACTCACCGTCGTCACCGCCGGGAAGGGCGGATCGCCGTAGCCCAGGAAGGCCGGCTGTGCGCCGTGCCGGCGCAGGACCGCGGCGGCGGCCGCGTCGATCTCGGCAGTGGTCACGCCGGGGCGGATGACTCGCCGGGCAGCCTCGAGCGCCTCGGCCGTGACCCGTCCCGCACGGCGCATGCGTTCCAGCTCGGCGGCGCTCTTGAGCACCACCCCGCGCCGGCCGGCCGAAGCCCGCGGCCAACCCGACATGCGCCGCTCGTTCACGGCACGATCCCCGCCGGCAGTTGTACCAGG
>Ga0105106_10002681_pt1 | contig 12760 bp, 11 predicted proteins | sample PPLLaktember2015_5_FD_79109 | JGI IMG/M metagenome (GOLD analysis project Ga0105106, IMG submission 79109) | Freshwater sediment microbial communities from Prairie Pothole Lake near Jamestown, North Dakota, USA - PPLs Lake P8 Core (1) Depth... | ecosystem: Environmental > Aquatic > Freshwater >...
GTTGACTCCAAGAACAGCCACCCTAACCTTATCATTTGCACCAAAAACACTTGCAGGAATTATTGTAGGCATTGACAGAAGTGCAGCTGCACCTGCAGAATTCCGAATAAAGCTCCTCCGCGATACCTTGTTTTTCTCTTTCATCGGTATGATTTTTAAGTTGTTGATCTGATTTGGCTGGTTAAGTTAGTGAAATACTTAATTCATTTCCAGTTTTGTTGGTTAAAAGTCCTTAATTTTTGAGGAAAATACAGGAATACACCCGGGAAAAAATGCAAATAAATTGTAACTACTTAATCATAAAGTCAAGAAGAGGTAAATCCTTTAAATAAGCAACGAGGTGATCGTTTCTCCTGAGCGGACCCACTCCGGAGGGAGTACCGGTAAAGATCAGATCGCCAGTCTTAAGGGTAAAGAATCCTGAGACATATGATACTATCTCATTAATCCCGAATATCATATCAGAAGTGTTGCTTTGCTGGACGATCTTATCATTTATTTCGAGTCTGAAATCCAGGTTTCCCATATCACCGGCAAGGCTAACCGGGATAAATCTTCCGAGAGGAGCCGCCCCGTCAAAACCCTTTGATATTTCCCAGGGGAGCATCGACTTTGACAATCTTGTCTGTAAATCACGGGCTGTAATGTCGATACCTGTTGTAATCTCATCATAATATCTCGGAGCAAATTTCGGCGATATGCTTTTCCCCAGCTTCGATATTTTTACGACAACCTCAACCTCATAATGGATCTCAGACGAAAAATCAGGGAGGAAGAATGGCTTATTCTTCTTTAGAATTGAAGAATCGGGTTTCATAAAAACCACAGGTTCAGAAGGGAAAGGCCGGCCCATTTCAATTGCATGCCTTCGGTAATTCATCCCTATACATATGATCTTCATTTTACTGCTCTCCTTTTCCGAACGATCTGAGCTTTATCTCCGTAAGGATCTTCTTGGTGTAAAGAGGAAAATCGCCATTCATCATCCAGGAATAATAAGAGGGCTCCTCCTTAAAGACAGTTAAAACAGGTTTGCCTTTATGCTTGCCAAAATTGAATATTTCAATGCCATTCTCGTCATATATAATACGGCCGGCAAAATCGACGTTACTGTTAAATGAGCTGAAAACTGCAAGTTTTTCAATATCATTCTCAAGATCCTGGTATCGGTCGAGCTGGGCTTTCAAAACTTCAAAAGTGGCCTGGGTATCTGCTTTTGAGCTATGGGCATTCTCAAGTGCCTTACTGCAATAGAACTGGTAAGCAGCCGACAGGGTGCGCTGCTCCTTTTTATGGAATATCACCTGGACATCTACATATTTCCTTTTAAGGAAATTAAAATCGATATTAACCCTGAGAAATTCTTCGGCAATTACCGGAATATCGAATTTAATGGCATTAAACCCGGCAAGATCAGAACCTTCAAGAAATAGGGCAAGATTCTTTGCTATCTCTTTAAAAGCCGGTGCATTTTTAACATCATCATCGGTAATTCCGTGAATTGCAGTTGATTTTGCGGGTATTGGCATCCCTGGATTGACCCTTGTGCTCATCCATTCTTCTTTCCCTCCGGGACTTATTTTAAGTACAGAGATCTCCACAATACGATCGCTCGAGACATTTATGCCGGTAGTTTCGATATCGATGAATGCTATTGGGCGCCGGAGTTTGAGTTCCAATTATCAGGCATTTATCATCATTGGCATCAGAAGCATCAGTAGGTCCTCCGATTCATTATCCGACTGGGCAGGAAGGAATAGTCCTGCACGCGTCGGGTCAGCAAGCTCGATCATTACATCCTGCGAAGAGATATTTGCCAGGATTTCAAGAAGAAATACCGACTTAAATCCTATTTCCATATCATCACCCTGGTACTCGCATTTAATCTTCTCATAGGCAGAAATAGAGAAATCAATATCCTGGGCGGAAATCGTTGCCTGATTGCCTTTAAGCTGGAGCTTGACAAGGTTGCTTGCCTGGTTTGAGAATACTGAGACCCTTTTCAGAGTGTTGTAGAACTCAATTCTGTCGATAGTGACCTTCCTTGGATTGTTTTTCGGAATGACAGAATTGTAATTAGGGTAATTTCCTTCAACTAGACGGCATACCACTTTATAATCATTCAGGTTGAAGAAAGCATTTTTATCATCAAATTCAACCGTAACAGGTCCCTCTTCCCTGGGAAGAATATTTTTAAGCAGCGAAGCAGGTTTTTTCGGCAGTATAAAAGATGCATTGTCATCTGCATGTGAGTCGGTTCTCTGGTATCTGACAAGCTTATGGGCATCGGAGGCCACAAAAGTTATCTTATCTGTGGAGGCTTCGATAAAAATACCTCCCATTACAGGACGCAGTTCATCATCAGCTGTTGCAAACAGGGTTTTGTTTATCCCGGCAAGCATTACATCTGCATTTATCATAAACGTAAATTTCTTTTCCTTTCTGATGGCAGGCAGGGCGGGAAAATCAACCCCGTTCTGGCCTACTACATTGAATTTGCCATTTTCAGATGTAATTACGACAGCCAGCGTATCCAGGTTTATGTCAAAAGCAAGGGGCTGAACTGAAAACTCCCTTAAGGTGTCAAGCAGTATCCTTGCAGGAAGAGCTATGATCCCATCCCCGCTGGCATTTTCGAGCTTCATCCTCGTAATCAGAGTCGATTCAAGATCAGATGCCGTTATTTCAAGATCATTTCCCGAAAGGTTAAAAAGGAAATTATCAAGGATTGGTAGGGTGTTCTTCGAGCTGATCACTCTGCTTATTGCCTGCAAATGACCGAGTAGTTCTGTGCTGGATACAACAAATTTCATTTTATATCTGGTTTAATTTACTTTATCTATTGTTGCTGGTTATTTGTTACTGGTTGCTTGTTGCTGGTTAATTAATTCCGGAGTATCAATATTACAAAAAAAACTCTTAAACACAAACAAAATATTATCGCGTGAAGAAATATGAGCGCTTTTTAAGCAAGGGATCAATATCGGTATACCGGAGAATAAATAATTCATCATCATCATCCTTTTTTCCCCATAATCTGTCAGTGTCTTTTTTGTCAGCACCCTCCTCAAAAACTGACCGTTCCCATAGAGTTAATGCCTTTCTTTCTCCCCCTGAGCTTATTACTGTGATCCTGTAAATTGGCACCCCCCTGATTATTTTCTCTTTTTCGCCGGCAGGCAGATCAAAGGCCCATGATTCGAAAGGGATATGGGTGAAATAGGTTATATACCTTATTACCCTTGATGTATCCCAGCCTGAGAGCCCCCCTGACAGACTATATAAACTTAACTTCCGGTTTTCGTTTTTTATACTGAATGAAGAAGCCGTGTCGCTGATATTTTCAAATTTCACTGAATAGATCTCAGAGGGGAGCATGTTGAAAACTGTATAAGGCCGCCAGAAAAGCTCATTCAGGGTAAAAGCTGACCCTATTTCAGATTCATTACCGGGTACATGAACAATATAAGGTTTTGATCCTTCCGTGAGCTTCATAATATTCCCATACATATTTGAAGCTGTTTTATATACCAAAAATGATCTGATTTTTTTCCCGTTCCCGGAAACTTTGACTCGGACCGGGTTAATAGCATTGCCTGTGATCTCCTTCTCAAATAACTCAGGGGTCACCGGCGACTTGATCTCCATTTCATTCAATATCTTAAGGATAAACAGGATACTGCTTTTCCGGGTTTCAAATTTTTTGTTTACGATCCAATCCTCACCTCTTTTCTCAAGAACCAGTGTGTTCGAGCTATCTGTGAACTCAATCCTTGTAATTTCCTTTCCCCGATCTGCCGCAAATGAAGTATTTCTGCCACCAAAAGGTGATCTTTCTTTTAAAAGATAAAAAAGAAGAATTAATAACGGGATAGCGACAACCGTAAATAGAATGGCTTTCTTCATAAATATCAGCTCTTTGCGTACTTTCTTTTTCTAAGCCAGTTGTATATGATACCGGCAATAATTACAATAAGCACCGGACAGACAATATTAATAAGCTGCCATTTAAGCCTTCCCTTTTTAATTACTGAACTGTCGAGAAGTCTGAGTTTCAGTTCCCTCGATCGTAGTTCCATAATGCCATTGTAATCAACAAGATAGTTCAGGCAATTGACAAGAAAGTCCCTGTTCCCGTACATTTCCCCTGTATACCTGTCCTGGCCAAGTGTCAATGGTGTTTCATTTACACCCGATTTCCTGACCTCATTTCTTATAATATCTCCATCGGCAATCACTATCATCTTTGTATCGGCACTCTCAGTTTTTACTTCAAAGTTTTTGTTATTTACCAAATCAGAGGTAATCCTGTTCCTGAAAGCAGAAGTAAACCTGCCTTCAAGGAGAACAGCAACAGGTAGAAATGATTTATTGAATACAGTTTCGTCAGGATTTCTCTCCGCCTCTTTAAGGCTGATCATGAAGGGGGGTGCAAGAGTGCGGGAGTAGCCGGAAGTAGAGAGGAGCACACTTTTTCTGATTTTCCTGTCCAGCCCGACAGTGTCGATGTAATTTGTAAACCTGCCCTGAATTTTATTCAGGTTTCGTGTAACGGGATGGTCCGGATCGGGGGTCAGCATGGGGAAATAGAGCCATGGTAAAGATACAGGCTGCTGCCTCGCACCGCCGCTTGAAAGTATCAGTCTTATTAAACCGCATTCATTATCCTGTACCACTTCAGGATTTATTCTTGCTCCATATCTGAAGAGCTGGTCTTCAAGGTTTACCGGGTGGTAAAGGGCAGCTGTCTCTCCATATATAAGGCTGTCAGAATTTACATATACCTCCTCAACAAGCCAGAGAACTTTACCGCCGCTCATAATATACTGATCAAGTACGAACTTGTCATGTTCAGCGAACTCCTTTTCAGGTCCGGCGATAACCACAGCTGCATATTCATCGAGAATGCCCGGTTTTCCACCAATAATCCCCCTGTCGACAGTAAAGAACCTGGCAAGGTTAAAGGTAAGATCAGCTACTTCAATTTCAGGTATCTCATCATGTCCCTCTATAAAAGCAACCTTATAAATTGTATCGGAACTTAATGTTGCAACGGGTTGAATCAGCTCATATTCGAGTCCTTCAATGGAATGAAGCAGATTTTCTTCAGCAGAAACCGAGGGATTGTTCTTAAGAAAGTTAACAGGAACCTCGATTCCATTGTAATTCACTATCATTCCGGGGAATATTATTTTCTGGCTCGAACCTCCTTCAGCATCTCCTGCCTGTATATTAACCGGTGTCAGCCCTTTAAGGATAAGCGACTGATAAAGTGCTTCCCTCTGCTCCCGGTTGTCATCACCGGAAGGGTTGATGAAAACGTAGTCCACTTTCCGGTCAGAAGCGATCCTGAACTCATCAAGCATCTCACTGACCGATCGCTTGAGCCTCTTAAAAGGTATAGGCATTTCACCGTCGAGATAAACCTGCACAAAAATATCATTCCTGATACCCGACAGCACCTTGCGGGTCGGCTCTGAAAGTGTGTATCTTTTGTCTTCCGTAAGGTCAAGCCTTATCCGTAGAAAAGATCCTGCAATGACTATGATAAAAATAATGAGAAGATTTGAACCAAACTGAATCCAGCTTCGTGTTCTTATGTTTTTATTGTTTGAAACACTTTCCATGGATCAGCCTCTTTTTTTCCATTTGCGTGACAGAAGAACAAGCCTTGTAGCCTCGTTAAAGATCAGGACAACAGCGATAAAATAGATTATATCTCTTAAATCAATCACTCCCCTGCTAATGGATTTATAATGCTCATTGATCCCCATTCTGATTACAAATTCGTCAACTTTCTTGAGGCCTGGAAGATAAGCAAAGGAATCAAAACCCATAAAAAGGAAAAATGAAATCAGCACGGCAATTATGAATGCAATAACCTGGTTATCTGTAATAGATGAAGAAAACAGACCGGCTGAAGCATAAACTGCCGCAAGAAAGAATAATCCTGTGAAAGCTCCCAGAGCAGCTCCTTTATCAAGATTCCCGGGAGTTTCACCAAGAATATAAACTGAAAAATAATAGATCAGTCCTGGCAACAGGGCCAGCAGAACAAGTGCCACTGATGCAAAATACTTACCGTAGACAATTCCTCTTTCGGTTACAGGTTTGGAGTAGATCAGTTCAAGGGTGCCGAGCCTTTTCTCTTCAGCGATCATCTTCATTGTGACTGAAGGCACCAGAAAAAGGAATATCCACGGCGACAGGAAAAACAGAGTATCGAGGCCTGCATAACCGCTGTCGAGTATATTCCATTCACCCGGGAACACCCACATGAACAGGGAATTGATCAGCAGAAATACAATTATTACAATGTATCCTGTCAGACTGCTGAAGAATCCGGTTATCTCCTTTCTGAATATCGCAAGCATAAAGATCTCAAATAAACGTCAAAATTACTCAAACTCAGTTATGCTATAACATTAGTTTATAAATCGTTCTTAACAATTTTTGCATATTTAACATCAGTTATTATCACTCCTGAATAATAAAATCTTATAATACCCTCAAATTTAAACCCCCTTCCTGCCATAACCATGGCACCCTCCTGGCACAGTCCGACACCATGCCCGTATCCTCTGCCATTGAAGGCTATAGAATCTCCTTCCTGGATTACAGAAAAAAAACTTGAGCGGAGATCCAGGTCATTTCTTATTTGCCTGAATGGCAATGAAAAAGATCCCACCCTGTAATTATTCAGCCTGTTTGTCTGCTGGAAATTATAAGACGGAGGTGGTTTCTCATCAAAATCAAAACCTGAATTTTTAAGGTACCCTTCCCACTCAGAAAGCGGGATTCTCTTTTTCCAGCTGGCATTACGCGAACTTCTGCAGTACGGATCAATAACACTTTTAAAATAATAATGCCCCGATAACCACACATCTTCTGAAATTGATGTTTCACCTCCGCAATTTGAATGAAAGGCCGATAATACCAGCGTGCTGTCACTGTCAAGTATTACGAGACCCTTTGTTTCCAGGGCTGCCCTGTTGATAACTGAATCATCAGAAATACCGTTAAACGCCTGGCAATGAGTGTTGTCGCATAAATTATACCTGTCAATAATGTGTCTTTCAAAATGCCTGTACATGTATGTCCTTGCAAGCACAGCCTGCGATTTATGGAACTCCAGGTTTTTACCGGTACCGCCTTCAGTCCTGACGACACCGGCAATATACTGTTCAATATCACAATTGTTTACAAATACCATAGTACCCAGATCATAAAGACACTTGAGATCACCGCCATAAAAATTCCGGAAAGTTGAGGCGCCGTTGACCCTGAAAGAAAACTTATCATGTCCTGTCAATCCTCTCACAATTAACGAGTCGCACATAAAGCTTTGTGAATTCCTGGTTTTCACAGCAATTTTACCATTGTACAAGGCAAAAATCACAGTTTCGTCGCTGGCTAATTGGACCGACTTTCCGTCATAGACATCCAGCTCATATTTTCCTTCTGTTACATTGAGAACTGCCGACAATGGCTTCTGATCGGCGAATATCCGGATATTGACCTGCCCGGAGATTGGCGCAGAGAGAAAGATCAGAAGAAATTGTATGAAAATAAGTTTTGTAAACATTTTTGCCAATAAACATGCCATTAGGCTATTACGCCATTACGCCATTACGCCGTTAAGCCATTACGCCCCTTCAGTACTTTTATCATATCTTCTGCAATTCTCTCCGAGGCTCCCGGCTGGCCCAGTATTTCCCTGACTTTATTATAATCTCCAAGCATTTTTTCTCTTTTTGAACCTCCGGGCAAAGCAGCTTTCAGTTCTGCAACCAGGTTATTTTCATTAAGTTTAAACTGGATCAGTTCCTTGACAGCTTCGTATCCGGTTATCAGGTTGACAAGCGAAATATATTTAACCTTTATTACAGCCCAGGCAATCAGCATCGATACAGTATCACCTTTAAAGCAAACAACCTGCGGAACTTTGAACAAAGCTGTTTCAAGCGTTGCAGTTCCTGAAGCAACAAGAGCTGCTTCCGACAGATAAAGTATCTCATATGTTCTGTCATTAATGAGCCTGACCGGATTGCTCCCGATGATCTTTTTATAAAGTTCATCCGGCAGATTCTTTACGCCTGCAATAACAAACTGATAATCAGGGAAATGAGGTACAGCTTTGATCATTTCAGGAAGTATATGGGCTACCTCATGGTTCCTGCTTCCTGCAAGCATTGAGACTATTGGTCTGTTATCAAGCCCCAGCGATCCCCTGAGATCGTCATAACCATTAAATTCTTTTAATTTCTTTTCAGTTTCATCTAAGATCGGATTACCGCGGTATTCGACTTCTATGTTATGCTTTTTATAGAAATCAACCTCAAAGGGGAATATAATATACATCCTGTCGACATACTTTCTGACTCTTTCGACCCTGTTTTCTTTCCAGGCCCAGAGCTTGGGGGAGATATAGTAAAATACCCTGTAACCCGATCTGGATGCAAACCCGGCAATGCGGAAGTTAAATCCGGGATAGTCGATAAGGATGACCACATCAGGTTTGAATTCGCTTATCTGCCGGCAGCAAAGAACAAGATTCCTTTTTATTACACCAAGGTTTTTAACTATTACGAGGAACCCCATGAAGGCTGTCTTTTTATAGTGCATAAGAAGCTCTGCCCCTGCCGATTCCATAAGATCTCCGCCCCAGCATTTAATTTCAGCCTTCTTATCACTTTTAAATAATGCCCTTACGAGATTTGATCCGTGAAGATCGCCGGATTGTTCGCCAGCAATAATGAAATACTTCATAACAGAAATTTTACAGCGAAAACAAGTATGGCCCAGAAAATTGTAATTCCCAGAACCCCCTTTGTGGCACGAAGCATATCCAGCCGGTTAAAAATCAGAAAAAGGAAAATATTTGGAAAAACGCACAGGGATATAATATGAGTCAAAATATCAGCAAATATTATTTTGGTTATATACTCGGTGATGGTTTTGTCGCCGGCTGAAAAAAGATAAACACAAAGTCCTATAATAATAGGGATCAGGAATCCTGAGACAGAGCCAATATAAACCTTGTCATATTTTTCGGTCCTTATCATAAAGTGAAGCGTTCCTTTAAATTATCCAAATACCAGTGAGCTGTCATATCGACTGTTACAGGAACAACAGAAACGAAACCATTTGCAAGGGCCCATTGGTCGGTGTCGTCTGCATTGGGTTCGTGATTCAGGAACATCCCTGTCAGCCAGTAATATGTTTTCCCCATGGGATCCTTCCTTTTTTCAAATTCTTCCTTCCAATTGCCTTTTGACTGCCGGCATACTTTGATCCCTTTTATTTCATTCTCAGGCAGCGAAGGGATATTAACATTAAGGCAGACACCCGGAGGAAGAGTTTCTGCAGAAAGTATCTGCATCACGATCTTTATATATTTCCTGCAGACTGAAAAATCAGCTGTCCGTGAAAAGTCATTAAGCGAAAAACCCACAGAATTTATACCATAAAGGCAACCCTCGATTGCAGCGGCCATAGTTCCTGAATAAAGAATGCTCACAGAAGAATTGGCTCCGTGGTTTATACCTGAAACTACCCAGTCGGGTTTCCTTTCAAGAAGCTGGTTAACAGCCAGTTTTATGCTGTCTGTGGGGGTGCCGTTGCATGTATATACTCTCCTGCGCTCATTCTCTTCAAGCAACTTTACCCTGAGGGGTGTTTTAACTGTAAGAGCCTGCGACATACCCGACATGCTCTCGATGGTTGAAATTAATACTACTTTCCCCATATCTTCCATCACTTCACTAAGGGTTTTAAGGCCTGTAGCATACAGTCCGTCGTCGTTTGTGATTAAGATAAGCCTGTCGTCTTTTTCCAGAATCATATATCGGTTGTTTGAGCTACAAATATAGATAAATACCCTTTGCCTGAGATAAATTGTTTACTTTTGCAATTTTGATTTTTATTCGTTGTGTATTTGAAAAAGTAACACACTAAATTGAAAAACTTTTTAACATCTATAGATGAAAATTTCATATAACTGGATCAAAGATTACCTGAAAATAGACCTCGATCCTCATAAGCTGTCGGAGATACTTACCGGCATTGGACTTGAAGTGGAAGGAATGGAGGAGTGGGAATCTGTGAGGGGCGGTCTTAAGGGAGTCGTTATTGGAGAGGTGCTTACATGCAAAAAACACCCTGATGCCGACAAGCTGTCAGTTACAACAGTCGATACAGGAGGCCCTGAACCTCTTCAGATCGTTTGTGGTGCTCCCAATGTGGCTGCAGGACAAAAGGTTCCTGTGGCCCTGGCCGGCACAGTGGTTTTTAAAGGCGATCAAAGCCTTGAGATCAGGAAATCAAAGATAAGGGGTGAATTCTCGGAAGGGATGATCTGCGCTGAGGATGAGCTTGGTCTGGGAACCGGTCATGAGGGTATTATGATACTCGACAGCAATGCAAAGCCGGGTACTCCGGCAGGTGAATATTTCGGCATTGTTCATGACATTGTTTACGAAATCGGACTAACACCCAACAGGATTGACAGCGGATCTCATTTTGGAGTAGCGCGCGATCTTGCTGCTTACCTGAACCTTAATACCAATAATGGTTACAAGGCTCAAAGGCCTTCGGTTGATGATTTCAGACCCGACAGCAACAATAAGGCATTTGAGGTGATTGTTGAAAATAAAGTTGATTGCCCCAGGTACAGCGGGATTACGATAAGCAATGTCAAAATCGCAGAATCGCCTGAGTGGCTTAAAACAAGACTGAGGGCAATCGGGCTCAATCCAATAAGCAATGTTGTTGATATAACAAATTTCGTGCAGCATGAGATTGGCCAGCCACTGCATGCGTTCGACGCCGATAAGATCAAAGGGCAGAAAGTGATCATCAGGAACCTGCCCGACAAGACAAAATTCATTACCCTTGATGAAGTTGAGAGAGATCTTTCGGGTCGCGATCTGATGATCTGCAATGCCGAAGAGGGTATGTGCATCGCTGGTGTTTTCGGAGGGATAAAATCGGGTGTTACTTCCGAAACAAAAAATATATTTCTCGAAAGTGCGTATTTTAATCCGGTTTCAATCCGCAAAACTTCCAAAAGGCATGGACTTCAAACAGATGCTTCCTTCAGGTTTGAAAGAGGCACTGATCCGAACATAACCATTTGGGCCCTTAAAAGAGCAGCTGTGCTCATGAAGGAGATTGCTGACGGGAAGATCAGTTCAGATATAGTTGACGTTTATCCCGAAAAAATCGTGAATGCCAGAGTGGAGGTATCGTATAAGAACATTGAAAGGCTCATCGGGAAAATGATTGAAAAAGATACAATCCGAAGGATCCTTGGGATGCTGGATATAAATATAACTAAGGAAGAAGGAGACAATCTGTTCCTGGAAATCCCTGCCTACAGGGTTGATGTTAAGCTCGAAGCTGATGTAATTGAAGAGATCCTGAGAATTTACGGCTATAACAATGTTGAGATCAGTGAGCATGTAAATTCAACGCTCACTTATTTCGAAAAGCCTGATAAGGAGAATGTTGTGAATACAGTATCCGATCTGCTTTCAGCAAACGGCTTTGCGGAGATAATGTGTAACTCCCTTAACCCGGCCGCATGGTACGAACAGAACGGGGATTTCAACGCTGATCAGCTTGTCAGGCTGGCAAACCCTTTAAGTTCCGACCTTAATGCGATGAGACAATCGCTGCTATTCGGTGGATTGAATTCCGTCGTGTGGAACATCAACAGGCAGTGCTATGACCTGAAGTTTTATGAATTCGGGAACTGCTATTTCAGGACTAATTACGGGAAGGATGTACCTGTTGCAGATGACTATACAGAGAGAACATCTCTCGATCTGTACATTACCGGAAAAACAGGCAGGGAAAGCTGGAACCACAAGACAAATCCGACTGATTTCTTCCATATAAAGTCAGCTACCGAAATGGTACTCTCGCGTCTTGGAATTAATGACTCTGTGATTTTAGTCCATGAGAATTCAAAAAAGTACTTCGCCGAATCCGTAACTTATTCTTTCCACAACCAGCCTATCGCCGAAACAGGGAAAATATCAAAAAGCTACCTGGCAAAATTTGATATAGGGCAGGATGTTTTTTACAGTCATATGGATTGGGACCTTATTATGAAAATAATAAAGAACAACGTTATTTCTTACAGGGAACTACCTAAATATCCTTCAGTAAGAAGGGATCTGGCTATGCTGCTGGATAATGGTGTAACATTCGGTCAGATAAGAGAGATAGCTTACAGGACAGAGAAAACTGTTCTCCAGGATATCGGATTGTTCGATGTTTATGAAAACGAAAGCCTCGGCACAAATAAAAAATCATACGCTGTCAGTTTTATTCTCAGGGATAATCTCAGAACGATGACTGACAAGAATATTGAAAAAACCATGAACAACCTGATAAGAGCCTTCGAAAATGAGCTCGGGGCCAGGATCAGGTAAATCCATGAGTAATTTAATAAAATCAACCCGCGCCTATTTTTCACTGGTCAAATTCAGCCATACGATTTTTGCCATGCCGTTTGCACTGATCGGATTCACACTTGCTGTATCCGGAAATGAATATCATTTCAGTGTCAGGCTGCTGATACTTGTTATTCTCTGCATGGTCTTTGCCAGGAATGCAGCAATGGGATTTAACCGTCTGGCTGACAGGCGATTTGACTCTCTCAATCCCAGAACAGCTAAAAGAGAAATCCCTGCAGGCACTATCGGCCCAAAGGCGGCTGCCTTGTTTGTCATCATAAATTCAATTCTGTTTA
>Ga0105106_10002684_pt1 | contig 12755 bp, 10 predicted proteins | sample PPLLaktember2015_5_FD_79109 | JGI IMG/M metagenome (GOLD analysis project Ga0105106, IMG submission 79109) | Freshwater sediment microbial communities from Prairie Pothole Lake near Jamestown, North Dakota, USA - PPLs Lake P8 Core (1) Depth... | ecosystem: Environmental > Aquatic > Freshwater >...
AGGCGATCACCAAGACGTTCCCCGGCGTCATCGCCAACGACGACGTGAACCTGACGGTCCGGCGCGGTGAGATCCACGCGGTGGTCGGCGAGAACGGCGCCGGCAAGTCCACGCTCATGAAGATCCTGTACGGGATGCTCCGCCCGGACAGCGGCACGATCTCGATGGACGGGAGCAAGGTCCGTTTCCGCACCCCGAAGGAGGCGATCGCCAGCGGGATCGGGATGGTGCACCAGCACTTCATGCTGGCCTCCAACTTCACCGTGCTCGAGAACGTCGTGCTGGGCTCGGAGCCGAGCCGGGCGGGGGTGATCGACTTCGGTGCCGCTCGGGACCGGATCCGCGAGCTCTCCGAGTCGTACGGGGCCGCGCTCGACCCGGACCGTCTGGCCGAGGACCTCGCGGTCGGCGAGCGTCAGCGCGTCGAGATCGTCAAGGTCCTCTACCGCGGGGCGAGGATCTTGATCCTGGACGAGCCGACAGCCGTCCTGGTGCCGCAGGAGGTCGAGGAGCTGTTCCGCCACCTCCGCGAGCTCAAGGCGCAGGGCGTCACCATCATCTTCATCTCCCACAAGCTCGACGAGGTGCTGGAGATCGCCGATTCCATCACCGTGATCCGTGCTGGCCACACCGTCACGACGGTGGACCCGCGGGATGTCACCGCCCGCCAGCTGGCCGAGCTCATGGTCGGGAGCGAGCTCCCGACGCCCGAGACCCGGGAGTCGACGGTCACCGAGGAGGTCATGCTCTCGGTCAGAGGTCTCGGCGTCCTCGTGGGCGAGCGGTGGGCCCTCAAGGACGCGAGCTTCGACATCCACAAGGGCGAGATCGTGGGCATCGCGGGGGTCGAGGGCAACGGGCAGCGTGAGCTCGTTGAAGCCCTCATGGGCCTGCGCAAGCCGGACGCCGGCACGGTCCTGCTGGCGGGGACCGATGTGGCGCAGTGGCCCACGAGGCAGCGACGCGAGAACGGCATCGGCTACATCCCTGAGGATCGCCAGGGTCGAGGGCTCCTGCTGCCGTCACCGCTGTGGGAGAACACGATGCTCGGCCACCAGACCATCTACCCGTTCTCCCGCGGGCCGTGGGTCAACAAGAGCGGCGCCCGGGAGCAGACCGAGCACCTCATCTCGGAGTACCACGTGATGACCCCCGGACCCAACACGCCCGCCCTCGCCCTGTCGGGTGGGAACCAGCAGAAGCTGATCGTCGGGCGGGAGATGACCGCGTGGCCCAAGGTGCTGATCGCCGCGCAGCCGACCCGAGGGATCGACGTCGGCGCGCAAGCGGCGGTGTGGGAGCAGATCCGTGAGGCCAGGGCGCTCGGTCTGGCCCTGCTCCTGACATCGGCCGACCTGGAGGAGCTCATCGGCCTGTCGGACACGCTCTACGTGATCCTCCGGGGGTCGCTGGTCGCGCGACTCGACCCGAGCACCGTCACACCCGAGGAGCTCGGCTCGTACATGACCGGTGCCCGGGCGGAGGCCTCGGCGTGAAGGCGACGAAGCTCCGGATCGCGCTGCTGTGGCTCCTGGTGCCGATCTCGGCGATCGTGCTCGCGTTCGCGGTCTCGTCCATCGCGCTCATCGCGATCGGAGAGAACCCCGCCTCCGCGTTCCGTTCGATGGCCAGCTACGGGACACAGGCGAACTCACTGGTCTCGGCGGTGAACCGGGCCGTGCCGCTGTTCATCGCCGGGCTCGCCGTCGCGATCGGGTTCAAGATGAACCTGTTCAACATCGGGGTGGAGGGCCAGTACCGGCTCGCCACCCTGTTCGCCGCGGCCGCCGGTGCCGCGGTCATCCTCCCCACGCCGCTCCACATCGTCTTCATCATGCTCGTGGGCATGATCACGGGGGCGGCCTGGGCAGGCATCGCCGGCATCCTGAAGGTCAAGCGCGGCGTCCACGAGGTCGTCTCGACCATCATGCTGAACTCCATCGCCACCGGGCTCGGCGCATACCTGCTGTCGAACTACCTGCGCAAGCCGGCGGTCGGGTCGGAGCTGCTCATCGCGACGCCCCCGATCGCGGAATCCGGCCGACTGCCGGCGCTCGCGGTCATCTCCGGGGAGGACCTGCGCACGTTCGTACTCTTCGCCGTCGTCCTGGGCATCGCCGTCTACGTGCTCATCTGGCGAACCCGGTTCGGTTACGACCTCCGGGCGTCGGGGGTCAACCCCGACGCCGCGCGGGTCTCAGGAGTGGACCCCAACCGCATGATCATGAGGACCATGCTGCTCTCAGGCGCCATGGCGGGGTTGATCGGCATGCCCGACCTGTTCGGCTTCTTCCACGCGTACACCCTCGACCTGCCGACGGGGCTGGGCTTCGACGGCATCGCCGTGGCGTTGGTCGGGCTGAACCACCCCGTGGGGGTCGCGATCGCAGCCTTCGTCTTCGGGTGGGTCGATCGGGCCGCTCAGATCCTGGACCTGGAGGGGATCCCGAAGGAGGTCATCGTCATCACGAAGGGCGTGATCATCCTGTCCGTGGTGATCGCCTACGAGGTCGTGAAGCGGCTCGTCCAGGCCCAGCAGATCAAGGCCGCCGCGGAGGCAACGCGGGAGCTGGAGGAGCAGGAGGAGGCGGTGGCGGCGTGAGCTGGGGCGCGGGCGACACGTCGGCGCTCGTCGCCGCCCAGGCGAGCCGCGGTCGCCGGATGGACGTCCGGCGGGTCCTGCTCATGGTGGGCTGGGCCATCATCCTGCTCTCCGCGGTTCGGTGGGTGACCGCGGCGCCCGACCTCACGTCGAGCAACACGTACGGGACCGCGCTGCGCCTCGCCGTCCCGATCCTCCTGGCGGCCCTGGGCGGCATCTACTCGGAGCGCACCGGCGTCGCGAACATCGGCCTCGAGGGGATGATGATCCTCGGCACGTGGTTCGGGGCCTGGGGCGGATGGCAGTTCGGCGCGTGGTGGGGCGTGGTGCTCGGCATCACGGGCGGGGCGGCCGGTGGCCTCGTCCACGCGATCGCGACGGTCAACTTCGGTGTCAACCAGATCGTGTCTGGAGTGGCGATCAACATCCTGGCCGCTGGCGTCGCGCGGTTCCTGTCGGTGGTCGCGTTCACGGGCGCGGGCGGAGGAGCCACGCAGTCGCCCCAGGTCACGTCGCAGCTCCCCAGGATCACCGTTCCGATCCTGGCTGGAGGAGAGCTCTTCGGCTGGCAGTCGCCGGACGCTCTGGGATGGCTCGAGCGGAAGCATTGGTTCCTCCTCTCGGACGTAGGCGCGCTGTTCCGCGGCTTCATGGTGGACCTGTCCATCCTCACGCTGATCACGCTGCTGCTCGTGCCCGCCACGTACTTCTTCCTGTGGAGGACGCGCCTCGGCCTGCGGATGCGCTCGGGCGGAGAGAACCCGTGGGCGGCGGAGTCGCTGGGCGTCCGCGTGTACACGGTCAAGTACATCGGCGTGCTGATCTCGGGCGCGTTGGCGGGGCTCGCCGGCGCGTTCCTGGTCCTGGAGGCAGCCGGGATCTACCGGGAGGGACAGACGGGTGGCCGCGGCTTCATCGGGCTCGCGGCGATGATCTTCGGCAACTGGCGCCCGAGCGGCGCGCTCGCCGCGGCCGGCCTGTTCGGGTACGCGGACGCGCTCAACCTGCGATCGGCCCAGGCCGTCCACGCGATCCTGCTCTTCGTGGCCATCGCCCTGGTCGGGCTGGGGATCTGGTACCTCTACAAGCGGCGCATCCTCGGCGGCGTGATGTCGATCGCCCTCGGCGCGCTCACCTTCGTGTGGTTCGCCGTCACCGACACCGTCCCGCGCCAGTTCATCTTCATCACCCCGTACGTGGCAACCCTGCTCGTGCTGGCCGTCGCCTCGCAGCAGCTCCGGATGCCCACGTACGACGGCATCACCTTCCGTAAGGGCTCGCAGATCTCCTGACGGGACACGTGCGCCCGGTGCCCGGGCTCACCCACGTGCGGTGGTCGGCCGTGCGACACTGACCACCGATGGACGTCGACCGGGTCGCCGAGGTGCGTGAGCGCGTGGAGGCCTCGGCGTTCCATCGGTCGTTCGGGATGACGCTCGAGCGCGTCGCCGTGGGCGAGGTCGATGTCGCCCTGGACGCCGGCCACGACCACCTGAACCTGATCGGCACCGTGCACGGAGGGGTGCTCGCGACACTGGCCGACACCGCGACCGGTCTCGCCTACCGGACCGTGCTCGACCCCGGCACGACCTTCACCACGATCCAGCTCTCCGTGACGTACCTAACGGCCGGGCGTGCCGGCCGGATCGAGGCGCGCGGGAGGGTGGTCAAGCGCGGCCGGCGGACGGGCTACGCCGAGGCCGACGTCGTGGACGGCGAGGGCCGGCTGCTCGCCCGGGCGACGGCGCTCCTGGCCGTCATGCCCGAAACCGCTCAATAGTCGATGTCCATCTCGTCCATGGCCTTCGGCAGCTCGGCGATCGCCCCCTGCAGCTGCATGAGCAGCATCATGCTGCCGTTCACCTTCAGCTTGCCCGTCATGAAGGCGGAGACGGGGCTGACCTCGCTGCGTGCCATGGCCGCCGCCGTGTCGTAGTCCTGCGTGATCGTCGCGTCGGGCTGCTCGATGTCGCCGGGACCCATGTCGATCTGACCGCCGTCGATCCGGATCCAGTAGCGGCGCTCCCCCTCGGGCCCGCCCGTGATGACCTGCTGCAGTTTCGCGGAGGCGGTGCCCGCGTTCTTGCGGAAGGTCTCGCTCGCGTTCAGGCGCTGCTTGAGCTCCTCGACCCAGGCATCGGACAGGAACTGGACGGGCACGCTGGCCTCCTCGTGGACTCGGTGTCCGGGCAGTCTATCGGCCGGCCACGTTGCCAGCCGCCGCCGCGTCACCCAGCCTAGGCGGGAGGAGCCATGGTCAGCGCCATCACCGCCTTGCCGGTGTGCAGGCGGTTCTCCGCCTCGTCGTAGACCACGGAATGCGGACCGTCGATCACGGCGTCCGTCACCTCGGTGCCGCGGTCGGCCGGCAGGCAGTGCATGTACAGCGCGTCGGGCTTCGCGATCCCCATCCGGCGCTCGTCGCAGATCCAGCCCGTGTGCTTCGCGGCGTCGGCGAGGGCCGCCTGCTCGTCCGTGAACAGGTCGAGCCGACCCCACGACTTGGGGTACACGACGTCGGCCCCCTCGAACGCCGCGTCCATGTCGTCGGTGCGGGAGATCGAGCCGCCTCCGGCGGCGGCCGCCTCCTCGGCGCGCTTCACGATCTCGGGCATGAGGTCGAAGCCCGGCGGGTGCGCGAGCACGACGTCGATGCCGAACCGCGGGAGCAGGGTGAGCAACCCCTGCGGGACCGAGAGCGGCTTCGCGTACGAGGGCGCGTAGGCCCACGACACCGCGACCCGCAGGCCGCGCAGGTCCTGTCCCCGCTGCTCGCGCAGGGTCATCAGGTCGGCGAGCGTCTGGGTCGGATGGTCGACGTCGCACTGCAGGTTGATGACGGGGGCCTCGGCCCACCGCGCGACCTCGCGCATGTAGGCGTTCCCCTCCCCCGGGACGAGATCGTGCCGGATCGCGATGCCGTGGCCGTACCGGGACAGGATGATGCCCATGTCCTTGGGGCTCTCCCCGTGCGCGACCTGCGTCTTCTCGGCGTCCAGGTAGTGGGCGTGTCCCCCGAGCTGGGTCATCCCGGCCTCGAACGCGTTGCGGGTCCGCGTCGACTTGTCCAGGAAGAGCATGAACAAGGTCCGGTCGGGCAGCATCCGATGCGGCTCCCCGCGACGGAACCGTCCCTTGAGGTCGGAGGCGAGCGCGAGCGCCGCGTCGATCTCCTCGGTGGCCCAATCCAGCGTCTCGATGTAGTCGCGCCCTCGGAGCGCGCCGTCGTCGATCATGTGTCCTCCTTGCCCTTCAGGGCGCTCTGTCCGAGCTCGACCCCGTGGTAGCGAGGGATCGGCTCCTGGCCGGGGACCTGCGGCGAGGGCGGCCAGCCATGCGTCTCGGCCGAACCACGGATCCCGACGATGTCGTCCGGGCGGACGGGCGCGCGGTTCAACGGCAGCCCGGTGGCGTCGCGGATCGCCGCGATCACGGCGGCGGTGGTCACGATGGTCGCGGTCTCACCGACGCCCTTCGCCCCGAAGGGCACGTCGGGCTCGGGCACCTCGACGATCTCGGTGACAACGTGCGGCATGTCGAGGGTCGTGGGGATCAGGTAGTCGGTGAACGTGGGGTTCGCGATCACGCCCTCCCGTATCTGCAGCTCCTCCATCACGGCAAGCCCGAGCCCCTGAGCCGTGCCGCCCTCGCTCTGACCCTCCACCGCCTGAGGGTTGATCGCCCGGCCGACGTCCAGCGCGGAGGCGATCTGCACGACCCGGACGAGCCCCAGCTCCTCGTCGACCTCGACCACCGCGCGCTGCGCGCCGAACGCGAACATCACGTGGGGTTCGCCCTGGCCCCGTTCGTCGAGCGGGGTGGTTGGCCGGTGGTGGAACGTCCTGGTCGCAGAGATCGGTTCGTCCAGCAGGTCGACGATCGCTGCGACGGGCGCACCGTCGAGCAGCACCTGGCCGTCGCCGAGGACGAGCTCCCCGTCCTCACCGGTCAGGCGTCTGGCACGCCGGAACAGCTCCTGCCGGACGGCGCCGCAGGCCAGCTGCGCGGCGCCCCCGCCCATGAACGTCTGGCGTGAGGCCGATGTGGAGCCGGCGGACTCGAGCCCGGTGTCTGCGGCGTGCAACACGACCCGCTCGATGCCGAGCTCGGTCCGCGCGACCTGCGCGAGGACCGTGGAGAAGCCCTGCCCGCACTCGACCCCGGCGGTGTAGACCTCGGCCACCGGCCCCTCGGGACCCGCGGACAGCGTCACCCGGGCCTGGTGGAAGTCGTCGAAGCCCTCGCTGTAGGCGATGTTCTTGAACCCGAGGGCGAAGCCCACGCCGCGCTTCAGGCCTTCGCCGCGGCCGACGTTGCCCGCCCCGCCCGGGAACGTCAACGGATCGCGCACGGTCGCTGGCTCGGGCTCAGGAGGCAAAGGGGTCGCCGCGCAACGCTCCAGGACCTCGCGGACCGGCGCGCTGCCCCTGAGGACCTGACCGGTCGGGAGGACCGAGCCGGTGCCCACCACGTTGCGCAGACGGAGCTCCACGGGGTCGACGCCGAGCGTGCGCGCGAGCTCGTCCATCTGGGACTCGTACGCGAAGCACACCTGTGGGGCGCCGAAACCGCGCATGGCCCCGCACGGCGGATTGTTCGTGTAGACGGCCGTTCCCTCGATGTACGCGTTCGGGACCTCGTAGGGGCCCGCCGCGAACGTCGTCGCGTTGCCGATCACCGCCGGCGAGGACGAGGCGAACGCGCCGCCGTCGATCAGCACGCGTGCGCGCACGTTCACGAGCCGCCCGTCCCGCGTGGCACCCGTGCGGATCCACACCCGCGACGGATGACGGTGCACGTGGGCCAGGAACGACTCGAGCCGGTCGTACGACATCTTCACGGGACGGCCGGTGTGCAGCGCCAGCATGCATCCGTGGAGCTGCATGTGGAGGTCCTCGCGTGAGCCGAAGGCCCCGCCGACCCCGGCGAGCGTGATCCGGACCTTGTCCTCGGGGAGGTTCAGGCACGGTGCGATCTGCTGCCGGTCCACGTGCAGCCACTGGGTCGACACGATGAGGTCGACGCCACCGTCCTCGGCGGGGATCGCGAGCCCGGCCTCGGGCCCGAGAGCAGCCTGATCCTGCATCGCTGTCTCGTAGTACCCCTCGACCCAGACCTCCGCCTCGGCATCGGGGTCGCCGTGGACGATCCGCACGTGCCGCAGCACGTTGCCCCACTCGTGGAGCGTCGGGGCGTCGGGCGCGAGCGCAGCCTCCATGTCCGTCACGGCCGGGAGCACCTCGTAGTCGATGGCGATGCGCTCGGCCGCCCGGCGCGCCAGCTCCGGCGTCTCGGCGGCGACGACGGCGACCGGCTCCCCCGCGTACCGGACGCGGTCCCACGCGAGCACGGGTTGATCGGCGAACTCGAGCCCGTACGTCTTCTTGCCCGGCACGTCGTCGGCGGTCAGCACGGCGTGGACACCGGGGCTGGTCAGCGCCCGGCTGATGTCGATCGACCGGATCCGGGCGTGCGGGTGGGGGCTCCGCACCGTCGCGCCCCAGAGCATCCGCTCGTGCCACAGGTCGCTGCCGTAGGCGAACGTGCCCTTGACCTTGGGGACGCCGTCGACCCTGCCGGCGCGCTCGCCGACACGGCCTCGGACGCGCTCCCCCGTTCGGACGTTCATCCCCCCACCCCCTGGGCGATCCGGCTCGAGACCCGATGACCCTCGCGCGCGATCTCCTCCTCGTCGGCTCCGACGAGACGGCCGTCCCGCACCACGGCCCGCCCCTCGACCAGCAGATGCCGCACGCGGGCCGGGGGCGAGAACACGAGAGCTGCCACGGGGTCCGCGTCGGAGCCCGCCGTCTCGAGGCCGTCCACCGGGAACAGCGCGATGTCGCCCCGCATGTCGGGTGCCAGCACACCCACATCGTCCCGGCCGAGGACCTCAGCTCCGCCGCGTGTGACCACGCGCAATGCCTCGCGCGCCGTGAGCCCCCCCTCGACGCCGTTGGCCCGGGAGACGAGCATCGCCTGCCGGGCCTCGGCGAGCAGGCTCCCGGCGTCGTTGGACGCCGATCCGTCCACGCCGAGGCCGACCGGAACCCGCTCCTCCAGGAACGAGCGGCCCGGGGCGATCCCGGAGCCCAGCCGCAGGTTCGAGCTCGGACACCACGCGACGCCGGACCCGGTCTCAGCGAGACGCCGGACGTCCGTGTGGTCCACGTGGACGCAGTGCGCGTACCACACGTCCTCGCCGAGCCAGCCCCACTCCTGCATCAGCTCGACGGGGCGCTTCCCGAACCGCTCCACGCAGTGGCGCTCCTCGTCGAGCGTCTCCGCGAGGTGGGTGTGCAGTCGGACGCCCAGACGGCGCGCGAGCTGGGCCGACTCGCGCATCAGGCGCTCGCTCACGCTGAACGGCGAGCATGGCGCCACCGCGATCCGCAGCATCGATCCCGGCGCCGGGTCGTGGTGACGGCCGATCGCCTCCTCGGTCCTCGCGAGCGCGTCGTCCGTGTCCTCCACCAGGTCGTCGGGCGGCAGACCACCGTCGGACGCGCCGAGGTCCATCGATCCCCTGCACGGGTGGAAGCGCAACCCGAGCTCACGAGCCGCCTCGATCTCGACCTCGAGGAGGTCGTCCGGGCCGGCGGGGAAGACGTAGTGGTGGTCGGTGGTGGTCGCGCATCCCGACAGCGCCAGCTCAGCGAGCGCGACCCGCGACGCCGCCCGCTCCCAGTCGGCGTCGAGCCCCGCCCACACCGGGTATAGCGACACGAGCCATCCGAAGAGACCGTCCTGCTGAGCGAGGGCTCGCGTCATGGACTGGTACAGGTGGTGGTGCGCGTTCACCAGACCGGGGATCGCCACGCACCCGGTCCCGTCGATCCGCTCCACCTCACCCTGGCCCCCGGGTGGCGCGCCGCGCCCGACCCAGGCGATCGTGCCGTCCTCGAGGAGCAGGGAGCCGCCGGGGACCTCGGTCCCATCGTCGTCCATCGTGGCGACCGCGTCGCAGCCCTCGATCAGGAGTCGGCTCACCACGAGCCCTCCTGCTTGCGACGCGCCGCGAGGCGCACGGCATCGAACACCTTCTCGTAGCCCGTGCAGCGGCACAGGTTCCCAGACAGGGCCTCGCGCACCGTGAGCTCGTCGGGGGCCGGGTCGTGGTCGAGCAGGTCGGTCACCGCGACCACGAGGCCTGGCGTGCAGAAGCCGCACTGCACCGCCCCCGCCTCGAGGAACGCCTCCTGAACCGGGTGCAGCCGGTCCTCGCCCGAGAGCGACTCGACGGTGCGGACCTCACGGCCGTGCGCCTGAGCCGCGAGGACCAGGCACGTGCACACGAGCTCCCCGTCGAGCCACGCCGAGCACGATCCGCACTCACCCTGCTCGCACGCGTTCTTCGAGCCTGGGAGCCCGAGCTCCTCGCGGAGCACGAACAGCAGGCTCGAGCCGGGCCAGACGTCGGCTTCGCGCCACTCGCCGTTCACGAGCATCCGGATCAGCACGGGGACCTCCTGGACCGCGTCACGACACGAGCGCCTCCTCCGCCAGCTCGTCGACGGCGCGACCCACCGCTCGTTCAGCGAGCACGCGCACCGCGTGCCGCCGGTAGGCGGCGGAGCCCCGCACGTCGTCGATCGGTTGGGCAGCCGCCGAGACGCGCTCCGCGAACGCCTCGACGTCGCTGGCGGGGATGGGTGCCGACGGGTCGTCCCACGCTCCGGCCCGAGCGAAGGCGCCAGCGAGGAGCGCCTCGGCCTCCGGCGCCCGGATCACCGTGGGCGCAACGGACCCGAGCGCCACCCGAACGGTGCGGGTCTCGGGGTCCGTCGCGAAGCAGAGGTTGGCGACCGCGATCACCATCGCGTTGCGCGTCCCCACCTTCGCGAACGACTGCGGCCCCCGCAGGACGCGCCACCGAGCTCCGAGGATCAGCTCGTCGGGCTCGAGCGCGGTCCGCTTCACGCCGAGGAGGAAGTCCCTCCACGACAGCGAGCGCTCGCCGCGCACGGAGGCGACGACGATCTCGGCGTCGTGGACCGCGAGGACCGGCAGGGAGTCCCCCGCCGGGGAGGCCGTGCCGAGGTTCCCGCCGATCGTGCCTCGGTTGCGGATCTGCGGGGACCCGACCGAGCGCGATGCCTGCACGAGCGCTCGCATCTCGGGCAGCTCGCGCATGATCCGGGTGTAGGTCACCCCCGAGCCGACGAACAGGCGGTCGTCCTCGCGCCGCCACTCGCGGAGATCGGCGAACCCCGACAGGTCGATCATCACCTCCGGACGGATGTGATCGAAGTTGAGCTCGACCATCAGGTCCGTCCCGCCTGCGATGGGCACCGCGCCGGGGTGCTCGGCGCGCATCGCGAGCGCCTCCTCGAGCGCCCGCGGCATCAGGACGTCCATCAGAAGCGCCCCCGCGCGAACGCGTCGATCATCGCGTCGACGTCGTCGCCGAGCGGGTACAGCACGGGGCAGGTGCAGCCGGCGTCCACGTACTCCCGGACCTTCGCGCGGCACTCGTCGGGCGTGCCGGAGGCCGTGATCATCTGCACGACGTCGTCGGGCACGAGGACCATCGCCCGTCGGATCTCCTCCTCGGACGCCGGCCACGTCAGGACCTCGCCGATCTCGTCCAGGAGGGCCTGGTCCACCCCGCTCGCCTTCATGATGTGTGGCTGCTGGCCGAGGTACTGCGTGACCAGCTCGCGCGCGCGATCGAGCGCCAGGTCCCGGTCCTCGTCGAGCGAGCACACCACGAGCTGCGGCCGGTCGACGTCGGCGACCATCCGTCCGGCGCGCGCCGCACCGACCCCGAGGTGCTCGAGCGCCGCCTCGTTGTAGCGCGGCCCGACGAGGTAGTTCAGGAGCACACCGTCCCCGATCTCGCCCGCGAGCTCCATCATCTTCATGCCGGTTGCCCCGATGTAGATCGGGATGTCGCGGGGCGAGCGGTCACCGTGCACGATGTCGATCTCGATGTCCGAGACGTGCACGAACTCGCCGTCGAACGTGACATTCTCCATCGCGATCAACCGCCGGACGACCTCGACCACCTCGCGCATGGCGACGAGCGGCTTGCGACGATCGACGCCCACCTTCGACGCGAGGGGCTCCCACCACGCCCCGATCCCGAGCAGGACGCGCCCCGGCGCGAGGTCGTCCAGCGTGACGAAGGTGGCCGCCATGAGCCCCACGTTGCGCGTCCAGCAGTTCACGACGCCCGAGCCCACCTTGATCCGCTCGGTCACGGCCGCGAAGGCTGCCATCGGGACCGTCGCCTCGCGCACGAGCCGGCTCTCCGCCTGCCAGACGGCCTCGAACCCCGCCTCCTCCGCATGGCGGACGTAGCCCATCGCGTCCCGGATCGGGTGCTTGTCCTGCAGGTACAGGGCGACGCGTCCCTCCGAGCTCACCGCCATCGGCTCACGCTCCCCCCTCCGGCTCGAAGGGGTGAGCCGGGATCTCGTCCATCGCCGCCCACAGCTCTTCCGCCGCCTCGCGGCAGCGTGACCGGAGCTCGGCCTCGGTCGCCAGGCTCAGGCGACGTTCGCGCACGACCGTCACCCCGTCCACCACCACGTCGCGCACGTGACGCGCCGACAGCCCGAACACCCAGTGCCCCGCCAGGTTGTCCGCGGCGATCGGTGTCGGCGGATCGTATCCCAGGACCACCAGGTCCGCCGGCGCTCCCGGCTCGATCCGACCGAGCAGCGGCTCGCCGAGGAGGGCCCCCGCCAGCCGGGCGGAGGCCGCGAGCCTCGACAACGCCCAACCTGGCCCGATCGACGCGTCTTCCTCGCGCGCCCGCCAGAACGCCGTGCGGGACTCCGCGAACATATCGCCGTCGATGCCGTCCGTGCCGAGCGCCACGCGCTCGCCGAGCCCGGCGACGGGGGCCCGACCGACGCGGTTGTTCATGTTCGAGCGGGCGTTGTGCGCCACCGTCGCCCCGGTCTCGCGGACCAGCGCCATCTCGCCCCCGTCCACGTGCACGCAGTGCGCGAGCAGCGCTCCGCGTTCGAGGGCACCGGCCTCGGCGAGCCGCTCGAGGACCCGCTGGCCGAAGCGGGCCAGGCTGTCCCGCTCGTCCGCGGCATCCTCGGCCACGTGGACGTGGATCGGGGCGTCAGCCCCCCGGGCGAGGTCGACGCATGCGGCCAGCGTCTCCTCGGAGAGCGTGAACGACGCGTGCGCGCCC
>Ga0105106_10002686_pt1 | contig 12753 bp, 16 predicted proteins | sample PPLLaktember2015_5_FD_79109 | JGI IMG/M metagenome (GOLD analysis project Ga0105106, IMG submission 79109) | Freshwater sediment microbial communities from Prairie Pothole Lake near Jamestown, North Dakota, USA - PPLs Lake P8 Core (1) Depth... | ecosystem: Environmental > Aquatic > Freshwater >...
AGTCAGCCTACCTGAGGTGGGGCAGGGGCACTCTGGGCTGGGCTATGTACGTATTCCGGTGTCAGCCCGCTTCGAGTGCCGAGGCCGTTACGGCTGCCTAACAACTCGCTGAAGCCCTGGACATCCACCAGGATCTTCGACTGACCCGGCGGGCTGGGGGATAGGGTGGCGCGGCTGGCCCGCCAGTGTGCGCGAGAATGAGGGGGAGTATGCCCGCTTCCGCCGGGCAGCTTCCCACGAAGAACGTGGGACTTTGTAGCTCGAGGCCGTTAGGCAGCCTTACGGATCTCCCCTTCCAAGGTGGACGATATGCGCAAACTCGTGTACGCGACCTCCCTTTCACTCGATGGCTACATCGATGCCGAAGCCGGAGACCCGGGTTGGGTCGTTCCCGACGAGGAGCTTCACCGGCACTTCAACGATACAGAGCGGGAGATCGACACCCTACTGTACGGTCGCCGCATGTACGAACTCATGGCTGGATACTGGCCCACGGCCGACCAGCATCCTTCGGCGCCTGCCGTCATCGTCGAGTACGCCCAGCTCTGGAAGCCAATCCCCAAAGTCGTCTTCTCGTCAACACTCGAAAGCGTCGACTGGAACTCGCTGCTAGTAAGAGGCGATGCGGTCACCGAAGTCGCTAGGCTGAAAGCCCAACCCGGCAGGGCTATGGGCGTCGGCGGCCTCATCCTGGCTTCAAGCTTGGCATCTGCTGGCCTAATTGACGAGTACCGCCTCTACTACGTCCCAATTCTCCTGGGTTCGGGCAAGGCAGCCTTCTCCCGGATTCAGAACAGGGTCAGGCTCAAGCCGGTGGAGACCCGCACCTTCTCCTCTGGCACGGTCCTTTTAAGATGCGTCCCCGTCAGCGCCTAGGATGTGTCTGAAGGCTGCCTAACAACTCGATGGAGCCGACCCGGCCGCCCAGGTTAGCCAATTCATGCGAAACCAACTTTGGGCTGGCCGGGCGGTCGAAGATCCTGGTGATCTTCCAGGGCTCATCTCAAGGCCGTTGGGCGGCGTGCCCACAACGCCGAGAAATGGGATGTGAACTGTGGCCACGGCCCGTCGCCATACTCTGGTAGCCAACCTCAGGTCAAATGGCAAGGAGACGCCAACCAGGGCATTCGTTCTTCTGATCACCCTGTTCGCCGGCGCAGTCATGATACCTAGCTGCAGCCCGCGCCACACGCCCACTCAGCCCGCCGTCCCCACCCGACCGCGAGCGAACGTCACCTGCGAAGAGCTCTCTTTCTACCTGGACCCCGCCTTGGGCAGCGCTTACGAGTGCGACACCGTGCCCGAAAGCAGCAGCTCCGACATACCAATGGATGTCTTCATCTACCCTGCCCACACTGAACTGACCATTCAGGACTACGCGCTGACCCGCACGCAGTTCCCACCCCAAGTAATGATCTACCCAGTGGATCGCTTCTGTGAGTTGCTTCCTGATGTCCTTCCGCGGCGCGTATCCGACCTGGAGAGCTTCATCTCAAGCGGTACTTGGAGCAGCCGAGAACTGCCTTTCCTGCCACCGCTACCCATGGCACAAACCTTCTTCAGCCATGAGACCGTCATATCGTTCAACGGTGGACAAGGCGTGCGTTTCATCACTGACTATAACGAGTCCATGCACCCGATCAGCAACAGGACCATCTTCTACACTTTCCAGGGCCTCACCGATGACGGGATGTATTGGGTGGCAGTCACCCTTCCGATCAATAGCCCCATCCTGCCTGCGGACGTGGACTTCCCGCCACCGCCGGAAGGCTATACCGACGAGAGCTGGTTCCAGAACTACGACTCCTATGTCAACGATGTGGAGGACGCGCTCGAAGCGCAGGCACCCGGTTCGTTCTCCCCCACCATCAGCATTCTAGACAGTCTCGTAGCGAGCATCACTGTAGGACAGTGACGTTTGGATTCCTCGCCGCCCAACATGTCGCTGCAGCCCCGGGAGAACGCCGGGATCCCGGTTCTAGCACCGGGACGAACGGTCTTCGTCCCTGAGAAACCACCAAGACCTTCGGCCCCGGAAGATCACCGGGATCTTCGACCCCGGGAGAGCACCGGGACCTTCGGCTGACGCCGTCAGTGCGGGCCCTACAGTCACTCGTGACTGCCGTGGGAATCTGGTCTAGCATTGGGTCATCGTGGGAGCGCAGCTCCCAGCCGTTAGGCCGCAGAGGCTCAAACCCGGGAGGAGTTGGTGGCGCAGCATCTCATCGACCAGTGGATTGCCAAGGTATTTGAACTTCCCGCCCGAGAGCAGGTCAAATGCGTGCTGATCGCCCTCCAACCCTGCGCACCCATCGCCGCTGGCTGGGCAGATGCCCAGAAACTGGGCGACCCTTTCCGCAAGTACGCCGGGACCCTGCACCGTTGGCTCACAGGTGAGGCGTCCGACAGGGAGCTTGAGAAGGCTGCCCATCCCCTGGACCGCAGGCTCAACCGCGAGATCGAATCCGAACAGGACTTGCCCGGTGCGATGGCCGCACACGCCTTCCTGGACACCGTGGCAATTGCCCTTGGCTACTCGCCCGAGGTCGGCGACGAAATCATCAGGACTGCGGTCTTCTTTGCTTCCGCCGCCTCCACTGGGAGCCGCGATGTACCCGTCGAGGTCGACGCAGACCGCCTCACTCCCACCGAGCAGCAATTCATCCAGGACTGGTGGCGCGAATGCGCTGCACGGTTGCCGGAGCTCCTCTCATAGTCTCTCCACCCCGCGGGCATCCTGCGGCCTAACATGTCGCGGGAGCCCCGGGAGAACGCCGGGATCCCGGTTCTAGCACCGGGACGAACGGTCTTCGTCCCTGGGAAACCACCAGGACCTTCGGCCCCGGAGGATCACCGGGACCTACGACCCCGGGAGAGCACCGGGACCTTCGGCTGACGCCGTCAGTGCGGGCTCTACAGTCACTCGTGACTGCCGTGGGAATCTGTCCTACTATTTATTTGTCATGGGAGCGCAGCTCCCCGCAGACAGCGCCCCGCAGACAACGCGGGACCTTCGGCCCCGGGAAGGCACCGGGACCGGCGGCGGGACTACGCCCTGCAAGAGCCGCAGGATCTTCGACAGCTCCCAGCCGTTGGGCAGCGGCCTGGCGTCAGCCACATTGCAGGTAGGGTTGCAGAGAAGAGGGCGGCGATGCTTTCCCAGTCCGGTTATATACTGCGGTGTGCGCTGTTTTCCCTTCTTGGCGTACCGTTGCTCCTCATCGCCCTGCACACAGCTCTGAGGATCGTGCGCCACTTCCACAAGTTCCCCATACCCGAGTTCCTCGCAAATGCCATTGACAACCCACTGCGACGCAGAATTCAGCCGCCTGACGAAACCCCTCGAAGGCATGCGATCGAACCCGGCATGGTCGTGCTCGAGGTGGGTCCGGGGAATGGGACCTACACCATGGCCACTGCCCGGGCCATCGGCCCGCAGGGCAGACTCATCGCTGTCGACATTGAACCGAGGATGATCGAACGGGTCCGGCGGAGAGCGGAGAAGGAGGGGCTAGAGAACGTCGAAGCAAGAGTAGCCGACGTCTACGACCTCCCCTTCAGTGACGGAACCTTCGATGCGATCTATATGACGGCAGTCATCGGTGAGATCCCATCACCGGAGAAGGCGTTGAGGGAGTTCCACCGCGTCTTGGCTCCTTCCGGGACTCTGGCCTTCAGCGAGTTGCTGATGGATCCCGACTACCCACGCGCTTCCTCGCTAATGCGCAAGGCCTCATCGGCTGGCTTTCGAATGAAGAGAAGGGAAGGCAACCTCCTCTACTACACCTTGGTCTTCGAGAAGGCTGTGCGAGCCGCTGCCTGACATGTCGCTGGAGCCCCAGGACTGCGCTGGGGTCTTCGTCCCTTGGAAACCACCAGGATCCCGGTAAGAAAGCCGGGACGAACGGCCTTCGGCCCCGGAAGATCACCGGGATCTACGGCTGACGCCGTCCGTGCAGGCTTTGGAGTGGGGGGCATCTTCCGTGGGAATCGCTCTAGTATTGAGTCGTTCTGGGAGCGCAGCTCCCCGCAGACAGCGCCCCGCAGACAACGCGGGACCTGCGGCGGGACTACGCCCTGCATGAGCCGCAGGATCTGCGACAGCTCCCAGCGGTTAAGCGGCATCTGCTCCGTACCACAAGGCGCCTATCGGGGTTGTCGTGGTCAGCCAAAGGAGGCATTCCAATGCGATACGTAGTGGCGATCCTTCTCCTGCTCGGAGCCCACTTCAGCCTCACGGCTTTCGTGCCTGGGGCGGCCGGCAAGGCGCTCTTCTACTGGCCTTGGGCCGCCAACTCGAAGCCAGTCCTCGCGTTCCTCGGCGGATCCATCAAGGGCGTGTTGACCCCGCTCTTCGCCGCCGTAGCCGGAGTGGCGTTTCTCTGCGCATTCCTGTCGTTGTTCGGCTGGCTCGTTCCTGCCGCATGGTGGACGCCGCTAGTGCTCGCAGGCTCCCTCTCATCCGCACTCCTGTTCCTAATGTACCTCGGCCCGGTGGCGATTCTCCCCCTCCTTGTCGACATCGCCATTGTCGTAGGAGTGCTGGTGTTGCGTTGGACAGTAGCGAGTCTCCGCGGCTGAGGACGCGCGTCGAGCGCCGCCGCGCAACAGTGCAGCACCCGCACGAAGTCAGGAGCCTGCTAATCACCGCGGGATGCCGCCTAACAACTCGCTGAGGCTGACCCGGCGGGTTGGGCCTTGATGGCAGCTTGTCTGGCCCGCCAGCGTGCCGTAATGTGGGAAGATGATGCCCGCTTCCGCCGGGCAGCCTATCTCGAGGCCGTTAGGCATCAGCCGCGCATCTCCGTCATTCCCGCATCGCCAGTAGGGGGTCTGCTCCATGCATAACCACGCACCGCCAGGCTACATCTGCCCATTGTGTGCCATCGCTAGGGGAAGGGCCCCCGAGAGCGAGATGTTCACACCTGCTGATGTGCTCTATCAGGACGCCAGCGTGGTAGCACTGATGGGCGCGTTCCAGTGGCCGAACAACCCGGGCAATGTCGTGGTGATCCCACGCGAGCACTTTGAGAACATCTATGATCTCCCGCTTCCTCTCGCTGCTCGCATGCATGATCTCTCAAGAGGTATCGCCTTGGCGATGAAGGCGGCATGGCACTGTGATGGCGTTTCTACCCGGCAGCACAACGAGCCGGCTGGCAATCAGGACACGTGGCACTACCATCAGCATGTGACCCCGAGATACGAAGGCGACAACTTCTACGCTACGTATGTTGGGGGAAAGGCCCTCATGCCGCCAGCGGAGAGAGCCGAATACGCAGGCCAATTGCGGGACCAACTCCAAGGATGGACACCGGCTGATACCTAACATGTCGCTGAAGCCCCGGGAGAACGGCGGGATCTTCGTCCCCGCGAAGAACGCGGGACCTTCGGCCCCGGAAGATCACCGGGATCTTCGACCCCGGGAGAGCACCGGGACCTTCGGCTGACGCCATCAGTGGGGGTTTCCCAGTGCCTGGTGACTTCCGTGGGAATCTGGTCTAGTATTGGGCCCTCCTGGGAGCGCAGCTCCCCGGAAACAGCGCCCCGAAGACAACGCGGGACCTTCGGCCCCGGGAAGGCACCGGGACCTGCGGCGGGACTACGCCCTGCATGAGCCGCAGGATCTTCGACAGCTCCTAGCCGTTGGGCTGCCCGCATTGGTCCTGAAAGGGGGAGCTAATGCAACTCACGGTTCGAAGGGTGCTTCCATCGGCATTCCGTTGCCGCCCCAATCGCACACTCCGAACACTGATCCCACTCGCCGTAGTTCTCCATGCGTGCGGGATCCTGCAATCCCCCGCCCCTGTTCCGGCGGCGCCAACATTGCCCCCCGCCTGGACAGCGACGCCAAGCCCGACTGAGGCAGCGCCTCCCCCCAGCAGTACTCCAACGCTACCTCCACCCACACTCCCCTCGTGTGATCTCGAGGAGGCCTTGAGACAGGCGAAGGCTGCAATACCCTACGATCAGTTTGCGGTCCAGTTTACGGACATCGCCGGGACCGCGTCTCTAGGTATCTGGTATGTCAATCCGGAACTCGATCCCCTCCCGTCGGCAGAGGAGCTCCAGGCGCAGATGCAGCAGGCCAGGGTCAGTGCCGCGGAAGTAAGTGCGAGGGTGAACGCGGCTGTGTCGTGCTCCCCGAGACCGTACGACGTGATAAATCCGATCGTTGTCGACCGGCGGTACCAAGGTTGGCTCTCTGCACAAATCGAGCCGGCTCACCTGCCTCCGGGGCCAGAGTTCACAGAAGAGCAGATCGCGTCCGCGGCCGAGCGGTTCTTTGTCGGATATGCGAGAACCGCCCTCGAACACCCTTACGTGGCAGGGGCCTGCGATTGGCCGGATGCACGGGAAAGGCTTCAGTCCCACTTCTCACTCGACCGAGAGAATGTGGCGTTCTACTTCGTGATCGACGATCTCGGATCCCATGTTTGGGTCCAGTGGGATGGCTCCGCTGACCCGATCATGAGCACTGTGAACATCGGGAATGTACTACTTGCGCTTGAGTGCTTTAGCCCCAATGCGGACATCATCTATGTGATCGTGGACGATCATGGAGTGGCTCAACAGATGGGCGTGGTCCCACAAGGTGACACTTCGCGTCTCACCATTGTGTACCCATAGGGGTCAGCGCTCGCAGTCAGCACAACATGTCGCTGGAGCCCCAGGACTGCGCTGGGGTCTTCGTCCCTGGGAAACCACCAGGACCTTCGGCCCCGGAAGATCCCCGGGACCTACGGCTGACGCCGTCCGTGGGGGCTTTGGAGTGATTCGTGCCTTCCGCGGGAATCCGATCTAGTATTGGGTCCTCCTGGGAGCGCAGCTCCCCGGAAACAGCGCCTCGAAGACAACGAGGGACCTTCGGCCCCGGGAAGGCACCGGGACCTGCGGCGGGACTACGCCCTGCATGAGCCGCAGGATCTCCGACAGCTCCCAGCCGTTGGGCTACCGACGAGAGCGCGTTTCCATGAGCAAGTTGCCTGCCACTGCCCCGGACCTTCTGCCCGCGTAGTGTTGCGTTGGTTCTGGCTTGCTTCTGAGAGGAGGAATCGTGAACAATCTGCCCCCGTCCGAGCTGACGCAAACGATCGTTGAGAAGGCCTCGTCATTGGGCGCGTCGGCCGTAGGCGTCGCCGCTATCGAGCTACTCAAGGCGTCTCCCTCGCATCGCATTGTGCCCAAGATTGGGATGGGTCTGGAGGTACGCTGGCGGGAGGCACCGGACGATGTCGTGCCCGCCGAGGTCGACTGGCCAGCGGACGCCGTCTCCGCCGTCGTGATTGGTGTCTCTCATCCCGCCAACCAGCCGGAGCTCGACTGGTACGACGGCAAGGGCACGCCGGGTAACCGCTTCCTCATCAGGATCGTCAAGGAGCTCTCCTCTTGGCTCAAGGACTCCTTCTCCTTCACAATGTACCGGCCGCCTTACTTCATCGAGAGCGGCGGGGCTTTCATGAAGGACGCCGCCGTGCTGGCCGGCCTGGGGAGCGTCGGCAAGAACAATCTGGTCATCACTCCCAAGTACGGCCCTCGCATCCGTTGGCGGCTACTCCTGCTGGATCACGCTGCGAAGGCCACCGGCCCGGTCGAATACGATCCCTGCGACGGGTGTCATGTACCTTGCCGCAAGGCTTGTCCCGTTGGCGCGTTCGACGCGGCCGCCTACGACGCGTCCGCGCTCGGACAATCGCAGCTCCCCGGCACCGACGGGGCCTATGACCGCATTACCTGCAATACGAAGATGGCGCAGGATGTCGAGGACGCCGCTCGCTCGTTGGCGACGAGTGAGGAAGATCCCAAGAACCTCGCCTCCACGATGAACGCGTTCGAGGAGGCCGTGATGACATTGCCGCAGGCCGGCGGCCAAGCGCGCTACGGTGTCAAGTACTGTAGGCGGTGTGAGCTGAGCTGTCCGGTCGGCAGATAGCCGCGGCTGGCCCACGTTCTCGGACTCTTAGGGCCTCTCGGCAGCCCAACAACTCACTGAAGCTGACTCGGACGGCGGGCGGATAGGTCGGCGCGCCCGGCCCGCCGATGTGCGCGACAATGAATCGAGCCGCTGCCCGGGCCGCCGAGCAGCTTAGCTCCCAGCCGTTCGGCGTCTGAGGGCGGTTGCTCTTTCAAGCACCAGAGCGGGCAGATCATCGGACAATCGGCATCGCAACATCGGAGGTGACTGTGGCACACACGGTTCTAGTTGCATTTGCGACCCGATACGGATCCACTCAGGAGGTCGCTGAATCGATCGCTGATCGACTGCGCGGGCGGGGCTTCTCAGTCGACACCAAACGCTTGACTGAGGCGAAGTCTCTCGAGCCCTACCACGCAGTCGTCATGGGTGCCCCGCTTTTCATGTTCCACTGGCACAAGGATGGCTTTGCCTTCCTCTCCCGCCACCGGGAGGCACTCCAGAAGCGAAAAGTCGCGCTATTCGTGCTCGGTCCAGTTCACGACCCGCACGATGAAGAGGAATGGAAAGCGTCGCGGGATCAGCTTGACAAGGAGCTCGCGAAGGTCCCATGGTTCAAGCCCGATACTCTCGAACTGTTTGGTGGCAGATACGACCCCACAAGACTAGGGTTCCCCCTGAAGGCCTTCGCTGGCACCGAGCCGGCTAGTGACATCAGGGACTGGGAGGCCATCCGAGGATGGGCTGATGCCCTGCCTGATCGGCTACAATTCCCCTTGGCTTGAAAGCAGGGCCACTGCGCACCTCAGCTTAGCTCGAGGCCGTTGAGCGCCTGTAGGCGGACCGTATCGCTCCGCACCGCGGCAAGGCACACGACGAACGAAGTTGCGAGGAGACAACCGAATGAGGCGAATCTGGATGCCCTGCGGTGTGATCTTCCTCTCGGTCCTGGCCTGCGGCCGCTCAACCCCAGTGATCGTCTCCACTCCTCCAGGAGTCGCCCCGGCGCTCGCCGAACCCACTCAGCCGCCCCCTGGTGCTTCTCGCTTCCATCCAGCTCCACCTGGCACCGCAGTCCGAATCGATGACATGACGCTGTCCATCACCGAGATCGTCTTCCCGGCCGACACCGAAGTTCGAGAAGGCAGCCTATTCAATCCGACGCCAGAACCCGCAGCCGACTATGTGCTTGTGGGCATAGCGGCGACATGCAACCTTGCCCCAGAGGCCAGTTGCCGCTTGAGTGGGCTCGAGTTCTCCCTTGTTGACCCGGCCGGGATTGCACACAACCCGCGCGTACTGATCGCCGGCGTACCGGGCAAGTTCGAAGGGGGTGAGTTCTTCGGTGGAGCCACCAAGACAGGCTATCTGGTCTTCGTCATCGAGGGACAGCCGTCCGACTACATTCTCAAGTACGAGGTGCTATTCGGCGGGGAGGCGTACCTTCAGCTCCCGTGAGCGACGCGGCCATCTGTTCCAGGCGCCCAACAAGCCGTTGGAGCCCCGGGAGAGTAGCTCGCCCCAGACAGCGCCCCGCAGACAACGCGAGACCTACGGCGGGGCTACGCCCTGCATGAGCCGCAGGATCTTCGACAGCTCCCAGCCGTCAGCCGGCCGAGAGAGGCTCGCCACAATGATTGTTTGGTCCTCATCCATTTCCATTCAGCGGCCTCCTGAGGCAGTATTCGAGTTCCTCGCCAACATACAGGACGTGCAGCAGGAGGAGGGATCGCCCGTACTCGCGCTGGAACTCACGACGACAGGTCCTACCCGCGTGGGGTCTAGGTACCGCGAAGTCGTCCGGATGCTGCCCTTCTTCAAGGGAGAGATCCTCAGCGAGATCACAGCCTTCGAACCCCCACGGGCCCTCGAGATGGCTTGGACGGGCCCTGGAATGAGGGGTACTGACCGGTATGAACTAGCAGTGGTCCAGGGCGGCACGAGGCTCGATCACCACAAGCTCACCGCATTCACTGGCGTCCTCCGGGTCTTGGAGCCCATCATGAGGAGAGCCTTGATTCCCAGGCTAGAGGATCGCCTGGTCGGCATCAAGCGCCTGCTAGAGGAGAGCCAGAATCCGTAGCCCGCTAGGAGCTCCTTGTTCCGGCAACATCTCGGCCGGCCAACATGTCGCTGGAGCCCCGGGGGAGATCCGGGATCTTCGTCCCTGGGAAACCACCAGGACCTACGGCCCCGGAAGATCACCGGGATCTTCGACCCCGGGAGGGCACCGGGACCTACGGCAGGATCCCGGTGAAAGCGTCTGGGACGAACGGTCTTCGTCCCCGGGAAACCGCCGGGACCTTCGGCTGACCCGGCGGGCTAGGCTGCAGGGTGGGGGGCCCAGCCCGCCGCTGTGCGCGAGAATGAGTGATGCACCGCCCGCTTCCGCCGGGCAGCTTCGCACGAAGAACGTGGGACTTCGTCGCTCGAGGCCGTCAGGCAGCAAATCGGGTTGCCGCTGATTGCGTCGACCTGCGCGGCCGAAGGAGGTCGTCAACTCCCATGTCCCGCTACTCCAAATGGGCCGAGAAGGAACACAGCGAGCGCGACCGGGTCATTGCCTTGCTCCCCGCGGGCATCCTCTTCTTGGTCATCATTCCCTACCTTCTCCTGGTCGTTTCCCCCTCCCTGGATGCCCGGATTGGCCTGGGTCGCCTGAGCCCCAGCCCCGCGAGCCTCGTCATTGGGGGAATTCTGTTCGCCGTTGGTCTCGCCTTCGCCCAGTGGTCAATCTACATGCAATTCACGCATGGCCGAGGCACCCCTCTGCCGATGCTGCCTACCCAAAGGCTGATTACCACTGGCCCGTTCCGGTACTGCCGCAATCCCATGACCCTTGGGACCATCCTTGCCTACCTGGGCCTCAGCATTGCGGCAGCAACCTTCGTTGGCGTCCTGATCGTGGCGGCTCTGGCTACTCTTCTGCTTGTCTACCTCAGGCGAATGGAGGAGAAAGAGCTGGCTGAGCGATTCGGGGAGGAGTATCTCGCCTACAAGCGAGAAGTGCCCTTTATCATACCGAGGCTGAAGAGGCGCGACTAGCCCCACGGGTCGCGGCCGTGCTGCCCAGCATGTCGCTGGAGCCCCAGGATTGCGCTGGGGTCTTCGTCTCTGGGCGCGCCCCAGGACCTTCGGCCCCGGGAGATCACCGGGATCTTCGACCCCGGGAGAGCACTGGGATCTTTGACCTCGGGAGAGCACCGGGACCTGCGGCCCCGGGAGAGCACCGGGACCTGCGGCGGGACTACGCCTTGCATAGGCCGCAGGACCTTCGACAGCTCCCAACTGTCAGGTACAAGGGAGGGACACGCATCGTGCGCCCGTTGGCTGCATCGTCATCTCTTCCTCCGCGATCGCAATTCGGGCGAGGACTGACGCGCTGGATGCTGCTCGCCCTCGCCATTTCCTCAGTCTCCTGTTCCGCATTGTCCCGCCTGATGGGTGCCGGGGATCCGCTCTTGGGGCGATGGCATGAGACTGCCTGGATCAATTGCTCCACGGGTGAAGAGGAGATTCCTGATGATCCCATCCGTGAGCTGGCGTTCCGATCCGACGGCACGGTCACGGTCACGTGGCACCCAATCGAAACGTACGTTGACTACAGAGGCACGTACGATTTGTCGGAGCCGGCACGAATGGAGATCGTGATGACCTGGAGTGCATACGCGCCGGGCGACTTCGACGGCGTGGGAACGTATGAGATTGATGACGGCGGGAACCTATTGCTGGCGGACATGTGGTTGGGAAGTCCGAAGGAGACCCAAGGGCTGGATGGGTGCGGCCACCGCTTTGAGAGAGTCGAGTAGCGCTTCGGTCTCCAGTGGGCCTTCTGAGGCCGAAGCATTCTCTGCTGCGGAACACCTGGCATAAGCCCTGGACAACCACCCCCGCCAAGAACGCGGGGCCTTCGGCCCCGGGAGAGCACCGGGACCTTCGGCAGGATCCCGGTGAGAGCGTCCGGGACGAACGGTCTTCGTCCCCGGGAAACCGCCGGGACCTTCGGCTGACCCGGCGGGCTGGCCTCAGGAGCTCGCTGAAGTGCCCGCGAGCCTGATCTACAGTGCCGGTAGCGTTGCCTGCTCCCGATGGGCGGCTTCCCATCGAGAGCATGGGTCCTCGTAGCTCGAGGCCGTACTGCGGTCTCGTCGAGTCTCCTTCAAGAGGAGGGCGCCATGGTTCGGGCCATTGTCGCCGTGTTCCTCGGGCTTCACGGCCTCGTGCACCTTCTCTACCTCGGACAAAGCGCAGGGCTCTTCGAGCTGCGCCCCGGTCTCACGTGGCCGACCGGATCGTGGCTTCTGTCCAAGCTCCTGGTGGACCGCACCGTTCGCATCGTGGCCGATGCCTTCTGCGTCCTAGCAGCCCTTGGTTTTGCAGTCGCTGCCGTGGGGCTGGCTTTCGATCAATCCTGGTGGCGCCCGGTCGTGGCGGCCGCGGCGATCCTCTCTGCGCTCCTCTACATCCTTTTCTGGAATGGCCAATTCCAGCGGCTTGATCAACAAGGGGCGATTGCGCTCTTCATCAATGCTGCCATCCTGGTCGTTGCCCTTGTTCTACGGTGGCCCCGATAGCGCCCCGCCTGCGGGGACTCTGAGAGCGCCTGACATGTCGCTGGAGCCCCAGGATTACACTGGAGCCTTCTTCCCCGCGAGAGACGCGGGACCTTCGGCCCCGGGAGAGCACCGGGATCTTCGGCCCCGGGAGAGCACAGTGACCTTCGACCCCGGGAGAGCACCGGGACCTTCGGCCCCGGGAGAGCACCGGGATCTTCGACCCCGGGAGAGCACCGGGACCTTCGGCTGACGCCGTCCGTGCGGGCATTTCAATGCTTGGTG
>Ga0105106_10002691_pt1 | contig 12746 bp, 12 predicted proteins | sample PPLLaktember2015_5_FD_79109 | JGI IMG/M metagenome (GOLD analysis project Ga0105106, IMG submission 79109) | Freshwater sediment microbial communities from Prairie Pothole Lake near Jamestown, North Dakota, USA - PPLs Lake P8 Core (1) Depth... | ecosystem: Environmental > Aquatic > Freshwater >...
CATTACAGATGTGCACAAGCGGTAATCAACGTGGTGGGCACTTTATAACAGCCCAATGAGCCCGAGCAATGTCAGGCAGTTGTGGGCATAATTCCGCAACGGCATGCCACGCCAGCACCAATCTAATTTACATTATAGGCCCGGCGGCTAGTGTACTGAGTCCGTAGTTCGTGGTACAAATTGTTCGTCTTGGATTTTCAAGAGGCGAACATGAGAACAGGACGGCCGCTGCCGGAGTTGGTGTTGAGTGTGGAAGAGAACAATCGATTGGTTGAGTGGACGCGGCGGCATAAGACGTCGCAAGCTTTGGCATTGCGATCGCGCATCATTCTGGCGTGCGCCGAGAAGGTGCCGAATAAAGAGGTGGCAAAACGACTGCGGATTACCAAGAGTACGGTGGGCAAATGGCGCAGTCGCTTTATCAAGCGCAGGCTCGACGGCTTGCTCGATGAACCGCGCCCGGGAACGCCGCGCAAGATCGATGATGCTCGAGTGGAACGCTTGATTGCGACTACGCTCAACGAACGCCCGCGTGATGCGACGCACTGGAGTACGCGCACGCTGGCGCGCCAAGTCAAGCTTTCGCAGAGCACAGTGAGCCGTGTGTGGCGTGCCTTTGGGCTGCAACCGCATCGGGCTGAGACCTTTAAGCTCTCGACCGATCCGCTGTTCATAGACAAGGTGCGCGACATTGTCGGCTTGTATATGAACCCGCCGGTAAATGCCCTCGTGTTGAGCGTGGATGAAAAGAGTCAGATTCAAGCGCTCGATCGCACGCAACCGATTCTGCCGCTCGCCCCAGGCATTCCTGAGCGCCGCACGCACGACTATATGCGTCACGGCACCACGACTTTGTTTGCCGCGCTTAACGTCGCAACCGGCAAAGTGATCGGAGAGCTTCATCGGCGCCATCGAGCCAAAGAGTTCCTGCAATTCCTGCGCACGATCGACATGAACGTGCCCGAGGCGCTAGACCTGCATCTGATTGTGGACAACTACGGCACTCACAAAACACCCTCGGTTAAAGCATGGCTCATCCGGCACCCTCGCTTTCATCTTCATTTCACGCCGACCTCGGCGTCTTGGCTGAACCAAGTCGAGCGCTGGTTCGCACTCCTCACGCAAAAGCAGATCAAGCGCGGGAGCCACCGCAGTACTGTTGAGCTGGAGCGTGCGATTCGCGAATATCTGCAGCTCTATAACGAACAGCCGACACCTTTCAACTGGACAACGAGCGCCGATGACATCATCAGCAGCGTCGCTCGATTTTGTGAACGCATTTCGGATTCACGACACTAGAGAATGGGGATACCCGTGATACGCAATCCCGAAGCCTTCACTTTGTAGTGCTTGTTGATGGCGATCAGCACCGACGTCAACGCTTCGGCCGCCGCCGAATTCGCGAGCGCGCCCGCGTGCCACGCGCGCAAGCCTGCGTCCTGCGCGAGCGCAACCACTTTGCCGCGCGCGTCGCGATCGTCGCCGCACACCAGCACGTCGCAATCGACTTCGTGGCCCGCGTCCTTGAGGTGCACGGCGGAGACGTTCTGGAAAGCCGAGACCACTTTCACGCCGCTTCCCAGCTCACGCTGCAAAGCGAGGACCGCCGATTCGCCGCCCGGAAGCTGCACCCGGTCGACCGGCGGCGCGAGCGGGACCGTGACGTCGATGAGGATTTTGCCTTCGAGGTGCGCGCGAACCGATTCGGCGGTGTCACGCTGCGCGCTGTACGGGACCGCGAGCACTACGATTTCGGCGGCGCCCGCGGCGGCATCGTTGGTCGCACCGGTCACGCTCGCTTTGCCCCCGAGCAGCACGTTCAGGCTCGCGGCGCCTGCGGCGGCCCTGGCCTCGCTTCGTGAGCCGAGGATGACCTCGTGCCCGTGCAACGCCCATCGAAAAGCGAGGCCGCTCCCTTCCTGACCGGTACCGCCGAGAACTGCGATCACCGTGCGCGCGCTCATGCCGCCTCCGGTCGGCTCACTTGACGGTGACACCCGTCGCCTTGACGACCGCCGCCCTCACCGGGACCGCGCCGCCTTTGTAGCTGACCGGCGTGATCTTGATGCCGGCGCGCAGCCCGAACTTCTCCGAAGCCATGTGGGTCACAGTACCGACGCCGGAATTGCCGAACGTGATGCCGGGCTGCCGCTTCGCGAGATCGATCAGCTGCCTTGCCGTTTTCACGTTCACCGACGGGTGCGCGACCAGCAGCAGCGGCGAGGAGTTGACCGGCGCGACCGCGGCGAAATCGCGCAGCGGGTGGTAGTTGAGCTTCGCGTAGAGCGAGCCCGTGATGGTATGCGTCGAGAGGTCGGTGAAGAAAAGGGTGTGTCCGTCGGGCGGCGACTTGGCGACGAGCTCCGCGCCGATGATCGTTCCCGCGCCGGGCCGGTTCTCGACGATGACCTGCTGGCCGAGGCTTTTGGTGAGGTCGATCGCGAGCGCGCGCGAGAACGTGTCGGTCGCGCCGCCGGGCGGGAATGGCACGATGAACCGCACCGTCTTCGTTGGAAAGGCCTGCGCCGCCACCGTCGCGGGCAGCGCGCACCCTGCGATGATGCAGCCGGCCGCCAGCCATCTCATCTTCCTAACCGCAGATTCCATACCCCTCCCTCCCGTCACCTCGTAGGCCTGCTTTTCGTCGCTCACCCTTTTTCATCACCTTTTTTCATCACTCCTTCTCATCACTCCTTCGGTAGCCATCACTCTTTGCGGTAGTCCCGTCACTTCTTCTATCGAAACGCCGGCGCGACCTCTTCGACGAATCGCTCGAGCTGCGCCAGCTGATCCGTTCCCGCGAAGCGTATGCACAGATCGGACACGCCCGCCGCCTCGTAACGCTTGAGCGTCTCGACGACGGCCGCGGGCGCTCCGAGCCCCATCAGCCCCCGGAAACTGACGCCGCCCCCATAGTATGTCTTCAGGAACTCGGCCGTGACCGCTTCCGCTTTCGCGGCGTCGTCGTCGATGCGCACCGTGGTGTAGACGCACATCGGGAAACCCGGCCGCGGCCGGCCGTGTTTTTCGAAAGACGCTGCGCAGAGCTCGCGAAGCCTCAGGCAGTCGTCGTCGGTGAGATACGTCGTGACGACCCCGTCGCCCAGGCGCCCGACGCGATCGATCTGCGCCGGGATGATCTCGCCGCGATTGCCGGCGGTGATGAGTATGGGCGGGCCCGCTTCGGTCCACGGCAACGGGCCGATGGTGTGCCCGGTCAGCTTGAAATCGCGGCCCTGGTAGGTGACCGGCTCGCCGCTCCAGAGCTTGCGCCAGACGACGACGTGCTCTTCGAGATCCCTGCCCCGGCGGTTGTGAGGCCGGCCGCACGCTTCCCATTCGCGGACGATCTCGGGCAGCCCCCATCCCGCGCCGAGCCCGAGCACCAGGCGCCCGCCCGACATCTGGTCGAGGCTCGCGAGCGCGTGAGCGAGCACGGTCGGCTGGCGCAGCGCCGGCAGAAGGATCGCGGTACCGAGGCGCGCCCGTGTGGTGATCGCGGCGCAGTACGCGAGCGTCGTGAGCGGCTCGACGCGAGGCTTGGCGACGATGCTGTCGCCGACCCATACGTCCATCCCCGCTTCGTCGCACGTGCGCGCGACCCTCCAGCACTCCTCGAGGGGCGGCCGGCGCGCAGACTGGATCACGACCGCACGATGCGGCAACAGCACGCCCAAACGCATGGGGAATTCCCGGTGAGGTTCCGGCCGCGGGCCTCGCACGCCGGACGATGGCAGATCTGCAAAAAAGTATAACATCGCGCGAAACGGTCATATCCCCGCTGCAGGCCCCGAAGGCGCCCTTGGACACACTGGACAGAATCGCTCTTCACCGGCTCGAAGTTCCGCTGACGAAACCGTATCGCCTCGCTTTCGGCGACGTCCGCCGTTACGACACGATCGTCGTCGAGGCGACCGACGCCGAAGGCGGTGTCGGCCTCGGCGAAGCAACGGTGCTCACCGGCTACACCGACGAGACCATAGACGATGCCTGGCGCGTCGCCCGGGAATTCGCGGCGCAGCTTGCGGGCGAGGCGCGTGTAACGCGCCGCGCGGCGGTGATGCGGCTCGCCACAACCCATCCGTTCACCGCGACCGCGTTCGGCACTGCACTCGAGATGCTGGAGCCGGACAGTGCGCCCTCGGCGCCGCCCGCGGCGGTGCCGCTCGTGGGGTTGCTCGATGCCCGCGGCGACGAGGCGATCGCCGCGCAGTTCGACGCGCTGCTCGCCGCCGGTTACCGCACGATCAAGATCAAGGTCGGTTTCGACGCCGGGGCCGACGCCCGCTTCGTGGCGGCGGTGCAGCGCGCGGGGCGCGGCCGCGCCCGCATCCGCGTCGACGCGAACCAGGGCTACACCGCCGAACAGGGCATCGCGTTCGTGCGCGCGCTCGATGCCGACGCGATCGAGCTTTTCGAGCAGCCGTGCGCGGCAGGCGACTGGGACGCGCATCTCGCGGTCGCGCGCGCCGCAGGGGTTCCGCTCATGCTGGACGAATCGATATACGGCATCGCCGATATCGAAAAAGCCGCGTCCCTCGAGTGCGCTCAGTTCATCAAGGTGAAGCTCATGAAGTTCGCGACGCTCCGGGCGCTGACCGCGGCGATCGGGCGCATACGCGCTCTCGGCATGCAGCCGGTGCTCGGCAATGGCGTCGCGTGCGATCTCGGCTGCTGGCTGGAAGCGTGCGTAGCGGCGCAGCACATCGACAACGCCGGTGAAATGAACGGCTTCCTCAAAATCGGCACCGGCCTTCTGACGCATCCGCTCATTTTCGAGTCGGGCGCGATGAAGCTCGAGCCCGCGTCGGTGCCGCGGCTTTCGCCCGAAAGCGTACGCCGCTACGGCGTGGACTCGATGGTGTGCAGCGGGCGCTCCGCTGTCGTGCCTGCGGCGGGCGGCAAAGCCGCATGAAAGCGGTCGCAATCGCGCGCTTCGGCGGTCCGGAGGTGCTGGAGCTGATCGAGCGCGCCGCACCGGAGCCAGGTCCGGGCGAAGCGCTCGTCAGGCTCGAGTATGCCGGGGTCAATTTCATCGACGTCTACATGCGGAGCGGCCACTACGCGCGCTCGCACACCTACCAGACGCCGCTGCCGATGACGATCGGCATGGAAGGCGGCGGCACCGTCGCCGCGGTCGGCGCGGGCGTGGAAAACGTGAAGCCAGGTGAGCGCGTGGCCTACTGCATCGTTCGCGGAAGCTACGCCGAGCTCGCCGTGGTACCCGCGGCCCGGCTCGTGCGGGTGCCCGACACCGTTCCGCTCACCGTAGCGACCGCCCTCATGCTGCAGGGCTGCACCGCGCACTACCTCAGCCATTCGCTTTTCGCGCTGCGGCCGGGCCAAACCTGCCTCGTTCACGCGGGCGCGGGCGGCGTCGGCCAGCTTCTGATCCAGCTCGCGAAAGCGCGCGGCGCGCAGGTCATCACGACGGTGGGCAGCGCGGAAAAAGCCGCGATCGCGAGAAACCTCGGCGCGGACCACGTCATCCTGTATCGCGAGCAGGATTTCCGCGCCGAGGTGATGCGCATCACCTCGGACACCGGCGTGGACGTCGTCTACGACGCAGTCGGACGCGAAACGATCTCCGCCAGCATACGCAGCCTCAAACGGCGCGGCGTGTGCGTCAATTACGGCGGCGCATCGGGGCTCGTCGAGTCGGTGCAGCCGCTCGAGCTTGCTGAAGCGGGGTCGGTATTCTTCACCCGGCCCCATCTCGCGGACTACATCGCGAGCGCCGACGAGCTCAACGGCCGCACAGCCGACCTTTTTGCGGCCTACGTAGCGGGTAAGCTCAAAGTGGCGATCGACCGCGAATTTCCGCTGGCGCAGGCTGCCGAGGCGCACCGGTGCATCGAAAACCGCGGCACACGCGGTAAGCTCCTGCTACGCGTCGCCACGTGATTCTGTCGTTTGATGTAGCGGCGCAAGCCGCATAAGCGGTGCTTTTAATGCCCTGCGAAGCAGCGGAGCTGCGCAGCAGGAAGCAACGTAAAAATCTCCTGAGGAGGGTCTCATGTCACACGTCTTACGCAGTCGCACCATGCTGGGCGCGCTCGCAGTCCTCGCCGTTTCCGCCGCGGGTTTCGCGACCGCCCAGGAGAAGTACCCCTCGCGGCCGATCGAGTTCATCGTCCCCTGGGGACCGGGAGGCGGCGCCGACCAGGTCGCGCGGAAAGCCTCGCAGCTCATGGAAAAGGAGCTCAAGGTCTCTCTCCCCGTGATCAACGTGGCCGGCGCGACCGGTCAGACCGGGCTCACCAAGATGCTGACCTCCGCCGCCGACGGCTACACGATCTCCATCATGACGGGCGACACCTTCGGGCTGCTGACCGACGCGGGCACGAAGTGGAAGCTAGAAGACGTGGTTCCGGCGGCGATCATGATCCGCCAGCCTTCGGCTTTTTTCACCGCGGAGAACGGCGCGCTCAAGTCGTGGGCCGACGTCGAGCGCGAAGCGAAGAAGCGGCCGCTCAAAGTCGCGATCACCGGCTTCGGCAGCCCGGACGACATGCACGTGCAGTATTTCGCGGCCAAGGGGCTGAAGCTCCTCGCGGTGCCTTTCCCGAAGCCGGCCGAGCGCTACACCGCCATCCTCGGCGGCCACGCCGACATCCTCTACGAGCAGTTGGGCGACGTGAAAAGCTTTCTCGACGGCAAGCAGATGCGCCCGGTGCTCCTCTTCGCCGAGAAGCGCTTTCCGGTCTACAAGCACATCCCGACAGGCAAGGAGCTGAAGCACGACATCATCATCAACCAGTTCCGGGCCGTGATCCTGAAAGCAGGCACCGACCCGGCGCGCGTGAAAATGATTTCCGACGCGCTCGCCAAGACCGCCGCCACCGCCGACTACAAGGCGTACCTGAAGGACCAGTACGCGGACGATGCGAGCTTCATTCCGGCTGCGGGCGCGCTCGCTTTCATGAAGAGCGAGCTCGAGACCATGCGCCGCTTCGCGCCGAAGAAGAAGAAGAAGTGATGCGGCTCGCCCGATGAGGCAGAAAACCGTGGTCACGGGCGTGATCGGCTCCGACACCCACATCGTCGGCAACCGCATCTTGACGATGGCGCTCGAGAAAGCCGGCTACAAAGTCGTCGCGCTCGGCGCGCTCACGCCCGCCCCCGATTTCATCAAGGCCGCGGTGGAAACCGACGCGGACGCGATCCTCGTCTCGTCCCTGTACGGCCAGGGGGAGCTCGACTGCCGCGGCTTTCGCGACCTGTGCGTCGAAGCGGGCCTCGAGCGCATCCTGCTCTACGTCGGAGGGAACCTCGTCGTGGGCAAGCGCTCGTGGGACGAGACACAGCGGACCTATCTCGGGATGGGCTTCGACCGCGCGGCGCCGCCGGGGACGCGGGTCGACACCGTGCTCGAGTGGCTGGCCGGGGATCTCGCGGCGCGCGAGGCCGACGCCGAACGTGCGAGCGCCTGAATGAGCGCGGCCCTCCTCATCGATTTCGGGAGCACCTACACCAAGCTGCGCGCGATCGACGTCGCGGGCAGGCGCGTCCTCGGCGCCGGTCAGGGCCCCTCGACCGTCACGACCGACATCGGCATCGGGCTCCGCGCGGCACTCGCCGATCTGGAACGCGCGCTCGGGAGCCTGCCGCGTTTCCAGTACCGGCTCGCGTCGAGCAGCGCGGCGGGCGGCCTGGGCATGGTCACGGTCGGGCTCGTGCGCGAGCTCACCGCCGAAGCCGCACGTCGTGCGGCGCTCGGCGCGGGCGCAAAGCTGATCGGCGCTTATGCGTACCGGTTGACCGCGGCGGACATCAAAGCGATCGCCGCGCTCGCCCCCGACATACTGCTGCTCGCGGGCGGGACCGACGGCGGCAACAGCGAAGTCGTCATCGCCAACGCAAAGCGCCTGGCAACGAGCGCGCTCGCGTGTCCCATCGTCTATGCGGGAAATCGCGCAGCGGCGGACGAGGTCGTTGCAGCGCTTTCAGGCAAGACGGTGATCGTCGCCGCGAACGTGATGCCCGAGTTCAACGTGCTTGCGATTGAGCCCGCGCGCGCCGCGATCAGGCAGGTTTTCATCGATCGCATCGTCCACGCCAAAGGCATAGACCGCGCAGCCGCGGAGTTCGATGCGGTGCTGATGCCTACGCCTGCCGCAGTGCTCGAAGGCGCGCGGCTCGTCGCGGACGGGACCGAACGCTCGCCCGGGCTGGGCGACGTGCTCGTGGTCGACCCGGGAGGAGCGACGACCGACGTCCACTCGGTCGCTTCCGGAGCGCCGGCGGCGGGCGTGGTGCCGCAAGGTCTGCCCGAGCCGCGCTTGAAGCGCACCGTCGAAGGCGACCTCGGCATGCGCCACAACGCGGGGAGCATCGTCGAAGCGGCCGGGATCGCGCGCATCGCCGCCGACTCGGGCGCGAGCGAGGAGCGCGTGCGCGAGCTCCTCGCGGCTCTCGCCCGCGACGTCGGCCATCTTCCCGCGAGCGCCGAAGAGCACGCGCTCGACAATGCCCTCGCCCGCGCCGCGGTGCGGCTCGCGGTGTCGCGCCATTGCGGCACGATAGAGACCTGCTACACCGTCACGGGGCCGGTGACGGTGCAGCACGGCAAAGACCTCTCCGGGGTGGCGGCGGTGATCGGCACGGGCGGCGCCATCGTCTCCGGCCGGAGCCCTCGCTCGGTGCTCTCGACCGCGCTCGCCGACGCCGCCGAGCCGCTCTCGCTGCGGCCGAGACGCCCGCGCCTGCTGCTGGATACGAACTACCTGCTGTACGCCTGCGGCCTCTTGTCCACCGTGGAGCCGCAGGCCGCGCTCGAGCTCGCGCTCGCCCACTTTTCCGAGCTCGACGAGGAGAACACGCATGAACGCGCCTGCTGCGCCTGACTTGAACCGGCTGCCGCTAGTCTCCGCCCGCATCCCCGACGACGTCTTCGCGCGCATGCGCCGCGAAAATCTCGCGCGCTGGCCGACCGGCGCCGGAGTCGATTTCGAAGCCGCGGTCGCCCGCCACCAGTCGCTTCCCCGGCACAAGCAGCTCGGCTGGGTGATGCGCGAGGCCGCGAGGCTGGGCCGCTGCCTCACGCAGCCGCGCGGCGGCTTCGGCACTTTCGAGATGCACCGCCACCTGATGGTGACGCTCGACCGCGAAGGGCACGCCGACGTCGTGCCGACCACGACCGACAGCTACACCCGCAACGAGCATTGGGAGCTCGCGCAAAAAGGCATAGAAGAATCCGAGCAGGCGGGACGCTCGATGCTGAACGGCTATCCGATCGTCAACTACGGCGTCGCGCGCGCGGCCGAGCTGATCGACGCGATCGACAAGCCGGCGATCATGCTGACCGGCACGGCGATGCCGCGCCTGACCGGCGAGATCAGCTACGCGGCGGGTTACTCGGGCTACCTCGGCTCGGGCATCGCATACACGACCTCGTACACCAAAGAGCTTTCGATCGAGGACGGCATCCGCAACTATCAGTACCTCGACCGCCTGGTCGCGATGTACCAGGACCGCGGCATCGATCTGCACCGGCGCCAGCCGGGCTTTCTCACCGGCACCAACATTCCGCCTTCGATCGCGATCGTGACCGCCGTGCTCGACTGCCTGCTCGCCGCGGCGCAGGGCGTGAAGAACTACGGCCTCGAGATGGGCGAAACCTACCATCTGGTGCAGGACGCCGCGGCGGTCGCGGCGTGCCGCGAGGTGTGCCAGGACTACCTCCGGCGCTACGGCCATACCGACGTTTTCACGCCAATCACCCTGCTGCACTGGATGGGCGCGTGGCCGCAGGACGAAGCGCAATGTGCTGCGCTCGTCGCCTACGGCGGGACGCTCGCCGCGATCGCGGGCGCGAACAGCGTGACCACCAAGAGCACGCACGAAGCTTTCGGCATACCCACGCCCGAAGCGAACGCCGCAGGCCTGCGCACGACGCGCATGGCGGTGTACCTCGCGCGCGACATCCGGCTCGACGGCCTGCAATCATTCAAGGACGAGAAAGGCCTGATCGAACGTGAAGCACGCGCGATCCTCGACAGGACGCTCGAAATGGGCGACGGCGACGTCGCGGTCGGCACCGTGCGCGCGTTCGAAGCCGGCGTCCTCGACATTCCATGGTCGCCGAGCCGCTACTGCAAGAGCCGCGTCATGCCCGCGCGCGACGCCGACGGTTTCCTTCGCATCGTCGATCCGGGGCTGATGCCGTTCCCAAAGGACGTGATGGAAATTCACGAAGAGAAGCTGAAACGCCGCGCAGAGAAGGAAGGCATTCCGTTCGGGCACGAGCTTGCGGTGGCGAGCGTGTTCGAAATGGCGGAGCCGGTGGCGAAATTACTTCCCGATCGATGGATGCGCTAGAAGCGATCTCACCGTCTTTCGTGATCGGAAGCGGCTGCGCGCCGTGCCGCTGCGTCGATTCGGGCAGGCGCTGATGGACGTCACCCGCGAGCTCGCGCGCTTCGTGGTGCAGTCGGAGTATCGGAGCATTCCGGAAGCCGCGCGGCGCGAAACGGTGCGCTCGCTCGTCAACTGGATCGGCTGCGCGCTCGGCGGCGCGAAGCACGAGGCCGTAGACCGCGCGCTGGAGGCGCTGGCGGATTACGCAGCGCTGCCTCAGGCGACCGTGCTGGGCCGCGTCGAGCGGCTGGACACGCTGCATGCGGCGCTGGTGAACGGCATCGCCTCGCACGTGCTCGATTTCGACGACACCGATCTGCGCACGCTGCTCCATCCGAGCGTGCCGGTGGCGGCGGCCCTCATGGCGCTCGCGGAACGCCGCAAGATGGGCGGCGCCGAGTTCATACACGCGTTCGTGCTCGGCGTCGAAATCGAGGGCCGCATCGCGCACTCGATCTGCGAGAACCACAACCTGGACTGGTATATCACCGGGACCGCGGGCCCGTTCGGCGCGGCCGCCGCAGTCGGGAAGGTGCTCGGCCTCGACGAGCAGCGGATGGCGTGGGCTCTGGGCATAGCGGCGACCGAGGGGGCCGGCCTGCGGCAGATGGCAGGCACGATGGCGAAGGCGCTCGTCCACGGACGCGCCGCGCAGAACGGCCTCTACGCGGCGCTGCTCGCCGCGCGCGGCTTCACGAGCAGCGAGCAGGCCATCGAAGGGCCGCACGGCTTCGCGAAAGCGGTCGGGCGAGGCGCCGACGTGCGAGCGCTGGCCGAGGGCCTCGGCGAGAGCTACCAGATCATGCGCAACGCCTACAAGCCGTATGCGTGCGGCGTCGTGGCGCACGCGGCGATCGACGGCTGTCTCACGCTGCGCGCGCAGCATGCGCTCGAAACGAGCCGCATCGACCGCGTGCGGCTCACCGTTCATCCCAAGGCGCTCGAGCTCACCGGCATCAAGTCACCCCGCTCGGGCCTCGAGAGCAAATGGAGCCTTTTCCATTCCGCGGCGGTGGCGCTCGTGCGCGGCAAGGCGGGCGAAGTCGAGTACGGCGACCGCTGGGTGCTCGATCCCGGCGTGAAGGCGCTGCGCGAGCGCGTCGAGGCTGCGCAAGACGCCGGGCTGCGCCAGGACGAAGCGCATCTCGCGATCTCGCTCTCGGACGGTCGCGTGCTCGAGCACCACGTGGAGCACGCCGTCGGGAGCGTCGCCAATCCCATGACCGACGCGCAGCTCGAAATGAAGTTCGTCGGTCTTGCCGAGGACGTGCTCCCGAGGACGCAGGTCGACGACGTGATGCGGCTTTGCTGGTCTGCAGGCGGGCTCGAAGACATCGCGGACATCGCGCGCATGTGCGTTCCCCGCACGCCCGGCGCGGATCGTCCCACACAAGACATGGAGGCCCTATGACATTCAGGCTTATGCGGTGCGCGGCGCTCGTGTTGCTCGGAGTGAGTGGGTGCGGCGGCGCCGTGGCTCAGACTTATCCCACGAAGCCGATCCGCCTCATCGTGCCGTATCCCGCAGGCGGCGGGAGCGATCTGATGGCGCGGCCCATGGCGCAGAAGCTGAACGAAAAGTGGGGGCAGAGCGTGCTCGTCGACAATCGCGCGGGCGCAACGGGCATGATCGGCACCGAGATCGCCGCCCGCAGCGCGCCGGACGGCTACACGCTGCTTCTCGGCTCGGTCGCGGAGATCGCGCTCAACGGCACCGTATACCGAAAAATGAGCTACGACGCCGAGCGCGATCTCGCACCCGTCACGCTGCTCGCCAGCTCCCCGCTGTTGCTCGCGGTGCATCCGTCGCTGCCGGCGCACAACGTGCGCGAATTCATAGCGCTCGCGAAGAAGCGGCCGGGGGAGATCGGCTACGCCACCGCCGGTAACGGCTCACCGCATCACGTCGCCGGCGAATGGGTGAAAATCATCGCGCAAATCGATCTGAATCACGTGCCTTACAAAGGCGGGGGACCGCAGCTCGTCGACCTCATGGGCGGGCACGTGCACAGCGGATTTCTCGCGCTGCCCGTCGCGGCACCGCACCTCAAGGCGGGTAAGCTCCGCGCACTGGCGGTGACCGGCGCCACGCGCTCGAAAGCGATTCCGCAGGTCCCGACCGCCGATGAATCGGGGCTGCGCGGGCTCGACGTGAGCCAGTGGTGGGGCATCCTCGTTCCCGCAGGCACGCCGCGCGAGAGGATAGCGAAGCTGCACGCCGCGCTCGCCGACATCGTCAAGACGCCGGACATGCGGGCGCGCCTGGCGGAGCTCGGGGCCGATCCGGTGGGCAGCAGTCCGGAGGCTTACTCGCAGTTCGTCCGTGCCGAGATCGCCAAATTTCGCAAGATCGTCAAAGCGGCGAACATCAGTGTCAACTGACGCCG
>Ga0105106_10002692_pt1 | contig 12746 bp, 12 predicted proteins | sample PPLLaktember2015_5_FD_79109 | JGI IMG/M metagenome (GOLD analysis project Ga0105106, IMG submission 79109) | Freshwater sediment microbial communities from Prairie Pothole Lake near Jamestown, North Dakota, USA - PPLs Lake P8 Core (1) Depth... | ecosystem: Environmental > Aquatic > Freshwater >...
CGGCTTCTCCCGCGTCCAACACGATGGAGATGATACCGCTGACAAGCATCAGCACTCCGATAATAATCCGATAAAGATTCCTAGGTTTCATTGGTATCACATGATTATGTTATTTATTTCTAACATCCATGCATATTAATGTTATCTATTTCTAACACATCCTGGAAAGAAACGGCACTGCAAAGATGAACTGCGATGAAGGAAATCTTGAGAAAAATATAAGAAAATTATTCCTGCACAGTCGATCGCACGGATAAAAACACCGGCCCCCGGACGTCAACCTTCTTTTTATTATCAGTGACCGCCCGCATCGCGAACTCATCAATTTTCAGGTTGATGTCACTGGGAAGTTTTGCCATCTTTACCTGGATGACTGTGGAGTTCCTGCAGCGGGCTGCCTCTTCAATCCGTGCTGCAGCAAGCGCTGCCACCGCTGAGAGATAGGTAATTCCCGTGGATATGCCTTCGGTGCGCACCTGTTTCCACTTTTCAGCGTCAGGGACGCCGAGTATTGAGCCGTTGTGGATAAAGATCTCGTTGGAACAGGCAGGACCACAGAGCTTTGCATTTGACTCTGGTTCTTCGACGGTCACCTTCACCCTGGTATCCCCAAGAATACCTTCCCACGCATCAAACGAGCACGGTCCCTGGGCTGTTGCATTCGCGGCAGCAACGTAGGCAATAGAGGTAGCAAGTTTCTTTCCTTCTGTTGAGAAGGGTTCTTCACGCAGCCGGACTGCACGGGCGATTTCCTGATCTGTGAGTATGCGGGGGAAGAATTGAGGGAAGCAGAGTTGCCGTACGTCATTTGAGTTATAGGCAATCATCGCGAGCCGTTCTACACCGAGGCCCAAGTTCATGACGGGTACACCAATGCTGTATTCTGCGAGGGCTGAAGGAGAATACATACCAAAGGTGGCCACTTCCACCCAGCCATGTACTGGATGGCGTGCATAGACTTCCGTCTGGGAATCCGGCATATAGTATTTGGAGCGTTTCTCATCAGGCTGGAAACGGAAATCGGTATAGCCGAACGCGGAGAGGAGCGCCATGCTTACTGCTTTTCCCTCTTCGTTGGTTATGTCCTCTCCCGCAACTACGCACGAAGCTGAGTGATAGGTCATGAGACGTGTCGGACCTTCTGCCTGTTCCCGGCGGAAACAGCGGTCAACCGAGAAGAGCCGGATGGGCATCGGTGTATGTTCCCAGATTGCACCGAGTGTCATGAACCACCCGCTTGTCATATGACTACGCAGGGTGCTTCGCGACGACTCGGGAACGAGTGCCCGGAATTCCGGGAAGACCGCCTCGAGGATATGCACGACAAGCGCGTCATCCACCCCCAGCACTTTTGCAAGTTCAATCGTGAGTTCATCACCGTCAATCTCAGATTTCTTGTATGCATGGAGCGTTTCCCGCAAACGCTCCTCGGTCTCTTTTGTCATTCCCTGGTATAGCGCACGCTGCTGACTTTGACCAGCAGGGATTGTATCGTGATGGGTGAGTGGACTCCTGTGGCTCTGCAGGATCTCGTTGATCTCATCGAGCTGCTTCCTTGCAATCCCCACGTTTGGTCGTGGGAGTCCCCCGAGGTAGAAAACCCGGTCGAGCACGGCCATCGCCTCGGGCCCAAACTGCCGGTAAATATCCTTTTCATCGATTATCACCGGATTTTCAGCCTCGTCAAACCCGAGTGATAAATAGGTCTGGCGCAGCCGGTTAATCGTGGCAAATACCGGGTGTGACTGTGCCCTCTTATAGGTAAGATACGGGTACTTGTCTGTACTCCCTGAAGGAGTCAGTACCAAAGGCCCCTCATGCCACGCCTCTTCGAAATTCTCATGCGTCTTTTTCTTCCAGTCCTCGGGATTGAATCTCATATCACACGCTCCAGGCAAACCACTCTGCTCAATACATTCTCATCTTTGAACCGGTAATCACATGCAGCTGCGATCTTTTCGGCAAATGAGCGAACCAGCTCATGTTCCGGCATATTCTCCCGTACCAAGCGTTTTCTACTGTATCCCAGATACATATATCCCTTTACTTCAACAAACATCGAACCGGACTCCTGCAGGAGTGCTGCGTATTTTTCCGGCTTGATATCGTTCAACCCTTTGACAAGTGTGATACGGACTGCAGAACGACGTGATCCGAGAAGGGTAAGACTCTCCTTTACCTGTTCCCAGTAATCTTCAAGAGGTCGACAGAGAGAAATATATGTTTCTCTATCCGGAGCGTCAAGTGAGATATACATCTGGTACGGGTGGCAGCGTGAAAGCATGGCAGGATTTGTACCGTTACTCACCAGAAATGTCGTATAGCTGTTCCGGTTGAACAGGTCGATGAGCTGGGGAAGTTGCCGGTAGAGTGTGGGTTCCCCGGAGAGCGAAATTGCCACATGTTTTGGTTCCAGCGCTTCCTGCCACCGTTCTTCGGTTACGGTATTATCCAGAACTGCATTATAACCGGCAAGCGCCTTTTTCTGGAATTTAGGAATGCCCGCAAGGATTGTATCAGGAGTACATTCTTCTTCTTCCACCACTTCATGTTCAAACGAGCGCCAGCAGAAACGGCATCGCTGGTTGCAGCGAAGGGTCGGTGTCATCTGGACACAGCGGTGGCTGGAAATCCCGTAGAACTGGTGCTTGTAGCACATATCGCCACCGGTAAGAGCCCGTTTGCACCACATACAGGGTTTAAGCGCTGCTGACGAAGTCCTGGAAAAAAACTGGTAGCCCTGCCTGCGCAGGGCGTCACATGGTGCTGATGGCATCGATTCCAAGCGTTTCTAATGCTTCTTTCAAGGTGTTCTGTACCGCCCTGACCAGCGTAAGCCGGCGATCCCTGATCTGCCCTTCGCTTTTCAGGACCTGCTCGTAATGGTAGAATGTGTTGAAGGTATCGGCAAGTTCGCGTGAATAGGTGGCAAGTATATGCGGGTGGAGCTCTGCAACTATCTTCTCGATAACTGAGGGAAACTTTGCAATTTGCTTGGCAAGCGCGATCTCCTGATCGGTTTTGAGGTCATAACATTCAGTGAACATTCCCGCTTTCTCAAGAATACTGCACGCACGGGCATGAGCATACTGGATGTACGGCCCGCTCTGGCGCTCGAAATCCAGTGCTTCTTTCCAGTCAAAGACCGTGCTTTTCTCAGGGGTGACTTTTACGATATCGTACCGGATTGCAGCAAGACCGACCGATTTTGCGATTGACTTCCGCGTCTTTTCGTCCAGTTCCGGTCTCCTGATGGTGACTTCATCAAATGCACGTTTCCTGATCTCCATGATCAGGTCATCGGCTGATACGAATTTACCGGCGCGGGTACTCATCGAACCTTCCGGCAGGGAGACAAACTCGAAATGGACAATCTCCGGAGCCTTTTCCCCGAGAAGTTTCATGGTGCACTGGAGCTGCGAGGCGATCAGTTTATGATCAGCCCCGAGCACATCGATGATTCGGTCGAAGTTTGCTGCCTTCCAGGCGTGGTAAGCAAGGTCGCGTGCAGCATAGACCGATGTCCCGTCACTCCTCCGTATAACATATTTATTCGTAAAGCCGAATTCCTCAAGATCAAGAGCAAGGGTCTCTTCATCCCTTGCCTGGGGGAGTTTCCGCAGTTTTGCAATGATCCGGTCGGTATAGCCATTGCGGATGAAATCGCTTTCCCACACGAACCGGTCATGCGCCACGTTAAGATCCTTCATGGTTACCCTGAATCCGTCAAGGCAACGGGAAACCTCCCTGCGAAACTTCTTCACGGTCGGGGGATCTCCGTTTTCCACGAGCTGCATCAGGGTGTTTACCTGCTGGGTTATGGCCGGGTCGTTCTCGATTTCCTTGTTGGCTGCGATATACACCCGGGCAATATGAGCATCCTCTTTCTCCCCTGCCAGAGGGGTGCTGTCGAGGTTTTCAAATCCCCATACAACAATTGCAATCTGGCGCCCCATGTCATTGACATAGTACTGAACTTCAAGCCCGTACCCGGCCTTCCGGAACACCCGTGCCAGGGTATCACCGATGATCGAGTTCCTGATATGCCCGACATGGAGGGGACCGTTCGGGTTGGCACTCGTATGTTCTAAAACGATTCGCGTTCCCTTTTTTGTGAGCGAACCATACCCGGGCTTAACTGCTTCCTTCACCGCTTCGCTGACGTATTCCGCGCCGAAAATAAAGTTGATATAAGGCCCTTTTGCTTCGATGGTGATACCCTGGATTGCCGGGTCTGTTCCCAGCTCAGCTGCAAGGTCTTTTGCGATCAGGGCTGGAGCCTGTTTTTTTTGTTTTGCGAGGGTGAATGCAATGGTTGTGGCAAGATCGGCATGCTCCCCGCCATCGATAAGTTGTGCGTCAGTTACACCAGTTTTTTCCTGAATGACGTTACCGATCGTTTTGTGTATTTCCTGCAACATCAGCATCCCGTCCTGTAGCGAAGGATTGCCGCAATTCCGCCGAATGCTGAGAAGAGGATCGACCCCTCTTCAAAATCATCTGAGATGAGCTCGACTTTGGCACTGCTCTGTTCAGCGAGTCTGGTCAGTTCATCGATAATATCGATTTCCTCTTCAAGGATGACCGGTGCGGTGCATTTCGGACATGAACCGAGGGGAATGTCAAGGACCGATTTTCCTGCATCAATGTGAACCGTCTTCTCATTGGTGAAATCACAGTTCTGACATTTTATCCGGAGCCGGGATTTTCGGAGGTTTGCCGAGAGGATAAGGGTGTCGACTGCCCCGAGTTCAAGATTTTTCCTGATGCTCTCTTCCCCATAGGCAGCATTGCTGGAATCCTTGACAAGCTCTCTGAGGAACTTGTCCATGAGCGCTTTTTCTTTTACTACGCCCATGCCTTTGAGCGCGTCCTTTGCCGCATCCACAAGTTCGGAAAGTCCGTCTTCGTTGGTATATGCTACATCAAAGATCCCGATGATCCGCTTCTGGATCTCGTGGTGGAGAAAGTTGCCCGCTTCAAACTCCTCTTTTGTCGGACTGGGACCCCCGATCAGCACACCCTTGAACCTCTCGAAGAAATCCTTCTCCGCAAGGAATATGGCGCTTGCCCGTTCCCCTATTTTTGTATAGAACTCGGCGATTGCAATCTCCCTGAGGCGCCCGAACCGGGCAGCGGACTGGCCGCCTTTTCGTGTCTTTCCAGGGACTGTTGAGTTAGCCCCCCCCATGGGTTCGATCCTGTTGCCACGGAGAAAACCCCAGTATGCCTCCCGCCGGTCAAGGACAAGAAGCCCGTAGACATACTTCTCCTCAAGCATCTGCTTGAGCGGGTCGAGCTCGAAGCTCGAGCTGCAGCGGTACATATAGAGGTTGAGCGGTTCGGGGGGCTCTACGATCGTGCACTGGAGATCAGTGCGATCACCGTAGAGTTTTACCGTACCACAGAAGATCGCGAGTCCATGCTGTGGGGGGCGCTTGTAGTACTTGAGCCGGGAGAGGATAGATGAGATGGCGCTCTGGACATTCGTGCGTGTCTGTTTGCTCTTGATATTGGCACACTGGCCAAACTCGTCCTTGAGCTGATTGGTGACATCGAAAATCTGCTTGTCGGGAGGAATATAGATCGTGATAAGTTCCGTCCCGTCTCCCTGCTGTAACTCGAGCTTCTCGAGCGCCTTTTTGAACTCGTAACGCTTCCGCGCATCGTCCATCTCCCGTTCTTCTGCCATTGCCGGTCTCAAACCTCTCCAGAGCTATTACTTATTCACTCGCGTGTGGCATAAATTTGCGCCCATTGCATAATGATCCGGTCATCGACATCGGAATTTATGCCGTGGTCTCCCGAAAATTCAATGAATATCTTTGGCTCCAGTGCACGCTGGAAGAACCTCTTTCCGTTATCGAATGGTATTATCGGGTCGTTTGGTGCATGGAAGACCCAGACCGGGCGAGGTGATATTTTTGCAAAGTACGTGCTTGGTTCCAGTGACGTTGCAAAGCGTATCAGATTTCCTGAATATCCCTGCTGGGTTGCCGAGTCGAGTACCCCCCAGTCTGAGGTTGATATCCCCACATAACCGGAAAATTCCGGATCAACACCCGTTGCAACCGCTGCATAGCGGCCACCATTGCTCGATCCTACGGCATATACCGGGACACCAAACCGGCCTGAAAGCACCTGCTGTGCTGCAACGAGATCACATATCGTCAGGTAATACTGCGGCCAGTCGCCTTTTTCAAACAGGGAAAAGTCCCGTTGGGGATTAAACGGGTAACCGGGTGTCTGCCCGCCATTGCCCCGGACATCGACAAAGAGGAATGCATACCCCGCAGCAGTGTAACGTACCATGCGATCTTCATGTCCTGCAGGTTTTTCGCCGGCCCCCGGAACATAGACAATCGTCGCCCGGGGGTGTTCCGGTGCTGCAAGAATCGTGACCACATCCCCGCTCTGCGTGTGCATGACAATCTTAGTTTTCGTGTACGTTCCATTTTTGAACAAAATCTCTTCACTGGTTGTCATGGGGGGACACGAAACCGAGAGAATACCGTTATTGTCAACGGAATACGATGATGTATCACGGTATCCCATACACCCGGTAAGGGCAATGAACATTAAAAGAAGTCCTGCCACGATGATACCAGTGTGCACGTTCAGCACCCCAGGCAGTGATGGATCAGACAAATTGTCTTTGCATCAACAATTGTGCCTTCGCTGATCATACCGTTAAGATCGCTTATCGCAATATCCGCAACCTCGATTACCTCGTCCTCGTCTTTCCCGAACTCATGGGATGGCGACAGGTCACGGGCTTCGAAGAGAAAGATCTTCTCGTCAGTGTAGCCGGGTGTAGTAAATATGAAACCTTTTTTTGTTATTGTTTTAGCTGAAAACCCGGTCTCCTCGATCAGTTCCCGCCGTGCAGTCTCCAGGGGATCTTCCCCGGGTTCCATCGTTCCTGCCGGTGCTTCGAAGATGAATTGATCGATGGCATACCGGTACTGCTTCAGGAGTTTGCACCGGTCACCATTGAGGGGAAGGATAGCCACCGCATTGCTGGGGTGAACTATGACCTTCTCTCTCTCAATGCCATTAGGAAGCCGGATCATGCGCTTCTCGATCCAGAGGCGCCTGCCACGAAAGATTTCCATTTACTCCTCGTACTCGATTGGATCCCGCTTGCCGACTGCAGCGAATGCCTCTTTACGGAAGTGGCACGACCCGCAGGTGCCACATGCCTTTTCCCCATTTCGGTAACAGGACCAGGTATGTTCATAGGGAACACCGAGTTTCAGGCCTTCCTGCAGGATATCAGTCTTGGTCATATCGAGGAAAGGAGCAATGAGGGTGATTGTTGTCACATCCTTTGTTCCCAGATCGATCACGCGCTGGAATGCCTCGATGAACTGCGGACGGCAATCAGGATATCCGCTGTAATCATGGGACTGGACGCCAATGAAGATTGCATCTGCTCCACGGGCTTCGGCAAAACTCGTTGCAATCGAGAGGAGGTTTGCATTCCGGAACGGGACATAGGTGTTGGGTATCTGCACTCTTTCCGGATCATACTCTTCCACAGCAATTTTTTTATCGGTAAGGCTGCTCGCCCCGAATTTTGTAAAATAGTCCAGGGTGATTTCAACAAACGCTTCAGCATTGAGGAGGGATGCGATCTTTTTTGCGCTTATTCGCTCCCTCCGTTCGGTCCGCTGTCCGTAATTCAAGTGAAGGGCGAGGATGTCGTAACCCCTCTTCTTTGCTACAAATGCAAGGGTGGAAGAGTCCATTCCGCCGGAGAGTAAACATACCGCTTTCATCATTTCACCCCTATGATTTTGTGCAGCTGGATTTGGAACCGCACCGGGAGGTTGTTGTCCAGAATGAATTTTGAGATTGTTTTGTAATCACTCCCAAAAACCGGTGACAGGAAAACCTCTCCGGGGATGCGGTGCGAGATAATGATATCCCTGGCATATTGGCAGTCGGTGTTGTCCTCTACGACAAACTTGACACTGTCCTGTAACCGAATTGCATCAAGCAGTGCGAGGTTGCTCTGCTCTCCCGATGACGGGCATTTCACATCCATACAGATCGATGCGTATGGCTGCAGCCGGGTAAAGCTGATTGTCCCATTTGTCTCGATATCAATCGCTGTCCCCCTCGTATGAAGCAAGGCGAGCAGCGGTTCAAGATCATCTGCCTGTAAAAGTGGTTCCCCTCCCGTGATACAGACATACGGGGAGCTCACCAACGAGACCTGTTCAAGGATTGTATCAAGGTCCATCTCCCTGCCCACAGTGTGTGCGCATGGGGTATCACACCAGGTGCAGTGAAGATTGCATCCTGCCAGCCGGATAAAAAGGCAGGGCTTTCCCTGGTTTCTCCCCTCCCCCTGAAGGCTCCTGAAAATTTCTGCAATCTTCATTCGGTGAGCTCGGCACACGATGAGGGGGATTCCCAGACACGGATTTTCGGTATTGTTACCTTAATTCCAAGGTCACGACAGACAGTATAGAGATCATCCCGGATAATGGCTGCCATCAGCTCGCTCGTTGGATCCCCCGGTGTAATAATAACCTGATGGAACTCCTGAATGCGGGGTACCATCGGGTCATCACGGTTCAGGATAATCTGGTGATCGTACTTGCCAATGACCTGTTTGATCAGACTGTAATCTATCAGGATTTGCGTTGCCGGGTCCGGTTCCCCTTCCATCCAGACCTCAACCCTCCATCGGTGCCCATGAAGGTTGGCGCATTTGCCTTTGTAATGGAGCAGACGGTGGCTTGTATCAAGATGCACCTCTTTATAGATCCCGATTTTCATTGTATGCTATAGGCCATGGAAGGATATAATATTATTATCTGTAAGGGATAATAGTATAAGACAGGCAGGTGGGGTGCCACAATTTATAAATCGGTTACCTGCGTTTGTATATATCTCAGTGTAGGTTATCGATAACCACAAAAACAACAAAAATGAGGCTATTTAATGGGACAGGGTAAATTTGCAGCCAGAAAATTGGTTCGGGACTCAAACAAGTTCCGGTGGGCAGATAAAAACTATGCCCGCCGCGAACTTAATCTCGATGTGAAATCGGACCCTCTTGAGGGTGCTCCACAGGCGAGAGGTATCGTGCTGGAAAAGGTGGGTGTTGAGGCAAAACAGCCGAACTCCGCGATTCGTAAGTGCGTACGTGTACAACTGATTAAGAACGGACGCCAGGTTACTGCCTTTGCGGTAGGAGACGGTGCAATCAACTTCATCGATGAGCATGATGAAGTTGAGATTGAGGGTATTGGCGGGCGTCTTGGTCGTTCTATGGGAGATATTCCCGGAGTACGGTATGTCGTGACCAAGGTGAACAATGTCTGCCTCCATGAAATGGTCATTGGCAGGAAGGAGAAACCGCGCAGGTGATCACCATGAAAGAAACAGAAGGAAAGAAACTACTGTTCAATAAGTGGGACGCGAGTGAAGTCAAGGTTAATGACCCGGGCCTTGTGCGTTACGTCAATCTGACTGCATTAATCATCCCCCACTCCTGCGGCAAATTCTCCAAGCAGGAGTTCAATAAGGCTAACATGCCGATTGTCGAGCGCCTGATCAATCGTCTGATGCAGACCGAGAATAATACCGGAAAGAAGCAGATGACAATCCGGATTGTGCGGGAAGCATTTGAGATTATAAACCGTAAGACCAAGCGCAACCCCATTGAGGTACTCGTCGAGGCAATCGCAAATTCCGGTCCCAGGGAAGAGACGGTTCGTCTTAAATATGGGGGCATCAATGTCCCGAAATCTGTCGATACTGCACCACTGCGCCGGGTCGATTCCGCAATCGGTTTTATCGCAGAAGCAACCCTCAAGGGATCGCGTTCAAGCAAAAAGAAAGCGAGTGCTATCCTCGCTGATGAACTGATCGCCGCTTCAAAGGGCGACATGAAGTGCTACTCTGTCGGGAAAAAGGAAGAACGCGAGCGCATTGCAAAATCCGCCCGGTAATATCTTTTTTTGAGGTAATTTCATGGTCCGCGGCAAAAAATCTGTTGAGCGCGTAACTGAGCTCATGAAGGATCCGAAGCACATTCGGAATATTGGTATTGTGGCACACATCGACCACGGCAAGACGACTCTCTCCGACAACCTGCTTGCAGGTGCAGGCATTATTTCCGAAGAACTTGCCGGCAAGCAGCTCTTCATGGATTCGGATGCTGAGGAACAGGCCCGGGGTATCACCATTGATGCCTCGAACGTCTCGATGGTGCATGAATATGAAGGCCAGGATTATCTGATCAATATGATAGATACACCAGGTCACGTTGATTTTGGTGGCGACGTGACACGTGCAATGCGTGCAGTTGACGGTGCAGTGGTCCTGGTCGATGCGGTTGAAGGCACCATGCCCCAGACCGAGACAGTGCTCCGGCAGGCACTCAAGGAGCAGGTACGCCCCGTCCTCTTTATCAACAAGGTCGACCGTCTCATCAACGAGCTGAAAGTCGACGAGATGGAGATGCAGATCCGTCTCGGCAAAGTGATCGACAAGGTCAACAAGCTGATCAAGGGGATGAATGAGGAAGCCTATAACAATGGCTGGAAGCTTGACGCTGCAAAAGGTACGGTTGCTTTTGGTTCCGCGCTCTACAACTGGGCAGTTTCTGCGCCATTCATGAAGAAGAGTGGCATTTCGTTCAAGGATGTCTATGAAAAATGTCGTGCAGGAGACATGAAGTACCTGGCAAAGAACAGCCCCCTCTCCGATGTTCTCCTGGATATCGTGGTTCGTCAGCTGCCAAACCCGCTTGAAGCCCAGCCACGCCGTGTCAATGTTATCTGGCACGGTGACAAGACATCTCCGGAAGGCAAGTCAATGCTTGCATGCGATCCAAAGGGCCCCGTCGCAATGATGGTCACTGACATCTCCTTTGATCCCCATGCAGGCGAAGTCGCCACAGGACGCCTCTTCTCCGGCAGCCTCAAACGTGGAGACGGTCTCTATGTTATGGGTTCGGCAAAGAAAGAGAACCGTCTCCAGCAGGTGGGTATCTTCATGGGCCCCAAACGGGTGGAAGTAGAGGAGATAGTTGCGGGGAACATCGCCGCTGTAACGGGTCTAAAGGATGCGATGGTAGGTTCAACAGTTACGTCCCTTCTGGAAATGACCCCGTTTGAGTCGCTCAAGCACTACTCTGAACCCGTCATGACCGTTGCCGTAGAGGCAAAGAACATGAAGGACCTGCCCAAGCTCGTTGAAGTGCTCCGGCAGGTTGCAAAAGAAGACCCGACGCTGGTCATCACCATCAATGAAGAGACCGGTGAACACCTGATTTCAGGTATGGGCGAACTGCACCTTGAAATCATTACCGGGCGTATCAAGCGTGACAAAGGGGTCGAGATCGTCACCTCAGAACCGATCGTTGTCTACCGTGAGACCGTGGTCCAGAAGGTTGAGTCTGTGGAAGGCAAGTCCCCGAACCGCCACAACCGGTTCTACTTTGATCTCCAGCCACTGCCTGATGAGATTGTTGACCTTATCAAGAAAGGTGAAGTCTCCATGAACCAGCAGATGCTCGAGCGTCGTGACATTCTCATCAAGGCGGGCATGGACAAAGACGAGGCGAAAAATATCAAGGACATCAAGGGCACCAACATGCTCATCGACAAGACCAAAGGCGTCCAGTATCTCAACGAGACCATGGAACTGATCATTGAAGGTATTCATGAAGCACTCGCCGGTGGTCCCCTTGCTGATGAGCCGGTCCAGAATCTCAAGATGACACTCGTCGATGTTAAGCTGCACGAGGATGCGATTCACCGGGGCCCCGCACAGGTTATCCCTGCTGTCCGTGGTGCAATCAAGGGTGGTATGCTGGTTGCCGGTGATTCCCTCTTAGAGCCGGTCCAGAAGATCCAGATCACGGTCCCTATGGACCAGATGGGGGCAGCGACCTCCCAGATCCAGGGACGGCGCGGACAGGTCTTTGACATGACGAGCGAAGGCGACACGATTACCGTTGTCGGCAAGGCACCCGTTGCCGAGCTCTTCGGATTTTCAGGTGATATCCGCTCTGCGACCGAAGGCAGGGCTATGTGGAACACGGAGTTTTCCGGATTCGAACTCGTCCCCAACAGCATGCTCAAGGAAGTAGTAATAGCGATCCGCAAACGCAAGGGACTCAAAGAAGTGCTTCCGACCCCGTCAGACTATCTTGCCGGATAATTTAATTTCTCTCCCTTTTTTTATCTGTTTTTGACTTCTTTCTCTATTAAGAAGAGTGTATCAAAGGAGGGATCGTGGTTGTCTTCCTTATACCAATCTGGTGGTTTATAAAAAGTGATTGGAAGACAAGCAACATCAGAAAATCCCCCTATGAGGGATAATAAATATCCTTTGTCGGTTGTGTTCTTACGGGCATCTGTCAAAAGATCCGTTTTTTCTGCTTATTTTATCTAATTTACCGAAATGGTAAAAAGAGCCCCCATCAAATTTTATCCTGATGACTGAAGAGAAAAGATGCAAGATCGTTGTTTTCGGAGCATTCGGGGCGGGAAAGACCACACTGGTCCGAACCCTGGATCCCGAATCAAAACATGTGGAAACATTATGTTCAGGTGGTACCACAACGATTGCCCTTGATTTCGGGAGGGTTCAGGTGAACGGGAATCATATTCATATTTTTGGCACTCCCGGACAGGAACGTTTTGAGTTTGCCCGTGAGATCATCGGCAAAGGGATGGACGGTGCGATACTGGTTATCGATGCGACAAGCCCGGTTGACG
>Ga0105106_10002694_pt1 | contig 12744 bp, 14 predicted proteins | sample PPLLaktember2015_5_FD_79109 | JGI IMG/M metagenome (GOLD analysis project Ga0105106, IMG submission 79109) | Freshwater sediment microbial communities from Prairie Pothole Lake near Jamestown, North Dakota, USA - PPLs Lake P8 Core (1) Depth... | ecosystem: Environmental > Aquatic > Freshwater >...
GCAGAGCCGCGCCATCCTCCTGGGGGAGACGGTGACGCATGACGCGTGCGCTGCGGCCTGAGTTCGAGACCGCGCGCTGGTACCGCGACCATGTGCGCCGCTTCGGCTACGGCTACAAGGCGCTGGGCTACGGCCGGCGCGCCTCGCAGGAGAAGCGCTTCACCGCGGCGCTCGCGCTCGGCGCGCTGCACGGGCGCAGCCTGCTCGACATGGGCTGCGGCTTCGGCGATTTCCTCGCCTTCCTCGACGCGCGCGGCGTGCACCCGCGCTATACCGGCGTGGACATCTGCCCGCCGATGATCGAGCGCTGCAAGCGACGCTTCCGCGAGACCAACGCGCGCTTTTTCATCGGCGACGCGCTCGACTGGGAGCCGGAGGAGGGAGCCTTCGACTACGTCTTCGCCAGCGGCATCTTCGGCTACGCCGCGAAAGGCACGCGCGCGCGCCTGCAGCCCACCGTGGAGCGCCTGTTCTGCCTGGCCGACACCGGCCTGGCGGTGAACTTCCTCAGCGGCTGCGCGCCGCGCCGCAGCCCCGGCCGGCTGTACGTCTATCCGTGGGACATGCTGCAGCTCGCCCTGGGCATGACGCCCGCGGTGCGCCTCGACCACGCCTACCTGCCCAACGACTTCACGCTATGCATGTACAAGACGCCCCCCTGGAATCAGGAGTAGCTGCGGGACTGAGAGCGCGCGGCTTCGCCGCGCGCTACGTCGGCCACACCGTGATCGCCCTCGGCGCGCACCCGGACGACATCGAGCTCGGCATCGGCGGCACGCTCGCCGTGCTCACCGGCGCGGGGGTGAAGGTGGTGATGGCGATCGTCTCGGTGCCCGCCGACTACGCCACCCGCGTGGCCGAGGCCACCGACTCGGCCGCCATCCTGGACTGCAAGCTGCGCGTGCTGATGGAAGGCGAGTGCCGGCGCATCGAGGACGTGAAGAACTACCAGCTGGTCGGGCTGATCGATGGCCTGGTGAAGGAGTACCGGCCCGGCGCCGTGCTCACGCACGGCTCCACGGACTTCCACCGCGACCACGTGCAGATCTACCACGCCGCGGTGGCGGCGCAGCGGCTCGCGCCGTTCGACCTCTACAGCTATGCGCCGACCATGTGCCGGCCGGTGCCGGTGCCGTTCCAGCCGCGCGCCTATGTCGACATCTCGGCCACCATCGACACCAAGATGCGCGCCATCGCCGCGCACAAGAGCCAGTTCTATTCCCGCGGCCTGACCTTTGATTTCTACCGAGAGATGGCGCGGGTCAACGGGCGCATGGTGGGAGTGGAGTACGCCGAAGGCCTCGACGTCAGCAAGATCGTGTTCGCCTAGGGAGCTCTGAAAACGCGCCGGGCACACCGGACGGTCGTCCCCGCGAAGGCGGGGGACGACTTTTTCAGGTCTTCACTGGGTCCCCGCCTGCGCGGGGACGACTTTTTAGACGGAAATGAAAAGGGGACGCGGCCGCTAGCCGCGTCCCCCGTGCTGCTTGCTGCCTCCAAAGCGGCGATCCGAACCGCGACTACACGTTGTTTGGCCCCCGGACCGCTGGTCCGTGTCCTGCGGCGGGCTGTTAACAGTGTGTCGGCCGTTGCCCAGGTCGCGTGTAGAGATTGCGCTACACGTCCTTACGCCCGATCGGCGGGCGCCCTAGTCCGATCGGACCATGGCCTCACTAGCGGACGCGGATCAGGTCCCCTTCGCCGAGAGTGACCACCTTGGCGCCCAGCCGGACGGTCCAGGCGCCGCCCGCATCGCGCGCCGCACTCGCGTCGTCGGCGGTGCAGCCGACGTCGAGCAGCGCGAGGAGCTGCGCCGCGCGCAGCGGCGCGGTGGCGAAGCGGCCGTGCCATTGCGCCTCGCCCTTGCGCGGCGCCGCCTCCGGGGGCCATTCGCCGGTCTGCGAGAAGCGCACCGGCGGGCCGCCCAGCATCTGCACGCACAGGCGCTGGCCGCCGTTCTCGATCTCGATCGCGCGCGCCGATGTCTCCGCCATGCGGTTCAGCGCGTGGATGTTCCACTCCCAGCGGCGAGGCGTGTCCGAGGCGAGCCGGTCGTGCACCAGCAGCAGCCCGGGCCGCAGGTAGACGAGCGTGCGCAGCGCCTGGCTGAGCGCGCCGTCGTAGGCGCGGGTGGCGTCGCCGGTGACCGCCTCGTACTGCGGCGTACTGTCGAAGCGCGTGATGCGGCCGTAGCCCATCCTCTTGTAGCCGGTCTGCTCGAAGAAGATCTGTCCCTGGCCGCCGTCGAAGGTGATGGCGTTCGCCGCGCGGGTCTGCTTGAGCCACTGCGACCAGTGCGGCGTCTTCCAGCCGTCGTAGTAGCCGGACTCGATCGCCAGGCGCCGGCCGCCGGCGTTGATGACGAAGGCGTTCTGGTCGGCGTGCTGGTGGTTGAAGGCGCCGTACGGCGGCGGGCTGGACTTGAAGTACACCGAGACGCGGTCGTTGTCGGCGAGGTTGCTGTGCATCGCCACCCAGCCGGTGGCCGGCAGGTACAGCGAATGCGGCGTGCCTTCCGGGAAGGGCTGCGCGCCGCCGAAGTCCGCCGGCGGCGACATCAGGTACTCGAAGCGGCTCGCCGCCTCGCCGGCGAGCTGCGAGGCGTACCAGCGGCCCAGCGCGCTCGGCGCGAAATGGGTGTAGCCCTTGGCGAAGCGCGGCGCCTGCTCCTTGAAGCTGTCGAGCTCGTGGCCGTCGCCGAACAGCCGTGCCGGCGTGCCCGGCGGGTTGAAGTAGGCGAGGAAGCGGCCGTAGTTGCGCACCCAGGCCTTCTGCGCGAAGTCGATGCCGGCGGCGATGCGCGCGAGGTACCAGTGCGCCTGCAGGTCGCCCGTGTTCCACAGCGCATAGGCGGTGCCGTTGGCGAAGCCGCCGTCCTCGCCGCCCCAGGGCTGGGTGATGTTGAGCGCGAGCGGCAGCGCCCCGGTCACCCAGCGGTCGGCGGCCGGCGCGTCGCCCGCCACCAGCGTGGCCATGACGCCGAGCACGGTGGCGGTGAGCTGGCCGTGCGAATCGCGCGGGTAGCGCGCGATGCGCGAGCGCTCGCCCACGATGTCCGCGTGCATGTGCGCCAGGCGCGCCTCGATGTTTTTCAACAGGAGTGTTCTTGTCTGGGAATCGAGGCGCGGGTACAGCCAGTCGTAGCCCAGCACCATGGCGAAGGTGAGCGAGCGCGCCGGCTCGTTCACGCCCCGGCGCTGGTAGGAGGTGGGCCCCTCCGGATCCCACGAGGCGACGTGCTGCAGCCGGCGCAGCGCCTCGGGGAAATAAAGCTCCGCGTCGATCATCGCGTAGCCCATCAGCGCGTTCAGGATGCGCTTCATTTCCCACAGCATGTCGCCGCCGTCGCGGCTGGGCGACGGGCTGTCCGGCATCGGCAGCAGCGTGGCGCGCATCTGGTTGCGCAGCTCGGCGCGCAGCTCGGAAATGCCGCGCGGGCGCTGCTTCGCCATCCGCTCGAGGGTGGCCTTGTCGGGCAGCGAGCGCGGGTGCGGCTTCGCCTTCACCCGGGCGAGGAGCGCCTGCATGTCGGGCACGAGGAAAGGCTTTGCGTGCGCGCCGACGACGAAGCTGCGGGCCTCGCTCACGCGCCTCCCGCCGGCCTCGGCGGCGCTCACCGTCCAGCGATAGCGGCCGGGAGGCAGCACCTCGTCCCAGTTGATGTAGTTCTGCGGCGCGCGCAGCGTGCGCGAGCGCCCGTCGGGGTAGCGCAGCGTGACGCTGTAGCTCGCGGTCTTGCTGACGTCGGGCCAGCTGAAGTCCGGCGGGGTCTGCTCCACGGTGGCGCCGTCCGCGGGGCGGATCGCGGCGGCGAGCGGGTCGTCGACTTCCAGCCAGTCGGCGCGCGCCGCGGCCGGGGCGAGCGCGAGGAGCAGGATCAGGAACAGGCGCATCCTTCGGCGTTTTACACGCCGCCCCGGCGAGCGCTCAGCGCGGCGGGGTTGGTCCGGGTGGACTAGAAGGCGGGGCCGGCGCCGCCGCGGGCGGCGGGCCGGCAGCAGGCGGCGCGCCGCCGAAGGGCGCAGGCGCGGAAGGCGGCGCAGGCTGCGCCGGCGGCTGCGGCGGCACCACGATCGGCGGCTGGCGCGGGCCGCCCACCGCGCCCGCGGCGCCGATTTCCAGCTCGGTGCCGGAATTGAATTTCTCGATCTCCATGCCGGGGCGCTCGATGCCGCGCACCACGCGCGGCGTGATGAGGAGCACCACTTCCGTGCGGTTGACGTCGTCGTTGGCGGACTGGAACAGGCGCCCGAGCAGCGGCAGGCGCCACAGCGCGGGGACCCGGCTCGTGCTGCGCCGGTCCTCGTCGCTGATCAGGCCGGCGAGCACCTGCGTCTCGCCGTCGCGCAGGCGCAGCATGGTGGCGGCGGTGCGCGTGCCGACCTGGTAGGCGAGGGTGCCGGCGCTGGACGTCACCTCGGCGGTGATATTGCTCACCTCCAGGCCGACGCGGATGTTCACCCAGTCGCCCAAGTGCACCATGGGCTCGACTTCGAGCTTCAGCCCGACCTCGAGGTAGTTCACCGATTCCGACACGAAGCCGGTGGCGCCCGCGGTGGTGGTGACTACCGGCACCTTGTCGCCGATGTGGATGCGCGCCTTCTCCCGGTTTTTCACCCGGATGCGCGGATTGGCGAGCACGTTGCTGTGCCCGACGACCTCGCGCAGGCTGAGGGCGACGAGCGGGTCGCTGACGGTGAGGCGCACGAGATCGCCGTTGATGCTGCGCGCCTCGGTGCCGGTGAGCTGCCCCGGCACGCCGGCCGCGCCCACCAAGCCGAGGGCCGCCGAGGTGGGCCACTGGATGCCGAGCTCCTTGAGCAGGGAGTGCGAGATTTCGAGCACCTCGACCTCGAGGACCACCTCGGCGTCCGCCACGTCCTGCGTCGCCACCAGCTTCTCGATCACGCGGATCGCCTCCGGCGTGTCGCGCACCACCAGGAGGTTCAGCTTCTCGTCGACGAACACGTCGCGCGACTTCACCAGCGAGCGCACCATGTTGGCGGTCTGCCGGGCGTCGGCGTTGTCGAGGTAGAAGCTGCGCACCACCAGCTCCTTGTAGGCCTGCGCCTTCTCCGGCGTGTTCGGGTAGATGAGGAGGGTTTGCGGGTTGAGCACCCGGCGCTCGAGCTGGCTGGTGAGCAGCACCAGGCGCAGCACCTCCTCCACCGGCGTGTCGCGCACGAACACCGTGGTGCGCAGGTCCGGCGGGATATCCTTGTCGTAGATGAAGTTGAGGCCCGTCCGCTTGGAGATCAGCTCGAGCACCGAGCGCACCGGCGCGTCGCGCAGCTCGATGGTGATGGTGTTCCGCAGCGCGGCCTCGAGCTGCGGGCCGAACGTTTCGGTGCGCGCGCGCGCTTCCTCGACCTTGCGCACGATGGCGCGCGCCGCTTTCTGGCCGGGATGCTCGGACAGGATCTGCCTCGCCTTCTCGTGGGCCGCCTGGTGGTCGCCCTTCTCGAGCAGCGCCTGCGCTTCGGCCACCGCGGGCGCCACGCGGCGCCCGCGCTCCACCGCCTGCAGGCCGCCGAGAGCGCGCGCGTTCCCCGGATCGATTTGCAGCACGCGGCGGTAGGCCGCCTCCGCGTCGTCGAGCGCGCCCGCGTGCAGCGCGTTCTGCGCGCTCGTGAAGAAGCGGTGCATAGCGACGGCGCGGTGGCGCAGGTAGTAGTTGCGCATCTCCTGGTTGCGCGGCTCGGCTTCGAGCGCCTCCTCGATGAGCGCGAGCCCGCCCACCGCATCGCCGGTCTCGACCAGCTCGCGCCCCTCGATGAAGACCTGGTTCGCGGCGCAGCCGGCGAGCACCAGCGCCACCAGCAGGGCGAGCGCGGCGCGCGGCATCAGAACACTCCCGGCAGGTCCATGCGCTGCCGCCGGTTGAGCGGCACGTAGGTGAAGGTGATGCTCGATTGCCCGATGCGCTCCAGCACGTAGTCCTCGCCGATGCGTTGGCCGGCGGTGACGCTATACAGCCGGTCGCCGCGCATGAGCAGCACCTCGCTCTTGCCCGCCTGCACCAGCCGGCCCACGTAGCGGAACGGCAGCGCGGGCGCGCCGCTCCGGGTGGGCGCGGCAGAGGGCGCCAGCCTCGCGGCGGCAAATGGCTCCGCTGCCGCCGCGTCAACGCAGAAGGCGACCGCGAGCGCAGATAACAGCGGTTTCATGACCTGCTACGGATAGTGCCCTGCGCGGGCCCGGCCTCCCATACGCCGGACGTACCATCTGCATGCGCCGCAGGGCACGTCGCTACTGCGCGGGCGTGTAAAAGAACTGCCAGTCGGCGTAGCGCTTGGCGTCGGCGAGGGTCTTGTCCGCCAGGCTGAAGCCGCCGCTTTTCACCGGCCGTGCCTCGGACTTGCTGTGTACGCCCATGACGCCGCCGCCTGGGGCCTCCATGATCGCCCAGTCGGCCGCGCCGGTGACCGGGTCGCGGTAGAGCTTGCGCAGGTGGCGCACCGGCGTAGGGTAGCGGGGGTCCTCGAGCAGCACCGCGAGCTTCGGCGGATAGGTCTGCTCCTTGCGGTAGTAGGACTCGATCGCCTGCCGGTACTGCTGGCCGCGGAACAGCAGCTCGGCCTCCTTCTCGCGCTGCGCCGCATGCGAGGCGAGCTCTCCGTACGCCGCCAGCCCGCCGCCCATCACCGCAATCACGATCAGGGCTCCCATGAGGGTGAACCCCTGCTGCCCCGGTGTCGGGGTGTTACCAGCGCTCATAGCCCTTCGCGCCGCTGCGCACGTCGTAGACCCCGCCCTTCTGCGGGTCGGACGGCGGCACGGCAACCCAGGTGGACGGGGACTGGGTGAAGGGGTCGGGGGGGATGGCGCGCAGGTAGCGCTTGGCGACCAGGTCCTCGAGCGCGCCGGGATACTTGCCGGCGTCGGCGTAGTGCTTGTCGAGCGCGTCGCGCATCACCACCAGGTTTTCCTTGAGCACCGCCTCCTCGGCGCGCTTCAGGCGCCCGACGTAGTCGGGCACCACTACCGAGAGCAGCAGCGCGATCACGGTCAGCACGACCATCAGCTCGATCAGGGTGAAGCCGCGGATTCGTCTCATTTCTTACCAGTCCTTGTAGGGAATGCCGTTCAGCCCCACCTGCTCGCTTCTCGAGAACGCGTCGTACACGTCCTGGCCCTCGCGCGGCGCGTCCGCGGGGCTCGCGTAGCTGCGCAGGCCCCACGCCCCGCCGGTCATCGGGTCGGGCGGAATGCGCCGCAGGAAGTACAGGCGCCCGCCCTTCGGATCGCGCTGGTCGACCGCGCCTTCCACCAGCGCCGCCAGCGTCGGCGGGTAGCCGGAGCGGTCGATCTTCTTTTCGATCGCGCCGTCGTCCACCGCGCGCTTATAGGCGTCGATCGCGCTGCGCATCTCGCGCAGCGAGCGGCGCAGATCCGCTTCCTTGCTGCGCTGGAGCTGCACTTCGGCGAGGGGCATCGCGGCCGAGGCGAGCAGGGCGAGGATCGCCACGGTGATCAGCAGCTCGATCAGCGTGAAGCCCTTGGCCTTCAATTCGGCAGCTCCATGGACTGCTTGAGCTTCATCGGCAGGTAGGTGAAGGCGATGGCCTGCTCGCCGATGCTGTCGACGCGGTACTGGGCGCCGATCTTGCGGCCGGGGGCGACGCTGATGAGCTCGTCGCCGCGCATCACGAACACCTCGGTCTTGCCGTTCTCCGTCAGCCGGCCGAAGTAGCGGAAGGGCAGCGGCGGCGCTGCGGGCGCCGCCGGGACGGCGGCGGCCTGCTGCGGCGGCGCGAAGCTCAGGCGCGCGAAGGGGTCGCGCTGCAGCGCTTCGCCTTCGCCGCGGCTGCGCAGCTTGTCGAGATCGATGTCGAGCGGCGCTGCGGCCGCGGCTTCGATGCGCGCCGGCCGGGTCTCGACCAGCTCGATCGCGGGCTTCTCGCGCCCGGTGACCGCGCCCGCCGCGGCGGCGAGCGCCACGATGGCGAGCGCCGCGCGCCGCGCGAGCGGCCGCTTCAGTAGGGAAAGGCTCATGATTTCACCATGTGCAGGGTGAGGCGCAGCTCGGCGTGCACCTCGGCTTGGTCTCGGCTTTCGCGCCGCAGCGTGAGCTGATCGACCGACATCACCGGGATCTCGGCGAGCGCGCGCTTCAGGAAGTCGCGGATCTGCGGGTAGCTGCCGGCGAGCGGCAGCGTGAGCTCGTAGCGCACGATGCGGCCCTCGGTGCTCTGCGAGCGGTAGCTCGCCGACTTCACCTGCACGCCGGCGGCGGCGCCGATGCCGTGCAGCTTGGCGAGCCAGTCGGTCGCCTCCTCCTTCTTCTCGAGGAAGCGGTACACCTCGGCCACCTTGTGCGCCGCGGTGTCGGCGGGCGCGGCGGCGGCGCGCCCGGCGCGCGCCACGCGCGCTTCGAGCGAGACGTTTTCCGCCCGCAGCGGCTCGAGCACCAGGAAGGCAAACAGCGCCGCCAGGCCGAGCAGGGCGAGCCCGGCGAGCCCGGCGGGGCCCAGCTCGCGCGGCATGAGCAGAAGCTGCCGTGTCATTTGCGCACCTCGCTCCAGGCGGCGGAAATGGTGAACGACACCGGGCCTTGCGGGTCGTCCGCTTTCGCCTCGTGGCGCACGAGCTGCACCTTGGCGAGCGCCTCGTCGCGCCTGAGGGCGAGCACGTAGGTGAGCGCCGCGAGGTAGTCCTTGCTCTCGCCGGAGACGAGCACCGTGCCGGCCTTCGTGTCCGGCTCAAGGCCGGTGAGGGCCACCTCGCCGCCCGCCGCGCTCTCCACCGCGCGGAACAGGCGCTCCCACGGCAGGCCGATGCGCTCGACGGTGTCGCGCACCGCCGCGATCTCCTCCGCGGAAACCTTGCGCTGCGGCGCCGTGCGGGGATGGGCTTTCGCCATTTCTTCCTTCAGGCGCGAAGCGGTCTCCCGGCCCTGGTGGAACGACACCGCCACATCGGCGGCGAAAACGAGCGCCACCGCGAGCACGATGCGCCCGACCCAGGGCGAAGCCGCGCGCTCCCTGCGGAAGTCGAGATCCAGCCGCTGCATTGCCCTTACTCCCATGCGAGCGCGAGCTCCCGGTAGCTGACCGCCTGGGTGGTCCAGGCCTCGTACTGCCCCGTGTCGAATGCGCCCTGCGCGCAGACGATGACGCGCGTGCACGGCTCGCTGAGCGCCAGGAACGCGCTTTCGCGCTCGATGATCTCGGGCAGCAGCGCGCGCCAGCGCTCGTCGACGCGGCGGGAGCGGATGGCGAGCCACACGCCGCGCTGGATGAAGGCGAGCGTGAGGCGCCCGGGCTCCTCGACCACCAGCCAGCACGAGCCGTTGCCGATGCGGGCGCGGATGCGGTTGAAGCCGGCCACCAGGAACGGCTGTACCGACGCGAGACGCACCGGCGCGGCGGCGCACTTCTCCGCCAGCGCCTCGATCAGCTCGAGATCCACCGCGCACGCAAGGCGCGGGCCCATGGGCGCGGTCTCGGTGAGCTTGACCTCCCAGCCGGCCGCCGCCGCGCCGTGGATCGCCGTCAGGCGGTGGCGCGCCAGCGCCGTCCACTGCTCGGCGCTCTTCACCGCCGCGTTCCACGGCAGCAGCGTGTAGCGCACGAACTGGTCCGCGAGCACCAGGCTGATTTCCTGATTCCTGAATTCCTCGAGCACCGTCGGAAGAATCCCGACGACCGCGCGCCATTCCGCCGCGTCGGCCGTCGGCTGCACCGCGACGAACTTGTTCTTCGACGGGAACAGCCGGTCCGAGCAGAGCCCCAGGCGCTGCTTCCGGCTACGCCACAAAAGTGACACGGTTGATCTCCTCTAGTGTTGTCTCGCCGGCCTGCACCAGCTGCATTGCCGCCTCGCGCAGCGGGACGGTGCCCGCCGCGGCCGCGGCCTCCTTCAGCTTGCGCGCCGGCGTGCGGGCGATGATCAGCTCGCGCAGCTCGTCGTTCAGCACGAGCAGCTCGCCGATCGCTTTGCGGCCCCTGAAGCCGCTGCCGCGGCATTCGCCGCAGCCCTTTCCTCTGCATGATTGGCAAAAAACCCGCACCAGGCGCTGCGCCAGCACCCCGTTCAGCGCGGACACCAGGTTGTAGCTGTCGACGCCCATGTGGTGAAAGCGGCCGAGCACGTCGATGGCGTTGTTCGCATGCACCGTGGTGTACACGAGGTGGCCGGTGAGGGCCGACTGCACCGCAATTTCGGCGGTCTCGGAGTCGCGGATCTCGCCGACCATGATGCGGTCCGGGTCGTGGCGCAGGATCGAGCGCAGGCCGCGCGCGAAGCTGAGGCCCTTCTGCTCGTTCACCGGGATCTGCAGCACGCCCGGCAGCTGGTACTCGACCGGGTCTTCGATGGTGATGATCTTGTCCTCGCCCTTGTTCACTTCCGAGATCACGGCGTACAGCGAGGTGGTCTTGCCGCTGCCGGTCGGGCCGGTGACGAGCAGCATGCCGTAGGGCTCGGTGGACAGCCTGCGAAGCTCCTGTTTGAGATTCTCCTGAAAACCCAAAGCGTCGAGAGTCAAGCCCTGCAGCTGGCTCGTCAGCGCCTGGCGATCCAGGATCCTGAGGACCGCGTCCTCGCCGAATACGCTCGGCATCACCGAGACGCGAAAGTCGATCTCGCGGCCCGCCTCTGTTCCGTTCCTGTGGCGCGCCTTGAAGCGGCCGTCCTGCGGCACGCGCCGCTCGGCGATGTCGAGCTCCGACATCACCTTGATGCGCGAGATCACCTGCTCGGCGAACTCGGCGCCCTGCAGGCTCTCGGCGGCGCACAGCACGCCGTCAATGCGGTACTTGATGGTGAGGCCGCTGCCGGTGCACTCGAGGTGCACGTCGCTCGCCCCGGCCTTCAGCGCGTCGTAGAGGGTGGAGGTCACCAGACGCACCACCGAGCTGTCGGCCGCTGCGGCACTTTCGAACGAGATGTCCTGCGCGCGGTCGGCCCCTTTGTCGGGGCTTTCCGTTTCCTTTGAAAAGCCATCGAGTGCCCGCAGCTCCGCTTCCTGCAGCGAGAGATAGGCCTCCACGTCGGCCGCCGGCGCCACGCGGTAGCCGAACGGCTCGCGCACGCGCTCCTCGATCCAGTCCTGCGTGTCGAGGTCGAAGGGGTTGCCGAGCACCGCGAGCAGCATGCCGTCGGCGGCGCGCAGGCCGACGCAGCAGCGCCGCAGCGCCTCGCCGTACGGGATGGCGTCGAAGGCCGGCGCGAGCCCGCGCATGTCCTCCAGCGCGATGCCCGCGAGGTGCAGCTTTTCGCCGAGGTTTTCACCGAGGTCGTTCAATGGATGCTCCCGGCGAGCTCGAAGATGGGCATGTACATGAGCACCACCACCAGGCCGACCGCGGTGCCGAGCACCGCCATCAGCACCGGCTCGAAGGCGCGCGTGAACCAGTCGATGAAGCGCGCCACCTCGTCGTCGTGGAAGCGCGCGATCTGCACGAACATGGCGCCCATGTCGCCGCTTCTCTCGCCCACGGCCATCATGCGCGAGGCCACCGGCGTGGCGAGGCCCGCGGCGGCGAGCGCGGCCGACATCGGCTGCCCCTCCTCGATCATCGTCCTCGCCCGCGTCAGGCTGGGGCGCAGATGCGCTGCGAGGAGATCGCGCACCATGTCGAGCGCCTTCACCGCCGGGATGCCGGCGTTGAGCAGCATGCCGGCGGTGCGATAAAGCCGGGCGAGCTGGTAGACCTTCATGCGGCTGCCGAGCGCCGGGACGCGCCACAGGCGCGCGTTCAGCCACGCGCGGAATCGCGGCTGGGAGAAGCCCCACGCCGTCGTGCCGAGAAAGGCGATCGACGCGATAACGATCGCAAATGCGTGGTTGCGGACGAAATGGCCGAAGCCGAGCAGCAGCTGCGAGAAGAACGGCAGGCTGCCCGCCATGTCCTCGTACACCGCGGCGAAGCGCGGCACCACGTAGAACATGAGAAAGCCGATCACCAGCGCGCCGACGAGGGTCAGGATCGCCGGGTAGATGCTGGCCGAGACGATCTTCTTGCGCACCCGCTCGAGCTCCTCCTGGTAGGCGATGTAGCGGCCGAGCGCCTCGCCGACGTTGCCGGTGCGCTCGCTCGCCCGGATCGTCGCCACGTACAGCGGCGAGAAGTGCTGCGGAAACGCCGCGACCGCCTGCGAGAAGGGCTCGCCGCGATGGATCGCCGCCAGGATCCCGGCGAGCACTTCCTGGCGCTCGCCCGCCTCCTTCTCGGCGAGCGTCTGCAGCGCCTCGACGAGGTTCAGTCCGGCCTCGAGCAGCGAGGCGAGCTCCATCGAGAAGAGCGTGGCCGGGAAGCGCGCTTTGCCGCGCACGCTCAGGCGCATGCCGCGCGCCTTCACCTCGAGGAGGTTCAAGCCCTGGCGGCGCGCCTGCTCGCTGGCAGCGGCGGCGTTGGCCGCTTCGAGTTTGAGCGCGACGACCTGCTGGCGCGCGTCTATGGCGAGGATGTCGAAGTGCATGTCTTGTGGTTGTTTCAGCTAAGGCGCGCAATCCCACGCATGAGCCGTGCCAGCGGGCTGGCACCTGTGAATTCAGATGCTTAGGAACGCCAGTAGTGCGTAAAACGACAACTCGCGTAGGGCTTTGACGACAAGGTGCGCCGGCAATCCCCTAAGTGCTTGTTCTGCATCCGCTTCCTCCTGTCGCTGGCGCGCTACGAAAGAACAGGAAATCCGGCCGGGCGCGCTGCCCCGGCCGGATCTCGTGGACTGCAGCTTTCAGTTGACGCCGATGTCGGCGTCGTCGCCGCTGCCGCCGGCCTTGCCGTCGCGGCCGTA
>Ga0105106_10002698_pt1 | contig 12736 bp, 16 predicted proteins | sample PPLLaktember2015_5_FD_79109 | JGI IMG/M metagenome (GOLD analysis project Ga0105106, IMG submission 79109) | Freshwater sediment microbial communities from Prairie Pothole Lake near Jamestown, North Dakota, USA - PPLs Lake P8 Core (1) Depth... | ecosystem: Environmental > Aquatic > Freshwater >...
CGATCGGACCGAGCGATCGCTTCCATTGGGGCCGGCTTTCCACGGTGATGCCTTCGGCGAAGCAGCCGCCCGGACCGCGAATGAAGCCCGGTTTCAGATCGGCGATCGTCTGCGCAAGGTCCGCGCGCAGTCCGTTCGGACGATTCCTGAACGTGGACACGGGAAACAGCGACACCATGTCGAACCAGACGCGGCCTGTCTGGCCGACGGCAATCGCGAGCTTCGCCGCCGTGTCCGTCTCGCGCGAATTGAGTGTGAGTTCGTAGCGACGCCACCCGCCCGCCTGCACGATCGTGGTCGCCGAAGCGAGCGGCGAACCGCTGCGGCTTCGCAGCGACGACTCGACGGGCGTCTCTCGATCGGCGCGGGCGAAGAACGTCAGTCGATACGACTCGCCCTGCCGGACGCCCATGCCCCAGTAGCCGTCGTTCACCAGCCGCGGTCGAGCCTGGTTCGCGCCGAGCGATGCCACGTCGACCTGCAGCGAGTGCGGCGTCGCGTCGTTCAGCGGATTCTCCACCGTCAGCGCCATCGTGGCCCGCGCGCCCTCCGGAAGATCCAGCGACCAGGCGGGGTGCGGGTTCGTCAGGTCCCACCTCAGGCGCCACGTGCTGGGCTGGCCCGTGTCGAAATGCGGCGTGCGTGGAGGCACGACGAAGTTGCCGTCGCGGATGCACGCGGGCGGCAGATTGGCGTCTTCGAAGCCGCGGTTCTGGATGAGCTCGGCGTACAGGCCTCCGTCGCCGGCATGGCTGATTTCCTCGAAGAAGATCCCGTAGATGGTTGGCGAAATGGCCGGGCCGGGTGACGCGAAATCCACGGCGATCCGGCCAGCGCCGCCAGTGGCCGGGGCCCCTGCCTGCGCCGGGCCCTGCCCGGAGGTCGACGAACCGGCATGAGCCAGGGCCGCGGCGAGCGCCGCGACACCCGCCCCCCTCAAGAGAAGGGTTGCGCGCATGCCGACAGCATACTCCCGCCGAAAGCGCGTATGATGAGCGCCATCGGGCCCAAGCCATGACGCGATCCGAGATCGACGCGCTTCTCGAGCGGCACCGCTTGTCCTTTGCGAGCCGCGAGGCCGAGAGGCTGGCCGCGGATCACACACCCGAAGGCACCTTCGAGAGCCCGGCGGCCGGCGTCGCCCGCGGCCGCACCGCCATCGAGGGCGTCTACCGCTACTGGATCACCGCATTCCCCGACATCGAGTTCACCTGGCGCGACCCGATCGTCGAGGGCGACCGCGTCGCCCTGTTCTGGCGTTTCGGCGGCACGCTCGCTGGCGACTTCTTCGGCGCGTCGAAGCAGGGCAGCCGCGTGGAGTTCGACGGCGCCGCCGAGTACATCCTCTCGCCCGGGGGCATCATCAGTGCGAAACACCTCTTCGACTTCACGGGCGCGCTCGTCATCGCGGGCGTTCTCAAGGTGAAGCCCGGGTAGCGTCAGCGCGGCGCGCGCTGCCTGCGCCGCCAGAGCACGATCGCATACAGGATCGCGTTGACCACCAGCACCAGGCCGCCGAACGCGTACTGAAGCTCACGGGTCAGGGACGCCGGATAGATCAGCGGCATCAGGTAGCGCTCGACGAAGTCCGAGCTGTACGTCGACTGGCCGGCCTGCGCGCGGAGCCAGTTCTCGAGAGGCGTGAGTGGACAGACTGTGCCGGCGAACTCGATCCAGGCTCCCCAGGCAGCGGCAGGAACGTGCAGGCAAGCCACGCGAGGACGACGCAGTACCAGCAGCCCGCCGAAGAGGACGAAGAGCACGAACGCGCCATGGACGACGACCGTGACGTCGGCGAGGAGGCGGTAGGTCATGAGCCTGATGCGACGTCCGGATCTACGTCAGATTCTCCTGGATGAAGCGGGGACTCAGATGCACCTCGAGATGAGAACTGCCGCGGAACGGCAGATCCTGGACGCCGAAGCGCGCCGCCTAGCGGGGATCGACCCAGATGCTCTGGGAATGGCGCCTGTGATTCAGCCACATCAGCCCGAGGAACATCAGGAGCCACACGACGGTTCGGAAGGTCGTGGCGCGAAGGCTCTCGACCGCGCCAGCATTCCCCTCCGCGTACAAGTAGCCGATGCGACCCAGCAGGACGAGGTTGACAGCCAGGATTGCGGCGGCGGCGAACATGCCCTTGCGGAGGCTGTGCCACGTGATCACACCGGCCGCCAGGTACGCCATGCCCATCGCCATGTTGTAGACGAGCTGCGACTGGATGGCGTCTTCGGCATCGAAGCCCGCGAGGACGCGAGCGCCAGCCATGACCGTTGCCGCACCGAACACCGCCGCGACGACCGCGAGGCCTCGTCGGATGGGTCTCAGGTAGTGCCGACCGTCGTCGCCGTAGATTTCTCGCGCCACCGCACCACCAACCAAGGCACGGGCGCAACGCCGCGGTTGCTGTCAGATTCGGTCGTGCCACGCGCAGCGACCGCCCGCAGTCTTGGCCCGTCGAGCCGGTGAAGTTGATCTGGGGCAGAGCTATCGTACACCCGGCGGGTGGCGAGGTCCAGCCGGGTGGCCCCGCCCTGGGGGCGGGCGGCGTTCGATGCCGATTTGTCAGTGTCGGGGGCCGAGGATCGACAGATATGCCCGCCACGGTCCCACGGCGTCCGAGTACTGCCGGGCCATGACACGAACGACTTGCCCGAGGTGACTGAGGTCGTGCGCGACCCACGTCGCCAGGTGCTGCCCCATCGTCACGACGCCGAACTCCGGGTGCTTCCCGCGCCTGGCCATGTCCGCGTCGGTCAGACCAAGGGCGACGAGGCGATTCAGGCTTTCCGTCCTCAACTGGCTGAACGTGTCCAGGAGCTCACCGAGCGAGAGACCTTCGGACGCGGCGAACATCGCCTCGCGATCGAAGGGTGGAAACGGGAACGCGTCGCCGTGTCGGAGCATGTGTTCGACGCGAGGCATCCAGTCGGTGCGCTCGCCGTGAATCAGGTGCCCGACCACGTCGAACGGACTCCATGTGCCGGGCCCCTCGACCGCCTCGGTCCAACGGCTCGGGAGATCCATCAGCAGATCGCGAAGGACCACGGGCGTGCGTCGAAGCACCGGCAACCCGTCGTCCAGTCGAAACTCCACGGCTTCCCTCCTGACTACCTTCTCTCCCATGCTGTTTACCACAACGGGCGCCGACTCGCGCCCGCTTCCTCGAGCGCGCGAATCACTCCGATGTGCGCCCACTCGCGGGCCGAGCCGCGGCGTTCGACTGGATCATAGCCTTCGGCCAAGTCGCATCGTGACGGTCATGAAGATCGGTACCGCTGTCCCGGCCTCGAGCCTTTCACCGTCCGTCAGGTTCGTGTCGGCACGCAGACGTGGTGGCTCGAAACGCCATGCATTCACGGCTTCCAGTGCCTTGCGGTCCACGTCCTCACGAACACCCCGGAGCATGCAGCTCTCCGTCACCCTGCCGGTCTCGTCGATCCTGACCTCGATGATCGCAATCTGTTCGTCCGCAAGTGGCGGCAATCCCGACAGGTCTGGCTCCACCCGATGGACCTCGCGGGGCGGATTCACGCCGGACCGAAACCCATTCTCCCGGTATACGCACGTTCGCGAAGCAGTTCCGGATTGAGCGGGCGCGGAGGCCGGGATCGTTGATCCCTGGCCATCCGCCACGCTGGCCTGCCGGCACCCGACGCCAACCAGCACCATCGCCGCGATCATCTTCGCGCGCCCGGCGGGTGTCTTCATGTTGTTCGTGCGAAACGCCAGCGCGTCAACTCGGAGCTCGATACCAATAGTCATTGATGACCTTCGTGAACCGGTCACCGCCCTCCGAGATCCACAGCGACAGTAATCGGCCTTCTGCGCCATCCCAGGCGATCCCAAGCGCGTGCCATTTTCCTCGTTGCAGTACACACACGATCTCAATGCCCCTGGGCGAAAGGACTCCGCCGTCATCGACACGCCAGAGATCCTGGCCCTCCCCGCGAAACTCCGCCGTGTAGTCGGCAAACAGCGTGCGGGTACCGTCGACGACGACCAGGCTCGCTAGAGCATCCTTCCCACGCCGCTCGAACTCGACGAGGACGACCTCCTTGCCTGACGCCATGCGCGCGATCGGCCAGCACCGAGTCACCCGGCGACCGCGGATCTCGGCGAGCTGACTCCGCCGGACACATGCGCCGGATCCGGCTGGCGCGGCGATGGGCAACACGTCGCTGCCTTCCAGTAGACTCTCGGTCGCGAGGAAGCAGGTCGCGTCGGGATCGACATTGCCGGCCAGCACGGTGAAGACGTTTCCCCGCAACTCATCGAAGCGTGATGGTGTGTCTCGTCCGTCGCCGCCCTCGCGAGCTCCCTGCCGGCGCTCGAACTGAACAGGAACACCGCGGCCACCACTGCACAACGCCGTCCTTACGTTCTGGGGCCGCTCCAAGTCTGGAATCAGGAGGAGTCGGCCGCCGCTCTGATCGGGAAAGCCGAAGCCACCGTGCTGGTCCGTGGCGCCTGGCAGGTTTTGGACGTGAGCTCCACGCAGAACGACTGCGAAGAGGGACAACGCAAGACCCAGGAGCGGAGCTCGAATGGCCAGAAAATTTCGTCGCATGTCGGCTAACGCCTGCGGCTCAGCCTCAGGGTGTGAGGTTCACCACGAGGATAACGCCGAAACCGCCGCTTGCGGCAAGGCGGACGGCGCTGGCTGAAGAGGCGTCGAACCTGGCTCTCGGCTGACGAGCCTCGAGCCGGGCTCTCACCCGGCTCGATGCTGGCCCATCACCGCGGCGCCCGAATAGGGCGACCCGGCATCCGGAGCCCCAGGAGCAAGCGTTGTCCCTGAAGTGTCGCGTGCGTGTCGAACTCCCCGTCGCGGACAACGGGCACGCCGTTGACGAGGACGTGGCGGATCCCGACCGAGTACTCGGCAGCGTTGGTGTAGGTGGACTTGTCGATGATCGTCGCTGGATCGAACACCGTGATGTCGGCGTAGGCGCCCACGCGCAGGCGCCCGCGGTCGCGCATGTCCGGCACACGCGTTTCCAGCCGCCTCGCCGGCTCGAGGGTCATGCGGCGCAGCGCGCCGCCAAGCGAGAGGACTTTCCCCTCGCGCACGTAGTGGCCCAGGATGCGTGCGAACGTCCCGGACGCGCGCGGGTGCGTCGGCCTGTCTTCGAAATCGCGTCCGCCGTCGCTCGCAAACATCGGGAGCGGATCGGCGATGCCGACTCGCAGCCGCTCCTCCGTGTTCGAGTGCGAGATCACGGAACCGCCCTGCGCGCGGTACTTGGCGAACGTCTCTCGCGTGAGGCGTTCCCCGGTGGCCGCCCACTGCATCTGGGCAAACCGCTCGTCCGGCCACTGTTCCCAGCCGTCGTACAGCGCCGACTGAATCAGCGACGCCCCCGCCGTGTACGGATACACCTCTGTCGTCACATCCACCTTGCGGGCGCGAGCCGCATTGAGCGCGTCCAGGTAGGTCTGGATCGCGCCGCCAGCCGAGCTGTTGATGTGCGCGATGTGCAGCGAAGCGCCGGTGTCGGCCGCCGCTTCCAGCAGCCGGTTGAGACTCGCCACGCCGCCGCCCCCCAGGTGGGTGTGCACGAACGCGCCGTGCTTCGCGGCCACACGCAGCACGCCGAAGACTTCCTCGGGTGTGACCCCGGGCGTGTACGCGATGCCCATGCCGGCCGATACGCCTCCGGCTGCGAGCCCCTTCTCCAGTACTCGCAGCACATCGGCCACCTGCGCCTCGGTGGCCGGGCCGCGCGCTGGCCCCGTGGGCAGGAGGAAGCCCTTGTCGCCCAGCACCTGCATCCGCGCGCCGATGTGCCCGGCGCCCACGCCGAAGTTGATCAGGCGCGCCGGCCCCATCATCCGATACCACGCATCCACGTCCGTCGTCCCGATTTCGAGCTCGAACGCGCTCGTCACGCCGTCGCGCGCCGCGAAGCGGTAACTGTTGTCGCCGACCGCATGGCGATGAAGGTCGATGAAGCCCGGGCTGACCACAAGGCCCCGGGCGTCGATGACCTCGAGGCCCTGGAGGGGCGCCTCACTCACCGCCACGATGCGGTCGCCCCGTACGCCGACGTGCCGCACGGCGTCCAGGCCGGATTCCGGGTCGATGACCCGTCCGTTGGCGATGACCAGATCGGGCGTCTGGATCTGGGCCGGGGCGGCCGTAATCCCGGCAATCAGGCAAGTTGTGAGCAACGTCGGAAGGAGGAGTCGGGTCGTCATGTTGTCTGGCTTTGACGACGCGGGCGCCAGGCGGGTCCGTCAACCTTGTGCTGTCCGAACGGCGTGGACGTCCCGGGAGTTGAACCCGGACGTGCGGGCTCGCGTCCACATCCCGTGATGGGCACTCTGGCACTGGCGGTGGTCGGACTTGCGGGCTCGGGCATCGGGACGGTCCTGGGGGTGCCGATGGTCTGGCCGGCCTCGCGGCGATCAATGGAAGTGCGCCTCATGGGCGGCGGGCTGCTGGGGCTGGCGGCGCTGGCAGCAATCATCAGCGGCCGGGTCATCGGCATCCTCCCGGCCACCGTCGGCGTCAATCACGTCGTCAACCTGATCGGGCTGGCGTCATATCCGCTGCTTTACCTCTACATTCGGGAACAGGCCGACCGGCCCATCCGGCTCCGCGACGGCTGGTGGCTGTGGCTACCGGCGGGCGTCTACGCCGCGGCGCTGATGGTGCGAGGCGCGCTTGGCGTCAGCACGCGGGTGCCCTTCGAGTGGATGCTGCCCGTGCTCCTCGCGTTCACTGGGCTCTGCGTGGCAGCCGTCGTGCGGCAGAGGGGGACGCGACCGGCGCTGCTGGTGCCGGGCGCCTGGATCGTGATCTTCCTGGTCGCCCTGAACGTCGCACAGATCGTGCGGATGCTGTTCGGACACGTGCCGCTGGTGCCGGCGCTGATTCCGCTGGTCGTGACCGGCGGTTTCGTGGCGTTGGTCGGGTTCGTGGCCTGGCGCGTGGTGGAGCGACGTACGTCCGTTGAGCGCACCGCGCCGGATCGACGATACGCCAGGTCGGCCCTGGACGCCGAATCCGCGACGGTTCTGCTGGCGCGCATCGACCACGCCTTCTCCGCCGACCGGTTGTTCGCGGATCCCGCCCTCACGCTGGGACGGCTGGCGGCGGCGGTCGGCTCCACGCCGCACCAGGTGTCCGAGGTGCTCAACCGCTACGCCGACGTCACCTTCCACGAGCTCCTCAATCGGCGGCGCGTCGCGGATGTGAAGGCGCAGTTGCTCGACTCGTCTTCCGATCGTTACACCATCGAAGGGATCGGCGCGTCGGCTGGATTCGGATCGCGGTCCGCGCTGTACGCCGCGTTCCGCCGGCTCGAAGGAATGACGCCGGCGGACTTCCGGACGCGGGGCACCGAGACCGCTCGGCGCGATTGCTGAGTTGCCTCACCAAGGTGCGCGCTGGCGTTCGTCGGTCGGCGTTACCAGCGCAGGCTGGCCAGGAAGCCGAACCCGCCGCGCGAGAAGACCGGAGAACGCGAGCGCGTAGTGCCGATTGCCGGTTGCCGGCGTAGTCACGAGGCCGTAGGTCTCGGGCCAAGACCCTCGCGTAGTAGCACCGCCAGCCCGACGTACGCATATCCGAGGATTAGGATCACGACCGTCCCCAGGACCGCAACTGCGGTGAACGGCACCAGCTGGCCAACCATCAACCCGGCGCCCAACGCCAACGGAACGAAGAGCGCGACCATCAGCAGCGGCGCTCGGAACATGAGCCGCCGAATCTCGGACTCGGGACGGCCACCAATCCACCACGTCGCCCACATGGCGAGGGCCGCATACGGGATGCCGCCGTACAGGAGCGAATACGCAAGGACTTCGCCGACTACCCCCGCCGCGAGGGGCAGCCCGAAGGCGTTGACCACTGCGATGAGTACCGCGGGAACGACGATCGGCAACCACACGGAAGCCCGATAGATCACGTGGATGGACATCCTCGCCTTCTGTTCCTTCCTGGCGAACCAAGGCGCGCACTTCTATCCCGACCTGCCCGACGCTCCCCGGCTGGAGCGGCGCGGGGCGCATCGACCGCGCACAGAATGAACACGTGATCAAGTTCCACACTCACGTTGCCTCTGTTTGGTCGGCTTAAGCCCGCTGAAGAGCGGGCACGGCGAGCCCTCGTGGCGAGGCGAGGGCGCGTCGTCAGCTCCATCCGCTTGTTCGGCGGCACGGGCGCCTACTCCAACTCATACGTCAGTGTGAAGGGGTGCTCCAGGCCGTGGCCCACCGCAGACATTCCTTCGCCTCGCAGTGTGTGGAGCTCTCCGGTTCCAGAGCCAGGTATCACGGAATACGACTCCTTCGCCTGGCCGGCCTCGAATGTCCCTCTGCGCTCAAGTACAAAGGTGCCCGACCTGCCATTGATACGTGCGGCGATCCGCTCAAGGCCGACGAAGCTGGCGGACCCGTCGCTGCGGTACATCATCAGTTACTCAACCTGGCCGTCGCCCTCGATGTCGCCCGTGAAGGCTCTCGTGACCGTGGCGCGAGTGAGTCGTGGGAGGTCTGCACCTTCGCTGTACGGTGCCTCATCCCAGCTCTTGATGGCGAACTGTGCGTTCGCAGTGCTCTTCATGAACCCTCCTCACGAGGCCGAAGACCGCGGGCCTCCAAGAGCCTCCCGGTCCAAGCGAGCTTGGTGTCCGCTGAACGACCGTGCGTCAGCCGCGGCGGCCACTCGCGCGGATTCTGCCACAGATGCGCGCCGCCGTCGGCTGCACGCACTGGTTATGCTTCGGCTCTCCGCCCCAGTGCGGATGGCACCACCAAGTCGAGCACCAACAACCCACCGGCGACGACAAGCGCGAGATCCGCTTGGATACCCAGGGCGAAGGCGGCAGAACTCCCCACCACAGCCCACAGAACTGGTACCACGGCCACGACGCGTGGTGCCCCAACGGTCGCAACGACAAAGGCGACGGTCACGAGAGTGGTGGGACACGGCACGGCAAAGAGAGTCAGCCAGCGCCACAGCGGCCCGCGGCAATGGCCCGGCGCCAGGTCTCGAAACGAAGACCGCTGAGGCGGAAGAACGCGACCGGGTTCGAACCAAGCGGTCGTACTTGGACTTCCGCAACGATCAACCGTTGCCGAACACGGCTCCGCATGTCGGATTGGCCAATTCCGGCTGTCGTCACTCGACGATCTTCCAGAAGGAATCCTTGCGGGTGATCTTGCCTTGGGCGAACTCCAGCAGATCGACTCCCCTCACCTCGATGTGCTGCCCTGACAGTGAAGTGCCAGTAAGTGTCCATTCAGAGACTCCGAAGTCACCACAGGCCCAGTGCCGATCTTCTCCGTAATGCACATCCGGAATTCCCTCGAATCGTTTGGCCAGGCCGGCCCGAACGTCGTCTTTGCCGACGTACCGATCGCCTCGCGGTCTGGCGCCGCGCGGCATGTAGAACACGCAGTCGTCCGCGAAGTGGCCCATGATGGCATCCAGATCGTGGCGATTGAACGCGTCCAGGAATCCCTTCAGGAGTTCAACGGTCACTTGGTCGGACATAGGTGGGCCTGTACGCACGACATCGGTTTGAAAGACACGGCTGACGAACCTGCCGCTCGGGCTCTCCGCGGAGCCACATCATGTGCGTCAGCTGCGATCGAGCGCAAGAGGCGGCCAGCCGATCGACGCGCCGGCTACCAGACGAACGTCGCCTGCACGCCGAACGCTCGTCGCGAGAACACCGGCGCGAAGGTCGCCTGCGGCGTCGTCGCGCTGTAGACGCGCGTCATGCGCGGCACAAGCGCGCCGACGGCCAGTCCGACGCCCGCGCCGACAGCGCCGGCCGCGACCGGGCTGCAGTCGGGATTGTCGCGGCACGCCGGGGCCGCCAGGGCCGCGGCCGTCAACACGCCGGCCCCGATGAGCGCTCCCGTGCCGAGCGGGTAGCCGCGCGCGCCGACCGCCCGAACGTTGTCGCTCCGGAACCGCTTCTCGCCGGCGTCAGTCTCGAGCGTCAATTCGTCACCGGTCAGCCGCGTGAGGCGGCCGGTCGTCTTCGCGCCCGACCGATCCTCGACCCGGATCCGGTCGTCGAGGTTGACGCGCAGTGCGAGGGCATCGAAGGGCCCTGGCGACCGAGCCGGTCCGGGAGGCGCCGCCGCACCGGTGCGACGGTAGACGACCGTCGCGCCTCGATCGAGCGCACTTGCCGCGAGCCCGACAGCGGCGCCAAGGGCGCCCAGCAGAAACTGCGCGTCCGCGCACTCTTCTCGGTCCGGGCCCGCGCAGCCCGCCACGGCGCCGATGGCCGCGCCGACGCCGGCCCCGATAAGGACGCCTTTGCGGCGGGAGTTCCGGCGCACGGCCACCTCTCGGACGGTTGCGCTGGTGAAGCGCTGCTCGCCGCCGGCGGTTTCGACGACGATTTCTTCCGGCGTGAGCCGCAACAGGCGGCCCGCGCGCGTGGCGCCAGACGGATCTTCGATCCGTACCCTGTCGCCGAGATTGACTCTGAGCGGAAGCTCAGGAAAGGTCTGGACGGACTGGGCCGCGGTGGAACACGGCGCCAGCAGCATGAGAGCAACGGGCAGGACGAAGGAGACCGGACGCATAGCGCGCCCCCTTTCAAGAGGTCGCCACTAGTTCTACACTACGCCTTGGGTCGCCTCTGCGCAAACTGCTGGCGCGGTCAGCTCATCGTCAAAGGCGGTCAATGGGCTCGTGGACGGCCGCCCAGCGGGCTCACGCCCGGCGAGATAAGCCACTGTCGTCGGGGCCGCCCAAGGGAGATCAGGCCGCACGCGCGCGTTGAGCTGTGCAAGCAGCGTCCATGGAAGAAGACCAGCCACGACGATCAGCAATCCCGTGAGTATCGGTGCTACGTAGCCGTCAAGCACTCGACTGATCGCACGCCGAGGCACGCCAGAAACACCCGGGGCAGTTCGCGCGTCAACACCTCGTCATCAACCGGAATCACGGAGGTCATCAATCGCATCCGATCGAAGATCACCAGGTCCCGAAGCGTCGACGCCACGACGAGGAACGCCACTCGAATCGCCTGCTCGGGATCGGGATGGTCGATCTGGTCGCGCCAGAGCAGAAACGTGTCGACCATGCGCTCGAAGCTCCTGGCTTCCGATTCGCCGCTCTTGCGGATGAAGTCGGCTCTCGGGTTCCTCTCCGCGTAGAGCACGGCGGCGCGGCTCAAGGCTGCGTTTGCACGGAAGCCTCGCACCATGCCCTGGACGACTTGGGTGGCGAATCGGACGAGGCCGATACCTCGAAGCTTGTCTGCGTCGAATTGTTCCTGCACGGCACCGCTGCTCCGCTCGTTGAACCGCCGGAACACCGCGCGCATGAGCGCCTCCTTGTTCCTGAAGCGGCGATAGACGGTGGCGGGCGCGACCCGTGCGTGGCGGGCGATCCGCGGGATCGTCGTCCCTTCGACGCCGTGCTTGACCATCACGACTTCGGCTGCGTCGAGCAGCCGCCGGAGGGTCTCGCGGCTGCGGGCCTGGCGTGGCGCGTGCTCGGCACGGGGCATGGGCTCAACAATCATAGATTGACAACGTCACAATGTGAACGTAGATTCGCATCTCGCTTCATGGGGAGATTGTCATGCATCCACTGATGGGAACCTGGATCGCGAACCTCGAGAAGTCGGCCCGCCACGAGAATCACCAGTTCGCCAGCGCCACGATGCACTTCGCCATCGCCAACGGTGAAGTCCGGCTCAGCTACGAAGGCGTCAACGCCTCCGGTCGGTTGGAGAAGAGCGAGCAGGTGCTGCGAGCCGACGGCAGGCCGCACGACCACCCCCTCGCGCCGAGCATCGTCGTGACCAGCTCACTCGGGCCGCGTAGCTTCGAGTCCGATGCCGCCAAAGACGGGGCACTGATGGGGCATGGTTCGTACACGGTCTCCGAGGATGGCAACACGATGACCGCCACGGTCGCCGGCGTAGACGGAGGCGGCAAGCCGTTCGAACAGGTCATCGTCTTCGATCGCGTCGCGTGACCCGCAATCCGAATCGTTCTGTTGGGCGAAGCCCGCGAACACGGACCTCTCGACACTCCGATGGGGACCCTCTCGCGCGGGATCGGTGTCCTCCATGGCCGACCCGGGTCTAGCGTTTACCCAGCCGCCGGATGACATGGAGGGCCTGAGCGTCGCTGCTGGCGGCCATGGCGAGCGGCACGTTAGAAACAGTCGGGGTCTCTGCCGGCGATTTCAGAATCCTGCCGATGAAGAGGCGGCAGAGCCCGTTGGCTCAGCTCATGGGCCGGTCTCGACTGGCCGCAGGCCCACTCAGCAACCCGCCGCTCTCAAAGATGAACGCTCCGCTCAAGCGATCACCCTCGCCCAGCAGGCTGCCGTTCAAGGCGGCACTAGCTGGTTCGGTTGTTCATGACGACGAAGCCGATGATGTCTGGCTTCGGTGGCATGGCCTTATGTCGCACGCGCACCATAGCCGGCAAATACTTGGCAACGCTCGCGCGCGCCCCGCCGTGCGAGATGATCCGCCAACCGTTCGTAACGGTCCCCAAGATAAAGATGAACCTCGGGTTTCAGGTCTTCGTGCCCGATGCCGCCGACGAGGAGAAGCATTGCGCGCACCGAGAGCACGTCGTACCGAAGACGCCATTCCGATGGATTCTCGATGGCCTCGCTCATCGTCCTACTCTCAGACCGGCTACCCCACCGAAGAAGTGCTCGTCGTCATGACCCAGAGCGCCCCGAGCAAAGCGCCCAGCCCGCCGAGCACGACCGGAACGGCCGCAACCTGTCCCA
>Ga0105106_10002699_pt1 | contig 12735 bp, 9 predicted proteins | sample PPLLaktember2015_5_FD_79109 | JGI IMG/M metagenome (GOLD analysis project Ga0105106, IMG submission 79109) | Freshwater sediment microbial communities from Prairie Pothole Lake near Jamestown, North Dakota, USA - PPLs Lake P8 Core (1) Depth... | ecosystem: Environmental > Aquatic > Freshwater >...
GCAGTTCGGCGAGCGCGCGCTTCGTGTGCGGCTGGTCGTGTGTTGACCTGCCGCCGCGAAGCGGGTTTCGCGCTCGACGAACACGCTTTGCGGCACCAGGAGGTGCGACGGCTCGGCTCTGCCGTGGGGTACGAGAGTGTCGACGAATCGGCTCTAACGCCCTCGGCGCTCTAGAGCCAACGCGCGACTACGTCTAACACAGAAACAACCTGTTGCAAGTTGACACCTAGCGGTGGAGAGTCTAACGAGGAGCGTAATCCTCATGGCGGGGTAGCGTATGGGGCGCCTGGTACCACTCCGCTTTCGAGCCCCAGAAGATGCTTTCCTCCGGGCGCGTCATCGGGTCTTTGTCGAGCAGCCCGGCCGGAACCAGAAAGTTCTCCCCGTCTCTCACCTTGTGCGGGACGCGGCTTCCGCATCGACTGCAGAACCAGACTGAAAAGCGCTTGGCGTCGGGCAGGTCGAAGCGATTCACCGACTCTTCGCCTTGCAGCCACGCGAACTGACCGCCTGGAACGAAAAGATTCGCGGCGTGCGCACTTCCCGTCGCCTTACGGCAGCGCCCGCAGTGGCAGTACCGGAAAGCGACGAACGGAGGCTGCACCTCGAACCTGACCGATCCGCAAAGGCAGCTTCCCGTGATCGCGGGGGGAGCGTCGGAGACTTCGGCTTTATCCATGCGTGCACCTCTCCCTATTTGCGTAGCGCACACATATTACTTGTGCGAGCGTCTCAGGCGCTTCGGGCGTGTGAAATGCAGTTGAGCGCGGATCCCGCCCGGAACCACTCGAGCTGGCTTTCGCTGTAGGTGTGCCGCAGCTCCAGCGGTTCCACCGTGCCGTCCGCGTGGTGCACCTGGCAGACGACAGGACGTCCGGGTTCGATACTGGAAAGACCGATCGCGCTGATCCGGTCGCCTTCCCTGATCCGGTCGTAGTGCGCCGGGTCGCTGAAAGTCAGCGCGAGCAGGCCCTGCTTCTTCAGGTTCGATTCGTGGATGCGCGCGAAGCTGCGCGCGATGACGGCTGCGCCGCCGAGCAGGCGCGGGGAGAGCGCGGCATGCTCCCGGCTGCTGCCTTCACCGTAGTTCGCGTCACCCACGATCACCCACCTTAAGCCCCGCGCCTTGTATGCCCGGGCGACCTGCGAGATCGAAGTCGCAACGCCGGGATTGAGGACGTCGGCAGTGGTTCCGCGAGCGCCGGTCCACGCATTCACGCCGCCCATGAGCAGGTTGTCGCTGAAGCGATCGAGATGGCCTCTGTAGGTGAGCCAGGGACCCGCGGGCGAGATATGGTCGGTGGTCGTCTTACCTTTCGTCTTCACGAGCACCGGCATCTCGATGAAATCCCTGCCGTCCCACGCCGGCCAGGGTTCCAGCCTTTGCAGCCGGTGGCTGTTCGGGTCGATTCTGACTTCGACGGATCGACCGTCGGCTGTGGGCGCGCGATAGTGCGACGTGCCGCGCTCCATACCCCGTGCAGGCACTTCCGGCGCCGTCGCGGGCGGGGTGAAAACGAAGGTGCTGCCGTCCGCCGCGGTCAGCGAGTCCTTCAGAGGGTTGAAGGAGAGCCGGCCGGCGATCGCCATCGCGGTCGCGATCTCGGGGCTCGCGATGAAGTTCATCGTCTCGGTCCGGCCGTCGTTACGCGCGGGGAAATTGCGGTTGAAGGTGGTGACGATCGCATTCGGGCGTCCGTTCGTCTCGTCTGCGCGCTTCCATTGGCCGATGCACGGCCCGCACGCATTGGCCAGCACCTGTGCATCGATTTTCTGCAACGTCGCCATCTGGCCGTTGCTCTCGATCGTCGCACGCACACGCTCCGAGCCGGGCGTGATCATGAGCGGCACGACGGAACGGAGCCCGCGAGCCGTCGCCTGGGCGGCGATATCGGCGGCACGGCAGACATCCTCGTACGACGAGTTGGTGCAGCTGCCCATGAGCACCGATGAAACCAATTCCGGAAGGCCGGAAGCGGGATCGCGAACTTCGGCCGCGAGCTTGGAAATAGGACGCGCGCGATCGGGCGAATGCGGTCCGACCACGTGCGGCTCGAGGGTGGACAGGTCGAGGCGCAGCACGCGGTCGTAGTAAAGCTCGGGCGCGGCTTCGACTTCCGCGTCCGGCGCGAGCAGGCTCGCGTTGCGCTCGATGACGGGTATCAGGTCGGCGCGGCCCGTGGCGCGGAGGTAGGTCGACATGCGCTCGTCAGCGGGGAAGAGCGACGTCGTCGCGCCGATCTCCGCGCCCATGTTGCAGATCGTCGCCTTGCCCGTCGCGCTGATCGAACGCGCGCCCGGGCCGATGTATTCGACGATCGCGTTGGTCGCGCCGGAGACGGTCAACTGGCCGGCAACCCAGAGGATGACGTCTTTCGGCGCCGTCCAGCCGTTCAACTTGCCCGTCAGATAGACCGCGATACGCTTCGGGTAGAGCAACTCCCAAGGCAGGCCGGCCATGACTTCGACCGCGTCGGCGCCGCCTACACCCACCGCACACGCGCCGAGCCCGCCCGCATTCGGCGTGTGGGAATCGGTGCCGATGATGATCTGACCGGGGAACGCATATTCCTCGAGCACGACCTGGTGGATGATGCCCGCGCCGGGGCTCCAGAAACCCGCGCCGTAGCGTGCCGCCGCGGATTCGAGAAAGTCGTAAATCTCGGTGTTCTCGTCGAGCGACGTCTGCAAGTCGCGCTTGGCGCCGCTTTGCGCGACGATCAGGTGGTCGCAGTGCACGCTGACCGGAACGGCGACACTGTCGCGCCCGGTCTGCATGAACTGGAGAAAGGCGCTTTGCCCGAGCACGTCCTGGAGCACGACGCGATCGACCTTGAGCATCAGGTAGCTCTCGCCGCGTTTCAACTCCTGCCCTTTGGGGTCATCGAGGTGGCCGAGCAGCAGCTTGTCGGCGAGCGTGAGCGGCGCGCGCAGCCGCTCACGGACGATCGCGAGATTCGCGGCCATGCGCTGATAGATGCCTTGCGCCATTTCCGGCGTCGATTCGACTGTAGACATTGCTTCCCCCTGTCACTTTGGTTAGGTGCCGCATACTAGGCGCGTAGCGGCAGGAATAGTTGGAATAGAATTCAGTATGGTCAGGAATATGTTGGAAGGCATGGAAGCGCTGGCCGCGCTCGCCCAATTCGGCACGGTGAGCGAGGCGGCAATCCGGCTGCGGCTTACGCAGTCGGCGGTCACCAAGCGCATCCAGGCGCTGAAGCGCTCGGTGGAGTTCCAGCTCGTCGAGCCTCACGGCCGCCGGCTGCGCCTGACCGCGGACGCCGTGGCGCTGCTCGAAAAGGCGCGGCCGCTCCTGGCAGACCTCCACGCGCTCACCGCACAGCCACAGCACGACACGGGATCGGAGTTCTCGCTCGCCATCGCGGATTCGATCGCCGCGTCGTGGGGGCCTCAGGTCGTGGCCGCGGCGCTGCGCGAGCTCGGCAACGTCAACGTGCACCTGCACGCGCACCGCAGCGTGCTGATCGTCGAAAACGTGCGCATGGGGCGCTACCAGATCGGCCTCACCACCGACGTGCCCGCGGCCAGGGACCTGATTCACTATCCCGTGATAACCGAACCGATGGTGCTGGTGCACTCGGGCCAGCACGCGAGACCGCGCTCAGGTGCATCGCTCATCACGATCGAACCCACGTCGATCACGTGGCGCGCCATCGAGCCGCTCGTTCGGGCGCATCACCCGGCACTCTTGTCGCGCAACCTCGTCACGGTCGAGTCCTTCAGCGCCGCGCTGCAGATGGTGAAGGCGGGGTTCGGCGACGGGCTCGTTCCGCTGGGCCTCGCGCGCGAGATGAAAGTACAGCCGAGGGCGTTAAAGGTGCTGCCGCACGTCGAGCGTCACGTCACGCTCCTCACGCGCAAGACCGTAAACCAGTCGCAGAATTTCACGCGCCTTCGAAAAGCGGTCGCGGAAGCAGCGGCAAATCACTTTCGGGAAATCACCGCGGCTTGATGCCCGCCGCTTTGATCACTGTTGCCCAGCTCGACGTCTCCTCCTTGATGACTTTCGCGAATTGCTCGGGCGTGCTGTTGACCGGCTCCATAGACATGGAGGCGAGCTTTTCCTTCAGCTCCGGCGTGGCGGTGCCGCGCGTGATCGACTGATGCAGGCGATCGATGATGGGGCCCGGCGTGCCCGCGGGCGCGAGGATCCCGAACCACTGCGAGCTCTCGAAACCCGGTAATGCCGTTTCCGCTATGGTCGGCACGTCGGGAAAAGCCGCGAGGCGCCTGGCGGTCGTCACGCCGATCGGGCGGATTTTCCCGCTTCTGATGTGCGTGGTGGCGGAGGACACGGCGGAAAACACCACGCCCACCTCACCGGATATGAGGGCGATGAATGCCGGGCCCACGCCCTTGTAGACGACCTCCTGCAACTTGATTCCGGTCGCCTGCTGAAAGCGCTGTCCGGTCAGATGGGGGTGGGTCCCCGCGCCCGGCGAGCCTACTGTCAGCAGGCCGGGTCTCGCCTTGGCGAGCGCGATCAGATCCTTCACGTTTTTCGCCGGTACCGAAGGATGCACGCTCACGACCTGCGGCACGTCGACGATCAGGGTGACGGGCGCGAGATCGCGTATCGCGTCGTACGGCAGCTTTGCGAATATGTGGGGATTGATGGTGAGGGAAGGCTGGATCAGGAGCAGCGTGTAGCCGTCCGGCGGCGCTTTCGCCACGACCTCGGTGCCGATGATGCCGCTCGCGCCGGCGCGATTCTCGACCACGAACGACTGGCCCAGATCCCGGGTGAGCTGTTGCGCCACCAGGCGCGCAAGGATGTCGCTCGTGCCTCCCGGCGACGACGCGGCGATGAGCCTGACCGTGCGGGTCGGATAACTCTGGGCGAGCGCGTTTTGAGTGCCGATGGCGATCAGCGCCGCCGACAGCAGCACCTGGGTTGCACGCGTTTTCATGGTCTCCTCCGGATATCGTGGTCGAGCGGCGTGATCCTGGAAGTATGGCACCCCTCGCTGACTTAGAATACCGAAGCGCGCAACGAACGCGTTGCGCAAGTCGGAGGAGAAGAGACCATGCAACTGCCGCTGGTGAACGACGAGAGTGCCTGGAGCGGTGCCGATTTCAGGAACGACGCTTCGTGGATCCACACGCTTTCGGCGCCTGAGGTGGACGAGCTCGCAGGGGCCGCGCAGCGTTGCCTCGGGCGCGGCATGCAGGTCACCGATATCAGGGCGCCGGATCTTCCGCTGCCGCGCCTGGGCCGGTCGATCGCGGCGTGGGCCGAAGAGATCAACAACGGGCGCGGCTTTCTAGTGGTGAGAGGCCTGCCCGAGGATCGCTTCAGCGACGATGAAGTGCGCGCGATGTTCTGGGGCATCGGGCTATATCTCGGTTTCCCGGTCTCGCAGAATTCGTACGGCGACATGTTCGGAGACGTCTACGACCAGGGCGTCAAAATGGGCGCCGCCCGCGTGCGGGGCTATCGCACCAACCAGAAGCTCAGGTTCCACACCGATCGCTGCGACATGGTGGGGCTCCTGTGCGTGCGGCCGGCGCGCAGCGGAGGACTCAGCAGCATCGTGAGCAGCACGCGCGTCTACAACGAGATCGTGAAAAACCGTCCCGAGTACATGCAGCCCCTCCTGAATGGCTACATCAACATGAGCGTGGAGGAGGGTGGCGAGCACTCGACCTATCGGCTGCCGGTTTACAGCGTGCACGAGAACGTCGTGAGCTGCCGCATCCTGCGCAACACGATCGAGTACGCGCGAAAGCTGGGCTATGCGACCTACTCCCAGCTGGAGACCGATGCGCTCGCCTACATGGACGAGCTCGTCGATCGCGAGGACCTGCGGCTCGACATGATGCTCGGGCGCGGCGACATGCAGTTCATCAACAACTACACCACGCTGCACGCGCGGACCGAGTTCGAGGATTTCGCCGAGCCGGAGCGGCGACGTCTCATGGTGCGCCTGTGGCTGCGCTCGTTCGGCCTGCGGCGTCCGCGCCGGGCGGAGCACTTCAGGGATTACGACGGCGTCGAGAAAACCCTCGAGCGCGCGTAGGGCGCGTCCTTACGAAAGGTCCGCGAGATCCGTCTCGAGCAGCCTCACCTGCGCGGCTGCGGCATTCTCTTCCAGGTGCCCGATCGAACCGGTGCCGGGGATAGGCAGCATCACCGGCGAATGGGCGAGCAGCCACGCGAGCGCGATCTGCGAAGGCGTCGCGCCGAGCCGCGCCGCGATGCGCTTCACGCGTGCAGCCTTCAACGCCTTGCCGGCGCCCAGCGGATACCACGGAATGAAAGCGATTCCCGCCTGCTCGCACGCGAGCAGCACGTCTTCGTCGCTGCGGTTCTCGAGGTTGTATTCGTTCTGAACCGAAACCACGGGCGCGATGCGGCGGGCTTCATCGAGCTGCTTCACGGTCACGTTGGAGATGCCGAGGTGGCGTATTTTTCCGGTACGCTGTAGTTCGGCGAGAGCGCCTATCGATTCGGAATAGGGCACTTTCGGATCGGGCGCGTGGAGCTGGTAGAGATCGATGCGCTCGACGCGCAGGCGCTGGAGACTGCCTTCGACGGCGCTGCGCAGGTGCTCGGGCGTGCCGCACTCGTCCCAGCGCGCGGGCCTGGGCCGCAGGAGCCCGCCTTTGGTGGCGATCACGAGGTCTTTCGGGTACGGATGCAGCGCCTCGGCGATGAGGCGCTCCGAGACGTGCGGTCCGTAGCTGTCGGCGGTATCGAAGAAGGTATGGCCGAGTTCGTAAGCGCGGCGCAGCAGCGTCACGGCGGCGCTGCGATCGGCGGGCTCGCCCCAGACCTGGGAACCGCACACGCGCATGGCGCCGAAGCCGAGCCGATTGACCGTGAGATTACCGATCCGGATGGGGCCGGCGGCGGCCGGTTTAGCGAGCTCTTGCGTCACCTCGTCTCCTCGTCTCGACTACTGCGTCTTCAGGCCGGCGTCTTTGGCGGCTTTGCGGTAGCGCGCGATTTCTTTCGGCAACAGGTCTGCGAGCTGGGCCACGGTCATCGGCGCCGCGGCGGCGCCTTCGCGGTCGAGCAACTGCTTCATCTCGGGGCTGACCAGCACTTTGTTGACGGACGTATTGATGGTGCTCACGACGTTCGCAGGGGTTCCGGCCGGTGCGAAAAGGCCCCACCAGTTCTCGTAGGTGAAGCCGGGAACACCGGACTCGGCGATAGCCGGCAGCCCCGGCACCAGCGGCGTCGGTTTCAGGCTGGTGACCGCGATCGCCCGCGCCTTGCCGGCTTTCACCTGCGTCATGACGGCCGGCGAGCTCGCGATGATCGCGTCGACCTCACCCGAGATGAGCGCGACCACGCCCGGAGCGATGCCTTTGTACGGCACGTGAGTCATCCTGATTCCCGCGGCCTGCGAGAACAGCTCCATCGCGATGTGATTGTTGCCGCCGGTGCCCGAAGACGAGTAATTGAGCGACCGTTTTTTCGCAAGCGCGATGAATTCCTTCACCGTCTTCGCCGGCATCGACGGATGCACCGCGAGCACGATCGGCGCGCGCGCGATCATCGCGACCGGGACCAATGCGTTGACCGGGTCGAACGGAAGCTTGGCGCGTACCGCCACCGTTCCGGCATAAGACGACGTCGTGCTGAGGAGCATGTGCCCGTCGGGCGCCGCCTTGGTGACGAGCTCGGCTCCGATCATGCCGCTCGCGCCGGGTCGATTCTCGACGAGCACGTTGCGGCCCCACATGTCGGTGAGGCCTTTTGCGACCGAGCGCGCAAGGAGATCGGAAGACCCGCCTGCCGAGTAAGGCATGATGATCGTCACGTTCCTGGACGGATAGCTTTCCCCGGCGGAGACTGCGAAGGGGGCGAGCGAGACGGCAAACAGGACGTACAGGCTCAGGCGGGCGGGCTTCATTTTTGTTGTCCTCGTGTTACACAGTGATCGAACGGCATTCAACTTTCGGACCCGCCGTGCGGCGGGCTATATTCTTGCATACCAGCGGGATATTCGACTTCGTCAACGGTAGTCAGACATGGCGCTAGAGCTCTATCGCAAGAAACGCAATTTCGGCATCACGCCCGAGCCCAAAGGCAAGGCGATCAAGCGCAAGACGAAGGCGCTCACCTTCATCATCCAGAAGCACCGCGCGAGCCACATGCATTACGACTTCAGGCTCGAGCTCGCCGGCGTGCTCCTGAGCTGGGCGGTCCCGAAAGGGCCGAGCCTCGATCCCGCGCACAAACGCCTCGCCATGCACGTCGAAGATCATCCGATCGAATACGGCACTTTCGAAGGGACGATCCCGCCCAGGCAGTACGGCGCCGGCACCGTGCTCCTGTGGGACCGAGGCACGTGGACACCGAAAGGCGATCCGGAGGCCGATTACAAAAAAGGCCGGCTCAAGTTCGAGCTCGACGGCGAGAAGCTGCACGGCGGCTGGATGCTGGTACGCAGCCATGGCGGCAAGTACGACGGCGACAAGGCGTGGTTTCTGATCAAGGAAGGCGATGACTACGCGCGCCGGGGTGATCCGCTGGTCGTCGACGAATTGCCCGACAGCGTCGCGAGCGGACGCAGCCTGGAGGAGATCGCGGCCGATCCGGATCGCGTGTGGCATTCGACCAAGCCGGCGAAAGGGAACGTAAAAAGCGGCGGGGTCGGAAAAAAAAAGCTCCGGCTCGACCTGGCAAACGTAAAGGGAGCCGTTAAGGCGGCGATCCCCGACTTCATCGCGCCCGAGCTCGCGACGCTGGTCAAGGCGGCGCCGCCGGGCGGCGAGTGGGTGCACGAGATGAAGCTCGACGGCTATCGCATGCTTTGCCGCATCGAGAACGGCAAGGCGCAGATGATCTCGCGCAACGCCAAGGACTGGAGCGGCAGCTTTCTTTCGGTGGAGCGCTGTGCCGCGCGGCTGCCGGTCGACAACGCATGGCTCGACGGCGAAGTGGTGGTCATGGAACCCGACGGGCGAACGAGCTTCCAGGCGCTGCAGAACGCGCTCACGACCGATCATTCGGCGAAGCTCCACTACTTCGTTTTCGATATGCCGTATCTGAACGGTTACGACTTGCGGCGCGTGCCGCTTACCGAGCGCAAGGGCCTGCTGGAATCTCTGCTGGAGTCAGCTCCGGCGGTGCTCAAGTTGAGCGCGCACATCGAGGGTTCGGGGGAAGAGTTCTTCGCGCAGGCGTGCAAGCTCAAGCTTGAAGGCATGATATCCAAGCGCGCGCAGTCGGCGTATCAATCGGGACGCTGCCGCGACTGGCTCAAGGTGAAGTGCAGCCTGCGCCAGGAGATGGTCGTCGGCGGCTATACCGATCCGGAAGGCACGCGCAGCGGCTTCGGCGCGCTGCTCCTGGGCGTCTACGAGCCCGACGGCAAGCTGCGCTACTCGGGCAAAGTCGGGACCGGATTCAACGAAGTCACCCTGAAGAGCCTGCACAAACGCCTGCAGGCGCTCGAAACGAAAGCGCCGGCTTTCAGCAATCCCCCCCGCGGCTACGAAGCGAAAGGCGCGCACTGGACCGAACCCGAGCTCGTGGCCGAGATCGAGTTCACCGAATGGACCAACGACGGCACGCTGCGGCATCCTTCGTTCCAGGGTTTGCGCGAGGACAAGAAAGCCAGGGACGTGGTGCGCGAGCGTCCGGTGGAGACCGAAGAAGTGAGGAAAACACCCGCGAGGGCGAGCACCTCGAAAGCGAAGTCCAAGGCACCGGCGCGGAGGGCTGCGAAGGCTGCGAAGAAGGCGGCGAAGGCCGAGGCAAAACCGGCTGCTGCGGCGTCCGCGAATGAAGGCAGCGCGGTCGCCGGCATCAAGATCAGCAACCCCGACAAGATCCTCTATCCCGAAGCGGGAATCACGAAGCACGACCTCGCGCTGTACTACGAGAAGGTCGCCGACTGGATCCTGCCGCACCTGCACGACCGCCCGCTCACGCTCGTGCGTTGCCCGAGCGGGTGGGAGAAGTCGTGCTTCTATCAGAAGCACCCGGATGCGAAAGTGAACGAAGTGATCGAGCGCGTGACGGTCCAGGAAGGCAAGAGTCCCACGATATACATGATGGCCAACTCCACCGAAGCGCTTGCCGCGCTGTCGCAGATGGGCGCGATCGAGCTCCATCCTTTCGGATCGAGCGCGCCGAAGCTCACGTGTGCCGACCGCCTCGTTTTCGATTTCGATCCGGCCGACGACATCACGTGGAAGACGCTGGTCGAAGGGGTGCACATCCTCAAGACCTTGCTGGAAGAGCTGGGGCTCACCACCTTCATCAAGACCACCGGCGGCAAAGGCCTGCACGTGGTGCTGCCGATCAGGCCGTCGTTCGAGTGGGCCGAGATCAAGGCTTTCACCAAGGCGGTGGCTGAGCTCATGGTGCGCTCGTTCCCGGAGCGGTTCGTCGCCACGGTGACCAAGTCGAAGCGGCACGGAAAGATCTTCGTCGATTACCTGAGGAATCAGGACGGTGCGACGGCGATCGCACCCTATTCGGTGCGCGCGCGCGCGCATGCGCCGGTCGCGACGCCGATCGCCTGGGACGAGCTCGCGACAGACATCCGGCGCGAGCACTTCACCATACGCAATGTTCCCGAGCGTCTCGCAAGGATGAAGAAGGATCCCTGGGCCGGCTTCTTCGACGTGAAGCAGTCCATCACCAAAGCGATGATCAAAAAAGTCGGTGTGTAGCCGCGCCGATTGTCATTGCGAGGAACGATGTGACGAAGCAATCCCGGGAATTCCCGCGATGTTGAGAGCCACTCCGGCACAAGAGATTACGGGGATCCCCGAGATCGCCACGTCGCCTTTGCCGGCTCCTCGCGATGACACCACGACGGTCGTCTTTCTGGCGAAAGCCGGAATCCATTCTTAGCCGGCGATGCCGACCCGGAAGAGCTTGCGGTCCTCCGCACTGAGCTGTGCGATGAGCCCGGTTTCCCACGCAAGGTATTGCCGCATGGCGTCGCGGTTGCCCGCATGGCGGTCGTGCACGAAGAAGAGGTAGTCGATGCACTCGCCGTCCGCCGGCACTTGCGGCGAGCTCTGGGTCGGATATCCGGCGGCGATCCATGCAGCGCAGCCGCCGTCGAGCATCTGCACCTCTTTCGTGCCGCTTTCGATGAGATCGATGGCCGCGAGCCGAGCGATGGCGGGATCGTCGGCGATCAGCACGACGGTACCTTTTGCGCCCTGAGCGTCGCGCGCGAGGCGCGAGCGTATGCTCCAGCGGCTGCCGGGGATGTGTCGTTGGCGAAAGAGCATGCTTTCGCGCAAATCGAAAAGCGTAATTTCGCCGGCCTCGAGCCGTCGCTTCACTTCCGCCGCGGCAACGAGCGGCAGGAGCGGCAAGGGCGGTGTTTCCGGAGTCGGGGCGGACACATCGGCGCGTATTCCGTCCTGCAGCACGCACACATCGCAACCGAGCTGCTTCAACCAGCTCGCGACGACCGGAGCGCGCACGCCTTCGGCGTCGACGAGAACGATGCGCGCATTGCGCATGCCGACCCACTGATCGGTCGCCTGGACGAGCTGGCCGCCCGGCGCGTGCACGGCGCCCGGCAGCGACCCCGCTGCATACTCTTCCGGCGTGCGCACGTCGATGAGGTAGGTCGTGCGCTCTGCGTCCGAGAGCCATTTCCTGACTTCGGTCGCGGCTGCGACACGCACCCCGTGGCGCTTCATCAAGTCCGCCGCCTGCGATTGCAGCCGTGGCAGCTCCGCTGCGCTCACGCGCTCCGGATAGCGCCGCGATGCGCCGCGCTCGAGCTCGAAATCCGCGAGCACCCAGCCCTGCGTGCCGTTCTCGAGTGCATAGACCGGATTCTCGATGCCGAAATTGATCAGGGTTTGCGCGCCCATGATCGATCGCGTGCGTCCGGCGCAATTCACGATGATCTTGGTTGCGGGATTTTTCACGATCTCGCGGATGCGATACGGCAGCTCCGCGTTGGGGCAGCAGATGCCGCCCGGGATGTTCATCTTGTGGTACTCGGCATACGGACGGCCGTCGACGATGACGAAATCCTCCTGCGCCTCCTTCATCCGCGCCAGGTCGAAGACCGTCACGCGCGGCGTCTCGTACTCGTGCTCGACGAGCTCGCCGAAAAGCTTGCTCGGCACGTTGACTCCGGCAAAGAGCGTATATCCCGTCGCGGCCCAGCCCCGTGTGCCGCCATCGAGAATCGCGACGTCGCCGTAGCCGATCGCCTCGAGGCGCCGCGCCGCGAGCGCCGCGACAGCCGGTTCGCCACCGTCGCAGAGGACGACGCGGGCCGACTTGCGCGGCACGAGGGCGCCGACGTCACGCTCAAGGCGGCTGTAGGGCAGCGGGGTTGCGAAGAGCAGGTGGGATTCCCCGAACTCTCCTGCCTCCCGGACGTCGAGGAGGGCGAGCTCCGCCCCGTCGTGAAGCATGACATTGAGCTCGCGTGGTGTAACGCGTTTGGGTCGGGTCGAGTCGGTCATAGGGTCTGTGCAATTTAAGGTGAGCCGGGACGACTATCGTAACGCACTGGCGGGGTGCTCGTGGTGAATCCCCAGACGCCGTTCAAAAGCGTCAAGGACCTCGTCGCTTACGCCAAGGCAAACCCGGGCAAGCTCAACTGGTCGAATGCGGGCAGCGGCTTTCAGAGTCATCTGGCCGGGGGGGGGCGACAAGCGGTCGTCGGTCGCCCCCGATCTGCCGACGGTCATCGAGTCGGGTGTTCCGGGCTTCGTCTCCTCCGGCTGGGCCGGTCTCATGGCGCCCAGGGCGGTCCCCAA